>Ga0335075_10004181_pt1 | contig 22625 bp, 19 predicted proteins | sample Lox_Sample_24_FD_206723 | JGI IMG/M metagenome (GOLD analysis project Ga0335075, IMG submission 206723) | Soil microbial communities from Loxahatchee National Wildlife Refuge, Florida, United States - Lox_Sample_2.4 | ecosystem: Environmental > Terrestrial > Soil > Wetlands | place: USA...
AAATGCGGCTGAGGTCTTCCTTGGGGATGAGCAGCTCTTCCTTGCGGGTTCCGGAGCGCTGGATATCGATGGCCGGGAAGACGCGCTTGTCGACGAGTTTCCGGTCAAGGATGATTTCCATATTGCCCGTGCCCTTAAACTCTTCGAAGATGACTTCGTCCATGCGCGAGCCGGTATCGACGAGCGCGGTGGCAATGATGGTCAAAGAGCCGCCCTCTTCGATGTTGCGCGCCGCCCCGAAGAAGCGCTTGGGGCGCTGCAGGGCGTTCGAATCGACACCGCCGGAGAGGACTTTGCCGGACGGCGGGACGATGGTGTTGTAGGCGCGCGCCAGACGCGTGATGGAGTCGAGGAGGATCACCACGTCGCGCTTGTGCTCGACCAGGCGCTTGGCCTTCTCGATGACCATTTCGGCCACCTGAACGTGGCGCGCAGCGGGCTCGTCGAAGGTGGAGCTGATGACTTCGCCCTTGACCGAGCGCTGCATGTCAGTGACTTCTTCCGGGCGCTCGTCGATAAGCAGCACGATGAGCACGACGTCGGGATGGTTGGCAGTGACGGAGTTGGCGATGGACTGCAGCAGTATCGTCTTGCCGGTACGCGGTGGGGCAACGATCAGCCCGCGCTGGCCGCGGCCGATGGGGGTGAGCAGATCCATGACGCGGCCGCTGATGTTCTCGCGGACGGTCTCCATCTTGATTCGCTCCTGCGGATAGAGGGGCGTGAGGTTGTCGAAGAGGATCTTGTTGCGGGTTTCCTCGGGCGACTCGAAGTTGATGGCCTCGATCTTGACCAGCGCGAAATACTTCTCTCCCTCGTGCGGCGGACGGACGTTGCCGCTGATGGTGTCGCCGGTCTTGAGGTCGAATTTGCGAATCTGCGAAGGAGAGACATAGATGTCGTCGGGGCCGGGCAGATAGTTGTAGTCGGGTGAGCGGAGGAAGCCGTAGCCGTCGGGCAGAATTTCAAGTACGCCCTCGGCGAAAATGTGGCCCTCTTTTTCGCTTTGAGCCTGCAGAATCTTGAAGATCAAGTCTTGCTTGCGGAGACCGCTCGCGCCCTGGATTTCCAGGGTACGTGCGATACGGCTCAGCTCCGTGATGTTTTTTTCTTTTAATTCGGAGATGGTCATTCTTCACCTGCGGTGGGATGTTTGGAGGATGTTTAGAGGAAGGGGTTTGTTTTGGAGAAGAGATTCTAGGAAAGGTGTTTCACAGGAACTTGTTTCTCAGGAATTTGCGATTTGGGGAGGTTTGAGGGTGAAGCAGGGCCGCGCGCTTAGGCTGCGCGGCGCTGCTCGACGGGTTGCTGTTTGACGACGGGAACGTGTTTGCCTACCGGGCTTGTCTCATGGAAGCGAACCAGAACGTCATTGGTCGTATCCTGAAGGCGGGTGTTCGGCTTGTGCAGCTTACGTGTTGCTTTCGAGGCAAGCTGGCACAACTGATAGCGGTTGGTTACGTGGGCAAGCGCCCCAAATATTAAGTCGGATCTCATTTCTATCTCCTTATCGTCGGCCTTTTCCAATCCAACCGTTCCTCTGCAGCAACCAGCGTGGATAGGGATCAGGTTGCCCTGGTTGGGTTCCTCGAATTGATTTTTGGATGGGCCTGTTAGTTATCTGTCTGATTAGACGCGCGAGACAGTGTTACTGGTCAACATTTTTCTTCCTGGCGTGCTGCGACCGAGTCGACCCTGCGTTCGCGACGCCTGACGCATCCTGGCCCTTTATTTTGCAAAGCTTGACACACCGCGCTGATCGTGAAAACTGCAACAGAGACTCGCCGCGAGTCCTGAGGGAAGCTCACATGATCGGGAACGACTGCGCTGTCGATTGGCGCTACAGACGGCTCAGTTCGGCGGAAAAGCTACATTTCACAGGGCCGCAGTTGCATCGGCACTGTTGACGTTAAACCCGTTTTTATTCGGGGTCAACCTTTTTTTTCATAGATGTTGGCAGAAAAGATTCCGGAAATGGGAAGCCCCCCGGACTCCCTACCTTATATATAAGTCGCTTCCTGTTGGGGACTTCTGGCGAGAGAGATATTCCATCTAAAGCTGGAATACCATTTTCCATATATTTCCTCTAAAAAACGATTGACAAATTCAATTATTGTACTATTGTATTAATACAAATGATCTTCCGAGTCTCTCCAGCGTCGGGGGTTCCGCTTTATCTGCAGATTGAGGCCCAGGTGAAGCATGCGATCGCTGCCGGCGCGGTCCGGCGTGACGACGCGCTTCCTCCGGTTCGGAAGATGGCGGCCGACCTGCGGATCAATCCGAACACGGTGGCGCGGGCGTATCAGAATCTCGAACGCGACGGCGTGATCCGCACCGTGCCCGGCGGAGGCTGTTATGTGAACGGCGATTCTCCGGGTCTGCTGCATTCTGAAAAAATGCGGTGCCTGAAGCCGCTGGCGCTGCAGCTTGCCGTCGAGGCCAGGCAGTTGGTCGTTGAACGGAAGGACGCGATCGCATTGGTCGAAGAATCTTTTGCGGAACTGGGAGAACAGCCGTGAGCGTTGGAGAAATGTCATGAGCGAGCTGGTTGTTGAGACGCGGTCGCTGGTGAAGCACTTTACCGGACTCGGCCAGAAGCCGGTGACGGCGGTGGACGGGTTGAACATGCGGATCGAGCGCGGGTCGATTTATGGCTTCGTCGGTCGGAATGGCGCCGGAAAGACAACCACCATTCGCATGCTGGCTGGACTGAATGCGCCTACAAGCGGGTCTGCCCGCGTACTCGGGCTGGATCCTCAGCGAGAGCGGATGGGAATTCTGGAGCGCACGGGATTCGTCATCGACCGAACGATGATGCCGTACATGACGGGCCATGAGCTGGTGCGCTTCAATCGCGGCTTCTTCCCGCGCTGGTCCAGCGAGATGGCGAAGCGTTATGCCGATGCCCTTGAGATCCCGATGGATCGCAAGTTCAAGAAGCTGTCGCACGGCAACAAAACGAAGCTTTCGCTGCTGCTTGCGCTGGCGCAGAGTCCCGAGTTGCTGGTGCTGGATGAGCCGACGGCAGGTCTCGATCCGGTGGTGAACGATCAATTACTCCGTGTTCTGGTCGAGGACTTCGCGAACGATGGGCGCACGATCCTTATGTCATCGCATCACTTGTCGGAGGTGGAGCGGGTTGCCGACTGGGTGGGAATCATCGATCACGGCAAGCTGCTGCTGGAAGCCCGGCTGGACGATATCCGGGCGAATTACCGGCGGGTTCGCGCATTTGGGCAGGCGTTGCCGGAGCGCGGTCCGGAGATTGTAACCGTTTCGGCGACAGAAGGAGTTTTCGACTATGTGCTCAGCGCGGGCGCGGAGGGGTTTGCGGCCTCGCTGCGCGGCCAAGGCGCAACGATTCTCGATGTGACCCCGATGAATCTGTCGGAAATATTTCTTGTGCTGGTCGGAAAGGAGACTCATGTACCTGTGGAAGTATTGGCGTGAGAGCCGGATTGCCTTCGTCGTCAGCATGCTTTGCGTTGCCTTGTTTGCCTGGCTTGTTTTCAAAGGGGTCTGGCACATCGGACACGATCCAGGCTCCTCTGAGGGACCTGGCCCAGCGGGGATTGCCAAGATGCTCATGGTGTCTTTATACCTGCAGGTGCCGGTGTTCGCTTTTCTGGCCTGGGTGATGGGCAGCTTTGGAGTCGGACGCGATCTCGGCGAAGGCAGCGGCTCCTACCTGCTGACACGGCCGCGTCAGCGATGGTGGTTTTTGTGGCACGACTGGGGATTTGGTTTCGTTCAATTGGTGTGGGCGATTGTGTTGATCAACCTCCTGATCGGATATCTCGTGCATCGCCTGCTCGGCGCCGGAGGCAACCCGTTCGGCGGCTCGGTCATGCTGAGAGACATGGCCTCACCGGTTCTTCTGGCGGAGATCATGGGACTGAACTGCCTGATCATCATGCTCTTCGCCGGACTCATCTTCGGCATCACGTACTTCTCAACCATCGCCGTGAAGCACGCTCGCGGAGTGATGCTGGGAGCGGGCATTATTCTCGGATATCTGATCCTGGGAGCCCTGATACATCATTATTGGCCGGCTATCGAGCTGCCCAACCTGATTATGCGGGCGTTCCAGACCTCGCCCGTGTCGAATGAGCCCGTGAGTCTCTCAGATCAACTGGGCCTGTCACTGGCGATAAGGGCTGCCGTCATGCTGCTCTTCCCCGTCGCCGCTCAAGTAGTGCTGGAGCGCAGCGACATATAAAGTGAGCTTAAACTTCGAGACCGATAGAGCGCATGAGCAGCAAGGCATTGGTGGTCTGAACAATGCCCGGCGTGAGCTTGTAATCGAAATAGAGCTTGCCGTCTTCGAATCGGTCTGAGAAGTGAAAGTTGACCGCGGCAGGGCCGATGCGTTCGGCAATCTCGGCCAATGCCAAATCGTGGGTGGTCACGAGACCGATGGCGTCACGGGCAAGAAGACTACGTACGAATGATTCGGTGCCGATGCGCCGGTCGTAGGAGTTTGTTCCGGAAAGCAGCTCATCGAGCAGGAAGAGCACCGGCACACTGCTTTTGGTCAGCTTGTCAATCTGCTTAAGCCGCGATATTTCGGAATAGAAGCGCGAAAGTCCGCCTTGCAGGGAATCAAGAATACAGATCGACGCGGTGATCTGCAGGCTGGAGAGCGTCATACTGCGCGCGCTTACGGGGGCTCCTGCCTGCGCCAGGACGGCGTTCACGCCGACGGCGCGGATGAAGGTGCTCTTGCCGGCCATATTCGGTCCGCTGATGACGATCAGTTGCAGGTCACTGCCGAGATGCAGATGGTTAGGAACCGCTATGCCGCGCGGCAGCAGCGGATGCGTCATGGCTTCGGCATCAAGCCGCGGACCTTCGGTGACAAACTCGGGAAAGCAATCGCCGGGATGTTCATAGCTGTATGTGGCGAGTGAGTTCAGCGCCTCGGTCTCGCCGGCCGTTGCGAGCCAGCGGCGGATCTGCCCACCAAAACGCTCGCGCCAGGCTTCAAGGGCTACAGCGCAGAAGGGCGTCCAGAAAAGGAAGAGGTCGAGAGGACGGACGATCAGGTTGTCGCGTGAGTCCAGCCAGTCGAGGCGATGGCCGAGTCGAGCGATGGCTTGCGAAGCAGCAGTTTCCGATGCGATAAGCGCCGCCTGCATCTGCTGCAGACGCGCTCCGGCGAAGCGCTCCCGCTCGATGCGTGAAACCAGCACGGCAAGCAGATCAAGGTCTTTGGCCGCGCCTTCTACCGCGCCTGTCGCCGTGGCGATGGCCACATTCAACCGGTAGCGCACGCCCAGGTTTACGAGACTCAGCGCGAGCGTGGCTGTGAACCATCCGGTGTTCCACCAGAAGACGAGGCTCGCCAGCCAAAGCAGCGTGAGGACAAGAACCAGCGCAAGAGTGCGCCGGCGCGAGAAGACCGCAGGCCCTTCCGCCCAGGCAACCAGCGCGTCAGGATGGATACCTGCCCGCAGCTCATCTCCCTTGGCAGAGCCGCTGGCTGAGGAGTCTCCGCATCCAGCCAGTTCCTCGCGGAAGTCGAGCTTCGGGGCCAGCTCCTGCACAGCCTGCTGTCGCGCCAACACCTCGTCCATCGGCGCGGGAGCCTTGAGCCACGCGGCCAGGGTTTCCTCGCCAGACTGCGTGCGTGCCGTGACTAGCAACTGAAAAAGACTGCCTTGGCCGAATATGTCGAGGTCACGTGCATAAGGGTGCGCGGGATCGAGAAACCGGTCGCCGGTCTGGCCCGCGCCTATCCATCGACCCTCGATACGCGCCCGCCCGTGCTCGTAGTATGCACGGCGGCGGCGACAGCTCCGCAGCGTTAGCAGCACCCGTTCATGCCACACGACTAGCACGGCGAAACAGGCCGCAGAAGCCAGCAGCCAGGCAAGACGCGCGGCGTGATACCGCACCAGCCACACGGCAAGAGCCACCATGACTACGCCCAAGACAAGTTTGGTTGCGGCCAGGGCCTTGTCCCGCTTGCTGTAGCGTGCTTCTTCCAGTGCAATCAGGTCCAGGCGTCTGCGGTATTCGGCTACGGGCTCATTCATCTCACCCAATTGTCGCGCAGCAGGCGGCTATAGTCTCACGACCAGTAGCTGCGATCGAGAGTGCGGTACTGGATAGCCTCGGCGATATGGGCGACGGTGAGGTTCGTCTCGCCTGCGAGATCGGCGATGGTGCGGGCAACTTTGAGGATGCGGTCGTGGGCGCGGGCGGTGAGTCCCTGCTGCTGCATGGCCCGCTCGAGTAGCTTTTCAGCTTCGGGGCTGAGTTCGCAGAAGGCGCGGATCTGGCGGGTTCCCATCTGCGCGTTGGAATAGATCTTTTCTTTTGCTTCGGCGAATCGCTGGCGCTGCAGCTCGCGCGCTTTGAGGACCCGAGCGCGAATGACGGCAGAGCTTTCGCTTGCGGCTCCTCCGCGCAGCTCACGGTATTGCACGGCGGGCACCTCGATATGGATGTCGATGCGGTCGAGGAGCGGCCCGGAGACCTTCGAAACATAGCGTTGGATCAACGGCGGCGTGCAGTGGCACTCACGGGATTTGTCGTTGAAGTATCCACAGGGGCAGGGGTTCATGGCGGCGGCAAGCATGAAGGCTGCGGGGAAGCTGAGCGACATGGAGGCGCGCGCGATTGTGACGCTGCGGTCTTCGAGAGGCTGGCGCATCACTTCGAGCACGTTGCGCGGGAACTCGGGCAGCTCGTCGAGGAAGAGAACTCCGTTGTGAGCGAGTGAGACTTCGCCGGGGCGAGGAACGACTCCGCCGCCAATCAGGCCGGCGTCGGAGATGGTGTGATGCGGGGAGCGAAATGGCCGCTGCGCGACGAGCCCGGCTTCGGCGTCGAGCACTCCGGCGACGGAGTGGATCTTGGTGGTTTCGAGGGCTTCCTCAAAACTGAGCGGCGCGAGGATCGTGGGCAGACGCTTGGCGAGCATGGTCTTGCCGGAGCCGGGCGGCCCGATCATGAGGATGTTGTGTCCGCCGGCCGCGGCGACTTCGAGAGCGCGCTTGGCGGTCTGCTGGCCGCGCACATCGGCAAAGTCGACTGGGTGATACTGCATTTCGCCCAGCAGTCGCGCGGATTCGACCCGGAAGGGTTCGGTATGAATGCCTCCGTTGGCGGCGGCGTTCAACAGATCTCGTACCTCGTTGAGGCTAACGACAGGATAGACGTTCACTCCTTCGACGACTGCGGCTTCGCGGGCATTCGCTTTCGGAATAACGAGATTCTTGATCCCGCGTTCGCGCGCCGCGACAGCCACGGGAAGCATGCCGGGGACGGCGCGGAGTCCGCCATCGAGCCCGAGTTCGCCGACCAGGAGAAACTCGCTCATGTCACGGAGGTTGAGGGCGCCGTAAGCGCCGAGGATGCCGATGGCCATGGGCAGGTCGAAACCGGAGCCTTCTTTTTTGATGTCGGCGGGCGCGAGGTTGATGGTGATGTGCGTGGGCGGCACGTCGAAGCCGGAGTTCTTGATGGCGGCGCGCACGCGGTCGCGGCTTTCGCGCACGGCGGCGTCGGGCAGGCCGACGGTGTGGAAGTTGTCTTTCTCGGTTTTAATTCCCGAGAAGTCGACTTCGACGTCGATGATGTTCGCGTCAATGCCGTAGACAGCAGCGCTGAGGGCTTTGAAGAGCATACGGTTAGAGTTTGGTGCGTGGAGTATACATGGCAGACCACGACCGGGCGATGAAGAAAGCGCGGAGGAAGCCCCGCAGCAGGTAGCGTTGGTAATGTCCGCCGAGAGAATAGAATGAGCTGTCGTGAAGACGAGTCTTTTTGATCTCTACAAGGTGGGAATTGGGCCTTCGAGCTCCCATACGATGGGGCCGATGCGGGCGGCGCACCGGTTCGCTCTGGAGCTGGCGCGCGAGGAGTTACTGGCCAGGGTGGCCAGTGTGCGAGCCGATCTCTACGGATCGCTGGCGCTGACCGGCGTTGGTCACGGAACCGATCGGGCTGTTTTATTGGGTTTAAGCGGCGAGGAAGCAAGCAGGATCGATCCGGCGACGATCGAGCCTAAGCTCGAGTCGATCCGAGAATCGGGTATGTTATCTCTGCTCGGCACGCAGGCGATTCCCTTTCGCGAAGCAGAGCACCTGATCTTTCATCGCGACCAGATGTATCCGCCCGGGGCAAAGACCCAGCATCCCAATGGCCTGCGCTTTACGGCGTTGGACGCGGCCGGGAATGTTCTGCGCACAGATACATTCTTCTCGATCGGCGGCGGATTCATTGTCGCGGATGCAGAAGGCGCGGGAGGTGCTCCGCTGATGAAGATGGCTCCGGTGCCGTATCCCTTTCGCAGCGCGGCGGAGCTGATGGACATGGCCGCGCGCGGGGGACTGGCGATCTGGCAGGTGATGCTTAGAAACGAATGCGCCTTGCGGGACGAGCACGAGGTGACCGAGGGGATTCTGCATCTCTGGAAAGTCATGCAGGCATGTATCGACCGCGGCATCACGACAGAAGGGATTCTTCCCGGCGGCCTCGGCGTGCGAAGGCGTGCTCCGCGGCTCGCGCAGCGGTTGCGCGAGAAAGAAGTCGCAGGCAAGCGTTCAAGGGACCCGCTGGCGCCGCTGGATTGGGTGACGGTCTACGCGATGGCGGTGAACGAAGAGAACGCCGCGGGAGGACGCGTTGTGACTGCGCCGACGAATGGCGCGGCGGGAGTGATTCCGGCAGTGGCGGGATACTACGCCAGTTTTTGTAACGGCGCGGACGAGGCAGGCATCATCCACTACTTCCTGACGTCGGCTGCGATCGGCGTGCTCTACAAGGAGAACGCCTCGATCAGCGGCGCGGAGGTGGGCTGCCAGGGCGAAGTAGGCGTGGCGTGCTCGATGGCAGCAGGCGGATTGGCCGCGGCGCTCGGCGGCACGAATGGGGAGGTCGAGCATGCGGCGGAGATCGCGATGGAACACAACCTGGGTATGACGTGCGATCCCATCGGGGGACTAGTGCAGATTCCCTGCATCGAGCGCAACGCGATGGGTGCGGTCAAGGCGGTACATGCATGCCGCATCGCGATGAACGAGACGGAAGAGCACAAGGTGTCGCTCGACCAGGTGATCAAGACGATGTATCAGACGGGTCTCGATATGCAGTCGCGCTACAAGGAGACCTCACTGGCAGGATTGGCGCTGAACGTAATCGAGTGCTAGGGACTGGCCGTCCGGGCAATGTTCTTTGGATCTGCCTGAGCAATCAGCTCAGCTGCCCGTAGCACACGACGCAGTCGTACTTCATACGGACATGGCCATCGGCATTGTGCGCTGCGAAGTGGTTTTCTACCGAGCGGGACATCGCCTCATGTCGTGGATGGCCAGGCTGAGGCATGTAGGACGACGAGAGGACTCTGCCCATCAGGCCGTCGAGTGTAAGGTGCTGCGCATTCTCAAAGGTTGCGGAGCGCATCTCATTGGGAGCGAAGAAGGCGGCGAGACGGTCTTCGTCGAGATGGCTGTCTCTGACTTTGCTGTAGTCCGTACCGTGCTCGACCAGGATCTGTTCGTAGCCTTCGTGAAAGGCGTCGCCAGTTAAGTGCCGGTGGTTGTAGAGAACGGCGCACCAGCCGCCGGGCTTGAGAATGCGAACGAATTCGCTGCGCGTGCGCTTCAAATCGAACCAGTGCATCGCCTGCCCCACGGTGATCAGATCGACGGAATGATCTGCGAGGCCGACTAATTCGGCGGTTCCCTCCACGCATTTGAGATGCGGATACTGCGCAGTCAGCGTGGCGCATGCCTCGCGCATCTGGTGATTTGGCTCAACGGCAAAGACGTGGAAGCCGCGTGCGAGGAAGATTTCGGTTAACAGGCCGGTGCCTGCTGCAACATCGGCGATGAGTGAGTCGCCGTTGAGGCCGCACTCGCGCACCAGAAGGTCAACGATGGCTGCGGGATAGCCGGGGCGGTGAAGACGGTAGCTCTCGACGCGGCCTGAAAATCTTCGCGTTGGATCGATCTCAGTCAAGGCTATCTTTCGATCGCCAGTGCGACGGAGTTGCCGCCACCGAGGCAAAGGGCGGCGACTCCGCGATGTACGTCGCGGCGAATCATTTCATAAATCAATGTCACGAGCACACGCGCGCCGCTGGCGCCGATAGGATGGCCGATGGCGACGGCGCCGCCGTTGACGTTGACCTTGTCGAAGGGGATGCCGAGCTCGCGAGTAACTGCGATGGCCTGCACGGCAAAGGCTTCGTTTAGCTCGAAGAGGTCGACGCTGTCAGCGGACCACCCCGCGCGGGCGAGAACTTTCTGGATCCCGGTGACCGGAGCCATCATTACCCATTTCGGATCGACTCCACTTGAAGCCTGCGCACGAATGTGCACCAGCGGAGTCAGTCCGAGTTCTGCTGCCTTGTTCGCCGACATGACAACCAGTGCTGCGGCTGCGTCATTCACGCCGGGAGCATTGCCTGCGGTAACGGTGCCATCTTTCTTGAAAGCGGGCTTGAGAGCGCGCAGGGCATCGATGCTGGCATCTTCGCGGATCGATTCGTCGCGATCGACGATGATCGGCGGCTGGCCCTTCTTTTTCGCGGGAACTTCGACGGGCACGACCTGCGAGGAGAAGCGGCACGCATTCCTCGCGGCAGCCGCTTTGCGATGCGAGTTGACCGCGTACTCGTCCTGCTCTTCACGAGAGATGTTGTACTTTTCGGCGACGTTCTCGGCGGTGATGCCCATGTGGTAGTTGTTGAAGGCGTCCCACAGGCCGTCGTTCACCATCGAATCGACGGCGACGGCGTTGCCCATGCGGAAGCCGCTGCGGCCCTGGGGCAGCAGATACGGCGCGTTGGTCATCGACTCCATGCCGCCGGCGACGACTATCTCGGAATTGCCGGTCTGGATGGCCTGCGCAGCGAGCGCGACCGCTTTCAGACCCGACCCGCAGACCTTGTTGATGGTGAGGGCGCCGACTTCGGGAAGCAGGCCTCCATTGAGCGCCGCCTGGCGTGCGGGGTTCTGGCCGAGTCCGGCGGAGACGACGTTGCCCATAATACATTCGTCGACTTTAGCGGGATCGATGCCGGCGCGCTTGACGCTCTCGCGCACGGCGATGGCTCCGAGCTGCGTCGCGGAAAGATCGGAGAATCCTCCCTGAAATTTGCCGACGGGCGTGCGGACCGCGGATACGATGACGATGTCTTCCATTTCCTGCATGACTACCTCACTAGATTCGATGCACCGCGGCAAGCGCTGATGCAACCGTTACACTCAAGATGCGAACTGATGAAGATATCAGAGAATTCAGCCGAAGAACTACCTGTGCCAGCGGAACAGGGCGCGAGCGGGTGGCCGGTTCCACCGCAGCCTGTTGCGCCCTGGTGGCACACCGCGTTTGTGATCGCGGTGATCCTGGGCGTCTCCGTGTTGAGCAGCACGCAGGCGAAGACCACGGCTTTTGCGCAACAACACTTGAAGCATTACGCATTCACCATGGCATGGGAGATCGCGCTGGGGCTGCTGACCTGGTGGGGCATCCGGATGCGTCGCGTTCCCATACGCCAACTGCTGGGCGAGCGGCGAGCGGGAGTAAAGGCGTGGTTCACGGATTTCGGCGTCGCGCTGATCTTCTGGCTGATGGCAAGCATCGTGCTCGCGGCAATTTCGAGTGTGCTGCGAGTGCTGCATCTGCTGCACGGCCAAAAGACGGTATATGCAATCGCGCCACAGACCGCATTGGAAGTGCTGGTGTGGGTTGCGCTCTCAGCCACCGCCGGCATCGTTGAGGAGTTTGTCTTTCGCGGCTACCTGCTGCAGCAGTTCGCGTCTATTCCCAGAAAAGCGATGGGCGGCATCAAATCGATGGATCGCGCGAGATTGTGGGTCGGCGTGCTTGTGTCTTCGGTGCTCTTTGGCGCAGCGCATGGCTATGAAGGGCTGGGCGCAATGCTCGCCATCGTCGCATTTGGTGCGATGTTCTGCATGCTCGCGATTCAACGGAGGAGTCTACGCGCGGGCATAATGGCGCACGCGTGGTACGACTCGCTCACAGGAATTGTGCTGGCAATTGCGAAACATATTCGCGTGATTTGATCTGCGATGCAAGACGACGTTGACGCAGACGATTCAATTCGAAAAATTGAATGCGCAAAAATGCGATTTTTTTCTTGACACTTTTTTTTCATACTTCTATACATTCGTTAACTGCAACTATGTGTTGCAGACTCGATGTCACATCGAAAAGGGAGAATAGAACACCATGGCAACAAAAAAGGCAGCTAAGAAGGCAGCTAAGAAGCCCGCGAAGAAGGCAGCCAAGAAGAAGTAAGCAATAGCAACAGGCAACACAGAGGGGAACGCAAAACGCGTTCCCCTTCGTGTTTGTGGCCAACAAGCTTCAATGAGCGAGAATAGTACACATGACTCGACGACGTTGGATTGCCGACACCTGGGATGAAGCCACTGCGTCGCTTACCGGCGAACAGGCCTCGCACCTGATCCGCGTGCTACGCGCGCAGACCGGGATGGAGTTCGACATTGTCGCCGGCGATCGCGTTTGGCACGCCGTGATCGCGGGCATCAGCGGCGATGCCGTGCGCTTCAACCTGGTTGCCGAGGTGCAGGCGGAGCCGGCGCTGCCGGTGACGATGCTGCTCTCGATCTTCAAATTCGACCGCATGGAATGGGCGATCGAGAAGGCCACCGAACTGGGTGTGGAACGGATTGTTCCGATCATCGCGCGGCGCAGCGAGAAGCATCTTGCACAATCGGCGCAGAATCGTGTGGAGCGCTGGAGGAGGATTGCGCGTGAGGCTGCGCAGCAATCGCGGCGGTCGGACGTGCCGGTAGTCGAGGACGTCTTTCAGCTGAAGGTTGCTGCACGACGTGAAGGCGACGCGGTTCGACTGCTGCTCGCTGAGCAGGAACGGACGCGAACGCTTCGCAAGGCGCTGGAGGAAGCGCTGGAGGAATCCGGCGATCAGTTACCGGTCGTTCGAGTGGCCGTCGGCCCCGAAGGTGGATGGGCAGCGGAAGAAGAAGCGCTCTTCGACAGCGAGGGATGGAAGCCGGTAAGCCTGGGGCCGCGCATCCTGCGCGCCGAGACGGCGGCGATCACGGCGATGGCGGTTGCGGCAGCGCTGCTCGAGTAGTGAAAGCGGTGATTCTTACCCGAGCGACCAGTCTCCGCGCATTAGGATCCATGCCGCCAGCAGCAGATTGCTCGTGGCATGCGCAACGATGGCGTCGCCAATACGGCCTCGCCACTTAAGGACCGCTGCGTAGGCGAGCCCGGCGAGAATCCCGACAAACCAGTGGCTGCCGTGCATCGCGCCGAAGGCTACCGAAGACAGACACACGGGCAACGTCGTGAGGCTGCGGAAAGATAGCTCGTCGAAGTTTCGGCTGATGAGACGACGCGCCAGGTAGCCGCGGAAGGCGAGTTCCTCGGCAAGGGGCACTGTGATGACTGCAGCGGCGACGCGGAAGGCCATCCACGCTGCGCGCAGGGAAGGCGACAGCGCAGGCAGTGCTAAGCCCAAAGGACTTGCGAGACGTTCGTGCAGCCAAATGCCGGGCGCGATCCATGCAAGGAAGACGGCCGCGCCAATCGCGGGCGAGAACCATCCGAAACGCCAGTCGAGTTTTCTGTATTCGGAACGGAAGCACCACAGCGCGATCGCCGCGGTAATGAAGCGCAGGGGATAGAGCCACTCGAAGTGCCCCGAAGCCGCTTTGGAGATGAACGACGCCGCGAGGATGGCGAGGAATGGCACCAAGTAGGCCGCGGTCGCGGACGATTCAGCGGTGTCGTGGATTGTGAGCGCAGTGACGATGGTCGGGCCGCTGGAACTGCCCGAGGACTCCCTTCGCAGCCAGGAGAGCCTGCGCGTCGTCATCGAAAAAGTCAGCGCGACGGCGGTGAAGGCAAGCCATCCTGCCTGGGAGTGGAATCCGACCATGGCGACATCAGGAGCGCCGGCGTCGCCGATCAGAATGATGGCAGCGACGCGGGCGATATTCAACAGCCATACGCATGCCAGTGCACAGGGAATGAGCAGAAAAGCGCGCGGAAAGCGAGTTTCTCTGCGGAAGTACCACAGCCATACGAGGGTGAATATCAGAACCAGGCCCAGGCCCTCGAGCCCAGAGCATTCCTCGGCGATGAAGACGAGGAAACGGGGCGTGCCGAGTGTGAACGTGGATGGGTTGCTGATCACATCGGGCAGCATGAGGCCGACGAGCTTGCGTACCGAGTAAAAGGCGGCGATCTGCAGGACACGGCCGTGGGTGAGATTGGAAGAATCCCAGAATGACTGGAAGGGATGGCGCAGCCACCACGCGGCCGCGCCGGAAATGGAAGCCAGCAGCACGAGCGAACGATTGGCGCTCACGGTCCTGATCCAGACGCGGAGGGGAATGCAGGCCAGCGACAGCAGGGCGATTGCGAACAGAACCAGTGCGCTGGCAATGATGTGCGCGGCCGATGACAGGCCAAGGTGTTGATCGTTGAGAGCGACGATGTTGGCCAGAAACACAATGCCGATGCAAGCAAGGTGAGCGCAGAACAAGCGGCCGCTGAAAGGGAGCGGCTCTCGCTCAGCTTTCAGAACGGGGTGGCCGAGGCCGATAAAGATTGCGAAGGCTACGATTCCTGAAGGAGCGAGCGGACCGAGCAGAGATCCTATATGGGGGATGCTGGCCAGTAGCGCGCAGTCGAAGGTCAGGACCGCGGCGAGGAGGTAGAGACGTCCCAGCAGGTGGCGAGGCAGCCGAAAAAGATGTCCCGACTGAGAAGAGCCATTCTCAGCCAGGACATGGTTGTCATAGAGACGCAGAACCTTCTCCGTTTACTTGCGACGCCGGGCGCGCAGAACAGTGGTGGTCCCGGCAATGAACGTTATTCCGCTGATTGCAAGAGCCGGATCGATTTCTGGGGCGCGGACCGGTCGGGGCGGTGGGGCCTGACGGTACCTGGGTTGGTGGTGACCGAACAAAATCTCCCAAACGCCTTGGGCATGTGCGCTGGCGCTCGTACCGAGAACCAAAGCCAATGCCAAAAAGGAGTACTTCAGGAATTTCGTCAATGTTCACACTCTCTTTCCATGATTTGTACGGCAGGCATCGCGATTGCCAAATGCAGCGGGCTACGACTGAGACTTTATCTCGCCGCTTACCCCTGGCGTAGCAATAAAAGACGGATGCTCTATATCCGAAATCCAATTTGGAACAAGAATTGGATCAGATCGCCGGTCTCACTTTTGTTTTGCGGTTTGGGTTGCCAGACGACCTACATCTGGGGGGGAGTAGACGTGCTTCGAATTAGGAGTTGCCGGATGAGGCAACCAATATCCCGGAAGGGCGTAGCCGATTTGGCCTACTCCTTTTCAGCCTCAGATCGATTATTGGAGGACTGCGGGAATTTTGAAATGGCCAGACCGGGGTAGCCGATTACCCTAAAAGGTAACCATCAAAATCACGGATAGGCACTTGACTGCCTGAAATTGCTTCAGATGAAACGATTGTGAGGTATGCAGATAAAGAAGCGCCGCGTGGGAATCGCAGCGCTCGATGAACGGTTCGCAAGTCAGGATATGCGCGGGCCTATGAGAAGATCTCCTTCACTTTGTCGAACAGGCGGCGGGATGTCGGGACATTCTCGATGGTGAGCGTATCGCCAAGCTGACGCAGCAGCTCTTTCTGAATACGGGTGAGCTTCTTTGGAGTCTGCACCGCAATCTGCACGATGAGGTCGCCGCGCCCGCGCTCGTTGAGATAAGGAACGCCCTTGCCGCGCAGACGAAATTCCTTCCCGCCCTGCGTGCCTTCGGGAATCTTCAGCGTGGTCTCGCCTTCGAGCGTGGGAATCTGCAGGTCGGCGCCCAGCGCAGCCTGCGGGAATGAGATGGGCAGAACGCAATGCAGGTCGTTGCCGTCGCGCTCGAAGAACTGGTGCGGCTTGACCGTGAGCACGATGTAGAGATCGCCCGACGGCCCACCGAAGCGGCCGGCGTCGCCCTCGCCCTGGTAGCGGATGCGGGTTCCCTCTTCGACTCCGGCGGGAATGCTGACGTTGATGGCGTGCTCGCGCTGAACGCGACCGTCCCCGCGGCAGGTTCCGCAGGGATTGGAGACGACAGTGCCTGTGCCTCCGCAGACGTTGCAGGTGCGGGCGATGGAGAAAAAGCCCTGCTGATAACGGACCTGTCCGTGACCCTGGCATTGCTGGCAGGTCGAAGGACCGCGCACGTCGGCTGAACCCGTGCCGCGGCAATCGGAGCAGGCTTCCATCCGGCGGATGGTGACCTCCGCCTCTTTGCCGAAGACCGCCTCGTCGAACTCGATCGTCTTGTCGAAGCGGACATCGCGTCCCTTTTGCGTTCTTGAGGGCTTGCGTGCGCCGCCCACGTTGAATCCGAAGAGGTCGCCGAAGATATCGCCCAGATCCGGCATGCCGGCAAAGGGATCGCCGTTGCCGTGTCCCACGCCGGAGACGCCGGCATGGCCGTAGCGGTCGTAGGCGGCGCGCTTATCCGGGTCGGTGAGTACCTGGTAAGCCTCGCTGCACTGCTTGAACTTCTCTTCCGCTTCGGCGTTGCCCGGATTGCGGTCCGGGTGGTATTGCATGGCGAGCTTGCGGTACGCGGCCTTGAGTTCCTGATCGGAGGCTCCGCGCACGACGCCCAGCACTTCATAGTAGTCAGCTTTAATCACGTTTGCGGTTCGACTCATGCTTCCTTCTGTTGTGGATTGCTGGCCACGCGGACCAGGGCGGGACGGAGCAGACGCTCCTTGATGCGGTAGCCGCGACGCACTTCATCGAAGACCTGATGATCCGGCAGATCAGGTTTCTCAACCATCTCCAGCGCTTCGTGGACGCGCGGATCGAATTCCGCGCCCACAGCTTCGACGGGCTGCACGTTGAGCGAGCGCAGGGCCTCTTCCATCTGCTTGACGATCAGCTCGACGCCGGTGCGCAATTGCTCGGTGCTGCCAGTTGATTTGAGAGCAAGCTGGAAGTTGTCGAGCACGGGCAGAAACTGGTCGACAGCTCCGGCTACGGCGTAGTCGCGGAATTCGTTTCGCTCGCGCACTTCGCGCTTGCGGGCGTTTTCGAACTCGGCCTGCAAACGGGCGAGCCGGTCGACAAGGGAGTCCCGTTCAGTCTTCAGGCGGTCAAATTCTTCCTGGGAGACGGCTGCTGTCTCAGGAAGAGGCACGATGGCCTCGGCCTGAGGGTCGGGGGAGGTTTCGCTATTCGGTGTTGCTTCGAGTGTTTCTTCAGTCATTCGGTTTCTGCTGTTTATGAAATTCCTTCGGCTCATGCGAACCTTATTTCCAATACAAGTTTATCGCGCACAAAGGAGTCCCTCATTATTGATGCCGGGCGGCCACCAGACGGCTCAAGCTACTGCGGAGGCTGGAAAATTCTGTCCGATAACTGGGCAATGTAAGAAACAGCGTTGATGGTTTCCTGATACTGCATACGGGTGGGGGCGATTACCGCCACCGTGGCCAGATTTTCTGCTCCAATACGAGCCGGAGCCCCGATCAGGACAATGTTGTGCATGCCGGGAATGGCTTCCTCCAGCCCGACGACCACGCGCACGTTCTGCTGGCGGGCGTCTACGTAGGCGTTGAGGAGCTCGATCAGGCGCTGCTTGGCTTCAAGCGCGCTCAGCATCAGCCGCAGGCGTTCGCGATCGATCTCGCCGGCGAGCAGATTGGCCACTCCCTCGACGAAGATCGTAGGTCCGAAGGCGGCATCGCCCTCAAGAGCTCCTTTGCGCCAGAGCTCTTCAATGGACCCCATGAGGCGGTCGTATTCGCTGCGTTCCGCCTCGATGCGGCGACCGAGCTCGGTGCGAATACGATCGATCGACCATCCGTGGAAATTCTCGTTGAGGAAGCGTGCTGAGGCTTCGAGTTCAATGGTTGCGAGGTCACGGTCGAGCGAAAGCACGCGGTCCTGCACGATTCCCGAAACAGTTACGACGACGGCGAGGACGCGCCCCGGCGCGAGACGTGAGAAATGAACATGCTCAAGGGCCTGCAACTCGCGCGCAGGGGCCAGTGCAAGGCCCACGCCGCTCGAAATCAGGGCCAGGATGTGCGACGCACTCTCTAGAAACTGCTGGCTGGAGCCGACGCCGGCAAAGCTGTCGTCGATCTGCTCGCGCCGCTCCGGCGTCAATGCCACGGCACGCGCGGGGGCCGCAAGCTGTTCAGCGTAAAAGCGAAAGGCTTGCGCAGTCGGTATGCGGCCGGCCGAAGTATGCGGCTGGTCAAGCAGCCCGGCTTCGTCGAGCGATGCCATGATGTTGCGGATGGTAGCGGAGCTCATGCCATCCTTGTTGCCGAGGTGCCGGGCGAGCGCCTGCGAAGGCACCGGTTCGCCGGTGGCGATGTACTTCTCGATGATGGCTGTCAATACCAGCCGCTCGCGCGGGCTGATCCGCAGATCGGAAGCCATGGACCCCGCTCTCCTCGCACCCTTACAGCGCAAGCTATATCGACTGTTGGGATAGAGTATTCCTTTCTAATTTTATGGGCTGCGGCGAGCGGGGTCAACTGTCCATAGTGATGAGACGGCTGCATTCGACCCTCGCCGAGCGTAATCCAGTTCCCGAAAACGGAACAGCCTGAAATGGCATGGCCTGTCTTCCTGACGGCTGCATCCTACACGGAAGCGAGGAGCCCAGCAGCATGCTAACCAACTCGATCCCCCTGCGGCCGTTTGGCCGGCATAGCGACGTCAAGGTTTCCGCCCTGGGCCTGGGCGGCCATCACCTGGGACAGGCAGAAGACTTGCAGACGGCGATCCGCATCGTCCATGGCGCCATCGATGGCGGCGTCACCTTCTTCGACAATTGCTGGGAGTATCACCGCGGAAAATCAGAGAACTGGATGGGGATGGCGCTCAAGGGAAAGCGCGAAAAAGTCTTCCTGATGACCAAAGTCTGCACTCACGGCCGGGAGGGCTCACTGGCTACGCGCATGCTTGAGGAATCGCTACATCGCCTGCAGACGGATCATCTTGATCTGTGGCAGATTCACGGAGTTGCATTCGAGAACGATCCAGATTTGTTCATTCGACCGAACGGCGCTGCAGAGGCTCTTCACAGGGCAAAGGAGCAGGGCAAGGTAAGGTTCGTCGGGTTTACCGGGCATAAGCGGCCAGAGATTCATCTCAAGATGTTGAACTGCGGCTTCGAGTGGGATTCAGTCCAGATGCCGCTGAATCCATTCGACGCGAACTTTCTCAGCTTTGAAGAGCAGGTGCTCCCGGAGTTGAACAAGCGCGGCATCGCCGCACTGGGCATGAAGCCGATCGTCGGGCATGGCGAATCGGTAAAGAAGGGCATGCTCAGCGCGCAGGAAGCGCTGCGATACGCGATGAGCCTCGCGGTTGCGACAACGATCACGGGCATGGAAAAGCCGGAGATCCTGGAGCAGAACCTTAACGTCGCCCAGAGCTTTCAGCCGTTCTCGCAGACCGAAATGCAGGCCCTCCGCGACCGCTGCAAGATGGTGGCCGGAGACGGGCGGTTCGAACTCTACAAAATGTCACTGAAGTTCGATAACCCCGAGGCGCGGCTTGCCCACAACTACCCGCTCGACGACCAATCCACTGAGGTGAAGGAAATGCTGAAGGCGACAGAGAACAGCGGCAAGTCGTATCCCGCAGTGCAGGCCGGGTAAAGTGATGGCCGCTCCGGATACTGAACCATCCCGTCGCACCTTTTTGAAGTCGGCAGTTCTCGCAGGAGCGGGAACGATTGCTGTGAACCATCCGGCCAATGCGCAGGAGGCATCGATGTCGCAGAACGCAGGTAACGACCAGAAATCCACGCTTAGCGTGCCACGCCGCGCCTTTGGGCACAGCGGAGAACAGGTGTCGATCTTCGGGCTGGGCGGCTTCCATCTCGGGTCCACTAAAGATCAGCAGGAAGCGAACACGATTGTCGCCAAGGCCATTGACGCCGGAGTGAACTTCTTCGACAACGCCTGGGAATATCACGAAGGAGAAGCCGAGGAGCGGCTGGGGACAGCTCTGCAGGGCAAGCGCGACAAAGTGCTCCTGATGACGAAGGTCTGCTCCCATGGCCGCGACAAGAAGGTGGCGATGGAACAACTCGAGCAGTCGCTGCGGCGCCTGAAGACGGACCACCTGGACGTGTGGCAGATTCACGAGGTGGTCTACTACAACGACCCTGACCTAATCTATCGGCCGGGCGGCGCGATCGAGGCTCTGGAGCAGGCGAAGAAAGACGGTAAGGTGCGCTGGGTGGGCTTCACCGGGCACAAGGACCCGGCGATCCATCTGAAGATGCTCTCGCACGACTTCCCTTTCGACACCGTGCAAATGCCCTTGAACTGCTTCGACGCGCGTTTCCGCAGCTTCCAGCAGCACGTACTTCCCGAGGCCAACCGGCGCGGGATGGCGGTGCTCGGGATGAAGAGCCTGGGCGGCTCAGGAGAAATGGTGACCCATGGCGGCATTACGCCGGAAGAGGGCCTGCGTTACGCGATGAGCCTTCCGGTGGCGACAACCATCAGCGGTGTTGATTCGGAAATCGTGCTCCAGCAAAATCTGGCCATCGCTTCGAACTTCAAGCCGATGACGGCCGAAGAACGGCGCGCCCTCGAAGATCGCTGCGAACTCTGGGCCGCGGATGGCCGCTTCGAGCGCTTCAAGACCACGACGATGTACGACGGTGCAATCGGACGAGAGCAGCATCAGTATCCGGAGGCGCAGAAGCTTCCGGCGTAGCAGATCACTTCAGCGCGCTGGAGTTGCCGGTCGGCGGAGCGGCGGCTATCGGATCCACCGGCACCGGAGGCAGATCGTAAATCTCGATGGCGCCTTCGCGGAGGATGGCAAAGCGCCGCCCATCGCTCGAAAGCGCGTAGTTATGGCCGGCGCTCAGCACGGGAGTGGCAGTCTTTGCCAGTTCCAGCTTTCCTGACCTGGTGTCGAAGACTCCCACCATCTGCGCGATCACGTCGTCCTCGCCGAAGGTGTCCATGAATCCGATGTCGCGATTGATTTCGAGAGACCCGAATGCAAAGCGGCTTCCGTCTTCGGCGTAGCTGAAGGTCGGCCAGACGTAGCGCTGCTTCCACTTGTCCTGCCATAGCAGTTGTCCGGTGAGCGAGATGGCGCTGACCAGGTGGTCGCCGCCTCCTTTGGGCGGGCAGCCGACGGCGAGCGTAACCTGGCCGCTCACAGTGATGAGCACCGGTGTGCATGAGGACTTGACCTCGATCAAAGTCTGCGGATCCCCGTGCAGAACCTCTTTGCGAATGACCCACTTACTGGGGTCCTTGCCTTCGAGCAGGCTGAGGAACCCGTCTTCGACGAGTGGCAGATCGACCGAGCTGCGCGTTTCGCTTTCGGCGAGAGCTGTACGTTCTCCTGGACGAAGAACGATGACGGTCGTCCTCTTGCGACGCGGTGGCGACAAACCAAGCAGCGGGCTGGCGTTGAGCGGATCCGGATCGGGGTCGGGAGCGACGATCTTCTGCACCTCGACCACCATGAGCTTGCGGTCGGGGGCAATTTCAACCGCCTGCAGCGGATTATCGAATTGCAGATAGGGGCGCAACTCCAGATGGCTGTCGGTGAGGTAGAGCGAATTCCTCTCCCGCACCAGGAACTCTCCATCGTGGAGCGGCCAAAGATAGCGCTGGCGATCATGCATACGCCACTGGTTCTGCTCGACGGGCTTGCCGGTCGAGATGTCGAGCACCATGGCGCGAATGACCTGATCTTCGTCGTCGGGCGGGTCGCCGGGAATGCGATGCATCAATCCTGCTTCGCGGAAGGTGAAGAGCAGATGATCGTTGTCGATGAAATCGAGGGTGGCACTGGAATAGCGATAGCTGAGGTAGGCGCGGCTGGGTTGGACGAAGCCAAGTGGCCCGACTTCGATACGCACATTGGGCGGCGGCCCCGGATCGGGCTTGTGCTTGGAATCATTGGCAAACGCCAGCGCGGTCACGGCAAGAATTGCCAGTGCCAGACACGTCGGGCGGACGGATTGGCCGGGCAGGACCATCAAGTGCATTGTCCTCGCGAGAGCGCGCAGCGCGCAAATGGGATTTGCGCCGATCAAACCGAAATGCCCTTTGGCGGCAGCGCAGATGCGCGATAGCATGGCGGTCATGCCGGGAGCTACCGAGCTGAATCTCTGGAAGAAAGGGGTGGGGCATGTTCCGGACTGGGTGTGGGAGCGAACGGACCTTGAGACGCTGATCCTGGCTGACAATGATTTGACGGAAGTATCAGAGCGGATTAACGGATTGCAGAGGTTGCGTACCCTCGATCTCGGACACAATCAGCTTTCTCGGCTGCCTGATGCCCTCGGCGACCTGACCGGAATCGACGGCTTTCTTTATCTGCACGACAACCGGCTCAGTTTGATTCCCCAGTCGATGGCGAGGCTGAAAAAGCTGCGCTATCTCAATCTCAGCCAGAACGCGCTCTCCGAATTCCCGGAAGCGGTCTGCGGAATGGCTGGTCTCGTTGAGATGCGGATTACCGACAACCAGATCGAGGCGCTTCCCGAGTGCGTCGCAGATCTGCGCAGGCTGCGCGAGATTCATCTTCGCAACAACCGGCTCAGCATGCTGCCCGATTCCATTGGAAAGCTGCCGGAGCTGCGGCAGATC
>Ga0335075_10004182_pt1 | contig 22621 bp, 22 predicted proteins | sample Lox_Sample_24_FD_206723 | JGI IMG/M metagenome (GOLD analysis project Ga0335075, IMG submission 206723) | Soil microbial communities from Loxahatchee National Wildlife Refuge, Florida, United States - Lox_Sample_2.4 | ecosystem: Environmental > Terrestrial > Soil > Wetlands | place: USA...
CGCCCAGCGGATCATCGACCGGCGGACGACGACGCTGCGCAACCGCAGCGAGCAGGAACTTGCCGGCTACCGCGACGCCCAGGACTACCTGACCCGGGAGGACTGGCGCCCGCTTAACGCCGGCCTGATCCTGCACCTGCACCGGCTGCTGTTCGCCCACACGGCCATGCCCGGCGGGGGCTTCAAGACAGAGGACAACCTCGTCGTGGACCGCTCGCCCGACGGTTCGACAACCGTCCGGTTCAAGCCGGTGACCGCCGCGAGCACCCCGTTCGCCGTCAACGACCTGATCAAGCGCTACCAGCAGGCGGCTGCGGCAGGCGAGCATCACCCGGTGCTTTTGTCGGGCCTGTTCATCCTCGACCTTCTCGTCATCCACCCTTTCGAGGACGGCAACGGACGAGTCGCCCGCCTGCTCACCGGTGCCCTGCTCGGCGAGCAGGGCTACACGGTCGGGCGCTACGTGAGCCTCGAGCAGGCGATCGCCGAATCGGCCGACGCCTACTACCAGGCGCTCCTGGACTCCACCCACGGCTGGCACGAAGCAACCGCCGACCCGTGGCCATGGCTCGACTACTTCACCCGCCTGATCGCCAGCGCCTACGCGGTCTTCGCCGACCGTGCCGCGGCCGCCCGGTCCCCGGGAACGAAGCAGGAGCGCATCCGCGAGCACATCCTGCGCCATGCCCCCGCCACCTTCCGCCTCGCTGACATCAGGATGGCAGTGCCAGGCGTCAGCGACCAGACGATCCGACTCGTCCTGGAACAGCTGAGGGGCGAAGGTAAGGTGCGGGCCGATGGAACGGGCCGCTCCGCGACTTGGACGCGGACGAGGAATACTGCACCCTCCGAATAAGTGCACTGCCCCAGTACTCCCCGAAGTGTTCCGGTCTAACCGGAACTCGGCACGTCGATGCTGGTGAGGACACTGTCGTATCAGCAAAAGGACCCGGCCGGCACGGCCGGGTCCTTTTGCCGTCGCGCAGGGCCCTGACCTGCTAGGCCTCCGGTTTAAGCGGAAGATCGCCAGCTAAACCGGGGGGCTTGGATGGGGGATCGGCACTTGCGGCTGGTGCAGCCGAACCAGCAGCAGGGGCACCAGAACGAGATGTTCAACGACATGCTCCGTGGCTATGCGACCATGCTGCTTGCGGCGGGCCGGGATCGGGCCTCAGTGGGCAAGCTCCTGCAGATGCTCCGCGGGTTCGTTGTGTGGGTCGATGCGTGGCCGTGGGAGTGGACTGCTCAGGACGTCGATGAGTGGTCGGCTGACATGCGAGACCGTGAGCCGGCCCGAGCGGCGCGAGATCAGCCGCGACGAGCTTCGCACCCTGCTGCCGCGCCGAGGGCGGTCGCCGCGACCAGGGGCCGGTAGGCGGCGAAGTGGCCGCGGAGCAGCCGCATGCCGTCGCCGGGCTGGCCGAGGATGTCGCAGGGCCGTATGGTCACGTGGTCGAGCCGCAGTTCGCCCCAGGCCCAGCCGGACAGGCCCGCCGCCCGGGCGTCGAGGGCAGCGGCGGTGAGTTGCCCGCTGGGGCTGGTGAAGAACAGGCAGAACACGGCGGCCTCGGTCAGGCGGCTGATCCAGGTCTTGACGCCGGGGAAAGCGCTCCCCTCCTGAACCTGCTCAGCTACGGCACGAGGATGAGGCGACCGGGGAACGTCCGGCTTTCCAGCAGGCGGTGCGCTTCCACGACCTCGGACAGGGGGAGGGGCCGGGTGACGGCGCGGAGGTCGCCGGCCTCGAGCAGGCTAGCCAGCTCGGCGATGTCGGCTCGGGCCCGCTCGGGGGCTGTTGCCCGCCACATCAGCAGGCCGAATCCCGTCACCGTCTTCAGCCCGAACAAGGTGCGGACTGGAATGGTGGCGAAATCACCACTGGCCGCGCCGTAGACGACCACGCGGCCGAGCGGCTTGAGCAGGTCGATGCTCGCGTCAAGCGTCGCCCCGCCCACCGCGTCCAGGGCCACGTCAACGCCGTCAGGCGCGGCGGCGCGCACCTGATCGGCCCAGTCCGGCCGGGTGTGGTCGATGGCGACGTCAGCACCGAGTCCGGCGAGGAACTCGAGCTTTGCCGCGGAGCCGGCGGTGGCGATCACCATCCCGGCACCCTGGTGTCGCGCCAGCTGGACGGCCAGGTGCCCGATACCGCCCGCGCCCGAGGTAATCAGGACGGTCTCTCCCTTCGCGAGGCGCCCGGCGCGCAGCGCGCCAAGCGCCACCGCGCCGACGGTGGGGAGCATGCTCGCGGCCGCAAGGCTGAGCTGCGGGGGCACGGGGACGAGCCAGTCGGCCCCGGCCAGGACATAGTCGGCGCAGGCGTCCTCGAGCAGGACGGCGACGCGCGTGCCGGCCAGCGAAGGATCGGTGCCCGGGCCGACCGCCTCGATGGTCCCGACAACGTCCCCGGTCAGGGTGGCGGGAAGCTGGCGGTAGTACAGCGAGCCGGGGTCGGTGGCCCGGCGAAGCTGGACATCGACGTAGTTCACGCCGATCGCCTCGGTGCGGATGAGCGCCTGTCCTGGGCCGGGTGCGGGCACCTCAGCTTCTTCGGTCGCCAGTACTTCCGGGCCGCCGTGGGCGTGATAGCGCACGCGTCGCATGAACCGTCTCCTAAACTGGACCGCGAGTCAAGTTGCGGTCCCGACCTTACTGGACCGGCGGTCCAGTTGTCCAGCGGAAGGGGATCCCGATGAGCCAGGCCCGGCCCGAGCGCGCGGACGCGGTGCGCAACCGACGCGCGATCCTGGCGGCCACCGAGGAGCTCCTGGCGACACACCGGCCGCGGGACATCTCGATCGAGCAGGTGGCGCTGGCGGCCGGGGTCGGCAAGGGCACGGTCTTCCACCGGTTCGGCAGCCGAATGGGGCTGATGACCGCGCTCATGATCGAGCGTGCCCAGGCGCTGACCGAGTCGGTGACCTCCGGGCCGCCACCCGTGGGGTCGGGGGCGCCCGACCGGGAGCGCCTGCTCGCCTTCCTTGACGCCGTCATCGAGGTCGTCGGCCGCAACAAGAGCCTCCTGGCCGAGCTCGCCTTCAGCGGAGCGGCGGAGCCGGTAGCCGCGGACGAGGGGACGGCGGACGGAAGCCACCGGGACGACCATCCGGTCTACCGCTTCTGGCACGGCCATATCAGCACGCTCATCGCGGCCCAGCGGCCTGACGTGGACGCGGAGATGATCGCGCACGTCCTGCTGGGGGCCCTGCACAGCGAGCCGATCCTGGCCTGCCTCGCCGCCGAGGGCCCGGGCCGGCCCGCGGCGGCGGTGAGGGCACTAGCCCGCGCCATCCTCGACGCGCCGAGCTGAGGCGGCCAGGGCGAGCAGCTCGAGCGCGTCATGGTCGGGCGTGCCCGGCTCCGCCACCAGGATGCTGAGGCGAAGCCCGTCGTCGAGGTTCAGTACCTCGAAGCTGAGGGTGAGGTCACCGACGCCGGGATGGTGAAATGCCTTCGCCTGGCTGCGCTGGCAGCGCAGGTCGTAGCGCTGCGTGCTCCTCCTCGGTCAGCTGCGGGGTGCGGGCGTGACCGTCGATGCTGAGGCCGGCCAGCGCGGCGAGCTTCCTTAGGACTTGCGGAAGATTGGCTGGCAATATGTTCAGGATGGTTCGATATGGTGCCATAACGGGCCTACCCTCGGCTGGTGCGAATATCGCGAGTGGTGCCGGCCGAGGTGCCGTGGCCGCTGCTCGTGGTGCTGGCCGTGCAGGCGGCGCTGTCGGCCAGCATGGTGTCGGCCCGGACCGCGTTCGGTGACGAGGCGCTGTACCTGTCGGCCGGGCACATCGAGTGGTCGCACTGGCTGCACGGCACTCAGGTACCGGACTACCAGACCTGGTTCTCCGGCGCCCCGGTGCTGTACCCGCCGGTCGGGGCGATCGCCGACAGCATCGGCGGGCTGGTCGCGGCGCGGCTGTTGTCGCTGGCCTTCATGCTCGGCGTGACGTCCTTCGTGTGGGGGACGGCGAGGCGACTGCTGGCGGACAAGCGCGCCGCCTTCTTCGCCGCGGCGCTGTTCGCCGTCCTCGCCCCGACGCTGCACCTGGGATCGTTCGCGACCTACGACGCCCTGGCGCTGCTGCTGCTGGCCGCCGCGACCTGGTGCGCCGCCGGGACGCGGGGCGGCAAGCGCGCGGCGCGGCGGCTGGTCGCGGCCGGGATCTTGCTCGCGCTGGCCAACGCGACCAAGTACGCGACGGCCCTGTACGACCCGAGCGTGCTGTGCGTCACCGTGCTGACCTCGTGGCCAGAAGCCGGGTGGAAGGTGGCCCTGCGGCGCGCAGCCCTCCTTGCCGCGGTCACGGCCGCCATCCTGGGCGCGGGACTTGCGCTCGGCGGGCCCGGCTACCTCACCGGGATCCGCGTGACGACGACCGGGCGCGAGCAGGGCAGCGACGCTGCGTCGCTGATCCTGGCGCAGGCGTGGTCGTGGACCGCGGTCGTGCTGGTCCCGGCCGTCCTGGCGGCGGTCGCCTGCGCGGTGCGCAGGCGCTGGCCGCAGGCGCTGCTCCTGGCGGTGCTGGCGCTCACGGCGCTGCTTGCGCCCGCCGACCAGGCCCGCATCCAGACCGCGACATCGCTGAACAAGCACGTCGACTTCGGCGCCGCCTTCGCCGCGATCGCGGCCGGCTACCTGCTGGGCGAGCTGTCCCGCAGGCGGGCCGTCCTGGCCGCGGCGCTGGCCGCGCTGATCCCGGTCACCGTCGTGGACATGGCCCAGGCGCAGGCCATGATCAACTGGCCCGACGTGACCGGGCTGGTCAAGGTCGTGCGGCCGATGACCAGTCATGGCGGCCACTTCCTCGTGGAGACCACCGACATCCTGCAGTACTACCTGCCCGACACGACCTGGCAGCAGTGGACGACCACGCAGAACGTCAACCCGCTTTACTACCAGCAGGCCATCGGGCGGCACTACTTCTCCGTCGTGATCCTCAGCTACAACGCGACCCTGTCGACGGACTACGTCATCGCCCTCGACCTGGCCCGGACCAGCGGGTACCAGCTGGTGGCGCGGGTGCCCTCAGGGAAGACCGTCTTCTACGTGTGGGAGTACGTCGGCCAGGTGTGACCGCGCGCGGGCTAGCCCTCCTTGCCGATGACCGAGCCGCCGCGGACGGCCACGTAGCGGTCCGGGCGAATCGTGATGACCACCCGGACGTCGGCGTCGGGGACCGGGTAGTCCATGCCGTAGCGGTGCTGCAGGGACTTGTAGAACTGCCCGTCCGGGTCGGCCTCGATGCTCTCGACCGTGCCCCGGACCTCAAGGAAGCGGTACTGGTCGCCGGCGTCGGCGATGGAAAGCGCGACCCGCGGCTCGCGGGCGAGGTTGGCGAACTTCTGCCGCGTGCTGGTGTGCGTCATCCGGATCCGGGAGCCGTCCCAGTCGAACCACATGACGCTGGTCTGCGGCGAGCCGTCCGGGTGCACCGTGGCCAGGTGCGCGAAGGTCGGCTGGTCGAGCAGGTCGGCGTGGCTTGCGGGCACCTCGGGCATCGGGTTCTCCTTGCTGCGTCGCTCATCGTGGCGACGGCAGCGTCTTAGCGGCAGTGTCTGTCAGTACTGTTTATCAGCACTGTCACAACAGCCTCATCCCGGGCACCATTCGTAGTCCCGTGTATCAGCCGATGGCCGCTGCGGCGCGGATCACCCGCTGAGGGCGGCGCACCCGGCGGTCGGCGGCTACCGGCCCGCCCCCGCCGCGCCCAGGTCGTCCGAGCGCCCGGCCTCTACCCGTGACCACTGGGCGATCGGGCGCCCGCCCGGCCACTGGGACACCGGCGGCCAGTCGGGCGGGCCGCCGCTGGTACGGGTGATGCTGCGCTGCTGCGGCCAGCCCGCGGGTGAGTCCTCCCACCCCTCCTGGCGCCCGTACACGGTCAGGTCCATGAGCGCGTAGCTGTTGTCCATCGCCTCCGCCCCGCGGCGGGTCGTCCAGTAGGTCTCGAAGACGCGCTCTCCGTCCCGCAGGTAGCACACCAGGTGAAACAGGCCGACCTGGCGTCCGGTGAGCAGCCTGTCCAGCGAGGGCAGCGCTGAGTACCACGGCAGGTCCCAGCCCATGAAGTCGCGGTAGCGCGAGCTCTCCGGGTATGGGCCCTGGCACAAGACCGCGAAGGTGATGTCCCGCGAGTGCAGGTACGACAGCTCGCTGACCTGGGCGGTGACCCAGGTGCAGCCCTCGCACTGCTCGGCCGCGGGGTGCCCGGCGTGCCACATGAAGTAATAGGCGATGAGCTGCCGCCGCCCCTCGAACGCGTCGAGCAGGGTGAGCGGGCCGCCGCGCCCGGCCAGCGGCAGGCCGGCGTCAACCTCGACCATGGGCAGCCGCCGCCGGGCGGCGGCGATCGCGTCGCCCTCCCGGGTGTGCGCCTTCTCCCGGGTCCGCAGCTTGTCCAGCTCCGCCTGGAAGGCCGCCCGGTCGACGGCCACGGGCATCCCCGGCGCGCCGTCGGCCGCCGGGCCGGCCGGGCTTGCCGATTCATTCCTCATCGCGGTTTCCTTCCCGTCTTCTCATCGGCTGTTGTTCCCTGCCCGCGGCCGGGGAGTACCTGCGCGGACGCGGGGATGGCCGGCGCATTATGGACATGTGCCAATCATCCGGTGGTGGACTGGGCTGAGCCTGCGGCGCAGGGCCCTGTTCGGCGGTCTCGCGGTGGTGGTGGTCGTAGCCGCCACCGTTGTTGGGATACGGGCGCCGGAAGGCGAGCCGCGGGCCGCGTCCGGCCGCCCGGGCGTGGTGCTGCTCATTCCGGGCTACGGGGGCGGGACCGGCTCCCTGGGCCCGCTGGCCGCCAGGATCCGCGCGGCCGGCCGCACCGCCACCGTGGTGCGCCTGGCCGGCGACGGCACCGGCGACCTCAGGGTGCAGGCCCGGGTGCTTGAGGGCTACGTGAACCAGGCGATCGGCGCCGGGTCCGGCCCGGTCACCGTGATCGGCTACTCGGCGGGCGGCGTGGTGGCCTGGCTCTGGGACGTCGAGTACGGCGGGGCGTCCCGCGCCGCCGCGATCATCACGCTTGGGTCCCCGCTGCATGGCGCGCGGATCGCGGCCGTCGGCGCCGGGTACGACCCCGCCGAATGCCCGGTCGCCTGCCAGCAACTCGCGCCGGGCAGCGCCCTGCTGGCCATGCTTCAGCAGTCCGCGCAGCCCCGGCCGCCGTGGCTGTCGCTGTGGAGCACCGGCGATCAGACCGTCCAGCCGCCGGACTCGGCCCGGCTGGCGGGCGCGGTGAACGTGCCGCTCCAGTCGGTCTGCCCCGGCGCGGTCATTCAGCACGACCAGCTGCCCACCACCCCGCTGGTCGTCGGCATCGTCTTGCGCACGCTGGCGAGCGACCGGGTCAGCGCGCAGTCTGCCGCCGGCTGCTCGGCCCTTGAGGCTCTCGGCCGCTGACCCGCGGGCACTCAGGTCGTCACGTCCTTGGTCGCGAAGTTCGCCCAGGCGGCCGCGAGGAACACCACCACGTACACCGCCTGGATGGCGAAGCCGCGCTGGATGTCCCGCCAGAAGATCGGCTGCCTGAAGAAGTCGATCCACGCCAGCCAGTACCGCGTGGGCAGGTACGGCTGCACCGCGCTGGCGGCGTTCAGCGTGACGAGGACCTCGCTGGCGACCAGCGCCGCGAGCGCGCCGAGCGCGGCCCCGAGCGCGGAATCCATGATCGTCGACAAGAACAGCGCGATCGCGGCGACGCCCAGCATCGAGACGCTGATGAACGCCATGGCGCCAAGGACCCGCTCGATGAGCTCGAGGAAGGTCAGCGGAGCACCGGACAGCGACGTGATGGCCGCGCCGGCCTGCAGCCCGGCCGTCGGCGCACCGCCGGCCCCTGGCCCGATGGAGCTGGAGATCCCGCCGGGCGCGACGCCGACCGCCGCCGCCCGGGACGGGCCGAGGATCAAGACGCCCGTGGCGTAGGAGGTCACCGTCACGGCGATGACGGCGAGTGCGGTGAACGCGGTGATCGAGGCGAGCTTGGCGATCAGCAGCCTGGTCCGCCCGACCGGGCGGGCCAGCAGGTACCGCAGCGTCCCCGCGGACGCCTCGCCCGCGATCGAGTCGCCCGCGATGACCGCGACCGCCACCGGCAGGAAGACGGGCAGCACCAGGGCCAGCGCCGCCGCCGGGTACAGCTGTCCCTCGTTCAGCACGGCGGAAAGGAACGCGCTGCCCTGCCCAGGCGGCGGCTCCAGGTGAGTGACCGCGATGAAGACGGCCACCACCAGCGGCAGCGCGCAGATCGTCGCGATCGACATCCAGGTCCGCAGCCGCCGGACCAGCTTGAGCAGCTCGACCGCGATCATCGCGCCTCCTCCGTGCCAGCCTCGGGGGCAGTCGGCTCAGGTGCAGTCGGCTCCAGGGTGGCTGGCTCCGGGCCTGATGACCGCGCGCTGGCCTCCTCAGCCACGCCCGGCAGGCCGAACTGGTCGGCCCCCGCCCCAGTCACGGCGAGCACGATCTCCTCGAGGCCGCGCCGCTGCTGCGCCAGGGCCCGGACCGGCACGCCGGCCGCCACCAGCCGCGCGTTCAGCGCCGCCGGGTCGTCGGAGCGCACGGTCAGGCTGGCCCCGTCGCGCCGCTCAACCAGGCCGTCAAGCAGCCCGACGGCCCGTTCTGGCTCATCGCAGGCGACCACGACGCGGCCGGTCGGCTGCTGCAGGTCGGCCAGCTGATCCTGCAGCACCAGCCGTCCTGAGTCGAGCACGCCGACCCGGGTGCACAGCGCCGACACCTCGGGCAGCAGGTGGCTGGACAAGAAGATCGTCACCCCGTCGGCGTTCAGGCCGAGCAGCAGGTCGCGCATGTCCCTGATGCCGCGCGGGTCCAGGCCGTTGGTGGGCTCGTCGAGGATGAGCAGCCGGGGCCGGCGTACCAGCGCGGCGGCCAGGCCCAGCCGCTGCCGCATGCCGAGCGAGTAGGCGCGGACCGGGCGCTTGTCGATGCCGGCCAGGCCGACCTGCTCCAGCGCCTCGTCGACCCGGCGGCGGCGGGTTCGCCGGGCCGAGCGCGGTCCCGCCGCGTCGAGCAGGCGGAGGTTCGCCCGGCCCGACAGGTGCGGGTACGCCGCGGGCTGCTCGATGATCGCGCCGATCTCAGGCAGGACGCGGCCGGCCCGCGACGGTATCGGCTGTCCAAGCACCGAGATCGACCCGCTGGTCGCGTAGACCAGGCCGAGCAGCATGCGCACCAGCGTGGTCTTGCCGCTGCCGTTCGGCCCGAGCAGGCCGTACCTGTCGCCCTCGCGGACGTCGAGGCTGACCTCGCGGACGGCCTCCACGCGGCCGAACCGCTTGGTCAGGTCCTGCGTCGTGATCATGATGGTCCACCGGCGAGGGTCGCGGCGGCCTGCTCGAGCGTGCCCTGGCTGACCAGGCCGACAAGCAGGACCGTGAACGGGGTGTGGCAGGGGTGGAGCAGGACGAGGCTGATGAGCGGGGCGGCAGCGACGGCGCCGAAGCCGCGGGGCAATCGAAGCCGCGCCGCGCCGGCGCTCAGCGCGTCGCTGATCAGCTGCCTGCCGGTCCCACGGGTGAAGGTGAGCACGGCGAAGGAGGTCAGCCCGCTGCCGTACACGCCGACCTGGGGGACCGGTGAGCGCTGCCGGGCCAGCCCGGCAAGGCGGCCGGGCAGCGGCTCGGTGGCCAGGCTGGCCAGCACGCCCGCGAAGTCGCCCGGCGTGGTGGTGGTGAACCCGGTGCCGGGCCCGTGCGCCGGGGTCAGCACGGCGCGCTCCGGCGTCCAGGGGCCGGCCTGCAGGAACTGGCTCTCCAGGGCCGGCTGCGCGGAGGAGTGGCCGAAGACCTGCACCAGCAGCGGCAGCCCGGTGGCCGCCGAGGCCCAGATGTCGGCCCTTGAGATCGTCGACTGGGAGCTGGCCGGGGCGATCGCCAGGCCGGCCGCGCTCTGCCCGGCGACCCGCCGCGGCGGCAGCGGGCTCAGCCTCGCGCCCGGCCCGGCCCAGCTGATCAGCCGGATGGCCAGCGCCGACGGCACCAGGTCGGCCGACCGGGGCAGCCGGATCACCTCGGTGCCGAAGATCGCGGTGAGCAGCTGCTCGCCTGAGTCCCACGAGAAGGTGGTGTCGCCCGCCTGGTAGGTGTCGTCCTCGCCGGCGTCGGACAGGGTGTCCACCCGCCAGCTGCCCGGTGACGCCTGCCAGACCCGCATCCGGGTGACTCCGTCAAGCAGCGGGGTGACGCTGGAGAAGGCGGGCAGTGGCGGCAAGCCAAAGCTCGCGTCGCTCTCGGCGTAACCGGAGAAGGACATCCGCTGCGAGCCGAGGATGAGGCTTTCCAGCTGCCGCGGTGTGCGGGCGGGCACGCTGGCCGGCAGCGCCGCCGCGAGGGCGGGAAGGCAGCAGAGCAGCGCGACGCCGGTCACTACGACGACCCAGCGCCATCCGACATGCCAGGCGTGGCCAGGGCGCACCCTGACAACGATACGGGTAACTCGGTGAAACGCGGGCCTTTGGGCTCCTTACGCGGTTCTTCCGATGCGGGCGGGTCGAGCAGGCCCGGCCGGTCGATGACGAGCAGCATGCGGCGCAGCAGGCCGGAAAGCTCTTCCTGCTGGCCGGGATCGAGGGCGGCAAGCAGCCGCGCCTCCTGCGCCCCCTGCTCGTTGAACGCCTCCAGCCAGGCGCGGCGGCCCTCGTCGGTCAGCTCGACGGTCACCTTGCGCCGGTCGCCCGCTGACGGCAGCCGGCGGATGAACCCGCGCCGTTCCAGGCCGTCGAGCCGCCCGGTGATCCCCGAGGGGGACATGCGCAGCCAGGCGGCGATCTCGCCCGGCGTCGCCTGGTGGTCAGGGCCGCAGCCGCCGAGCATGTGCAAGGTGCCGTACTCGTGCAGTTCCAGGCCATGGGCCGCCAGCGTGGCCTGCCTGGTCTGGTCCAGGTGCCGCAGCAGCATCTGCATCCGGGTGATCACGCCCTCGGCCACGGGGTTGAGGCCGGGGATCTCCTTGATCCAGTGCTCGATGTGGCGGTCCACGGAATCGTGCGGCGTCATAGCCCGCAGCATAGCGCAGTCCTTCGTCAGCAGATATTTCGTTGACGAATTATCCGTTATCGAACTACTATCGCTGGCATGCCTCACCCCCTGCGCCAGCGGAACTTCCGCTGGCTGTTCACCGGCCGCGTCATCGACCAGCTCGGCAGCGCCATCAGCCCCGCCGCGCTGACCCTGGCGATGGTCACCGCCACTCACTCGTCCGCCGGGCTCGCCATCGTGCTGGCCAGCGGGCTGCTGCCGCGCGTCATCCTGCTGCCGCTTGGCGGGGTGGTGATCGACCGGCTCGGCGCCCGGCGCGTCGCGCTGACCGCCGACCTCGTCTCAGGGACCGCTCAGCTGTGCATCGGCCTGCTGCTGCTCACCGGGCACGTCAGCGTCCCGCTGATCGCCATCGCGGCCGGGGCGGGCGGCGCAGCCACGGCGTTCAGCCTGCCCGCCACCATGCCGCTGGTGTCGGGAACGACCGGCGACGAGCAGCGGCAGGCGGCCAACTCCCTGCTTGCCGTCGCCCAGAGCGCGGCCAGCATCGCCGGGCCGGCCCTGGCCGGGGCGCTGATCTTCACCGCCGGCCCCGGCTGGGCCTTCGTCGTCGACGCCGCGACGTTCGCCGTCAGCGCCGCGACGCTGGCGCTGATCAGCGTCCGCCGGGTTCAGGTGCCGCGCCAGTCGCTGCGCCGCGACCTGGTGGCCGGCTGGGCCGAGGTACGCGCCCGCACCTGGTACTGGACCAGCCTCATCGGGCATTCCGCCTGGAACTTCGCCATGGGCATGCTGATGACGACCGGCCCGCTGATCGCCGTCACCGAGCTGGGCGGCCGGGTCACCTGGCTGGCCGCGCTGCAGGCGGCGGCCGTCGGCTACCTGGCCGGGTCCCTCATCGCCGGGCGGACCCGGGTGAGCCGGGCCATCCTCGTGGTCGACCTCGGGCTGGTCAGCTTCGCCGTCCCGCTCGTGGCGTTCGCCGTCCCCGCGCCGGCCTGGGTCGTGGTGGGAACGTACGGGCTGGCCCTGGCGTTCCTCGGCTTCGCCAATCCCGTCTGGGAGACCGTCGTACAGCAGGAGGTACCGGCCGAGGTGCTAGCCCGCGTCTCGGCCTACGACTGGCTTGTCTCGCTGGCCGCGATGCCGCTCGGCTACGCCCTGGGGCCGGTGCTCACCCGGCAGCTGGGCTTCACCTGGCCACTGTGCGGGGCGGCCGCCCTGGTCGTGGTGACGCTCCTGGTCCCGCCCTGCCTGCCCGCGGTCCGCGCCGTCCGGCTGCGTCACGCGCCGCGGGAGAAACAGCGGGTCCCCGCCTAGGGCGACCCGAGCAGGGTCTTGCCGATCGTCTGCCTGCCCTCGATGGCCGCGTGCGCCTGCGCCGCGCCCGCCAGCGCGTGGACCTGGCCGATCACCGGCCGCAGTCGCCCGGCGACCGCCTCCGCCAGCGCCGCGGTGGTGTACTCGCGCATCTCGTACGCGGACGGCGGCGTGCTGGCCAGGACGGCGATCCGCCGCCGCCTCGCCACGTCCGCGGGCACGGTGGCGAGCGCCCCGCTGGCCATCCCGAACGGCACGAACCGGCCGCCCGGCGCGACCAGCCCGAACGCCGTGATCCCTAGCTGCCCGCCGACTCCGTCGAACGCGACGTCCACCCGGTCGGTCGCCGCGCGCACCGCGTCGGCCCAGTCCGGCGCCGCGTAGCTGACGGCCAGGTCGGCGCCGAGCTGCAGGGCCACGGCCAGCTTGCGTTCCTCGCTGGCCAGCGCGATGACCCGCGCCCCGGCGCTCTTGGCCAGCTGGACGAGCAGCGTGCCCACGCCGCCCGCCGCCGCCTCCACCAGGATGGTCTCGCCCGCCTTGATGGCGGCGCGGCGGGTCAGGCCGACCGCCGTGCGGCCGTCCGCGAGCAGGGCCGTCGCCTCGCGCGACTTCACTGGCTCGGGGATCTCATGGACCCGCCCGGCGGCGATGACGGCGCGGCTGGCGTACCCGCCGGTCCCGCCCAGGCTGGCCACGACGCGCCGTCCAAGCAGGTCCTCGCTCACCTGCTGGCCGACGGCGCTGACGACCCCGCCCACGCCATTGCCCAAGATGGCAGGCAGCTCGGGCCGCAGCCGCGGGTTCGGCGGGCGGCCCGCCCGGACCTGCGTCTCGACGAACGTGACGCTGGAGAACCTGACGTCGATGACCACCTGGCCCGGCCCCGGCTCCGGGTCGGGCACCTCAGCGAGCTGGAGCACCTCGGGCGGGCCGAACTCCCGCATCACAACCGCGCGCATGCCCGACACCGTACTCCAGCGGTCCTGACCAGGGAGGATTCTCCCTGGTATTCGAAGGAATATTTGATAGGCATCTCGCCTGACTGCTAGTATCCGGCCACAGTAGCTATCGAACTGGAGGGCTAATGATGACGCAGGCCGTGGACGCGGCGCCGCCGAGCAGGCGTCAGCGCGAGATCCTCGACTTCTGGGAGGCCTACACGCGGGACAGCGGCTACGCGCCCAGCTACCGCGAGATCGCCGAGGGGGTGGGGCTGGCCAGCGTCTCCAGTGTCGCCTACCAGGTCAGGCAGCTGGAGAAGGCGGGCCACATCATCCGGGAGCCGGGCCGTGCCCGCGCGGGCACGGTGCTCGCGCTGGAGGCGGTGGGCCGCTGGAACGTCCCGGTGCCGCTCGTCGGGCGGATCGCGGCGGGCCGGCCGATCCTGGCCGCCGACGACGTCGAGGACGTCATCTCGCTGCCCGAGCAGCTCGTCGGCCAGGGGGACTTCATCATGCTGCGGGTCAGCGGTGACTCGATGATCAACGCGGCGATCGCCGACGGCGACCTGGTGGTCGTGCGCAAGGAGACCGACGTCTACAACGGGGACATCGTCGCCGCCAGGCTCCCCAGCGACACCGACGGCGAGGGCGAGGCGACGGTCAAGACGCTCAAGACGGCCGACGGCCACGTGTGGCTGATGCCGCAGAACCCCCTCTACGCCCCGATCCCGGGGGACGCCGCCAAGATCATCGGCAAGGTCGTCTCGGTCCTGCGCAAGCTCTGAGGTCGCCCCCCGCGGGCGAGGCGCACAACCCGGGCCGCCCAACTCTGTGCCCGCGCCCCATCACTTCATGCCGCCTTTCGTGCACGATGCGGTGGAGGGACACCCGGCCTGGGAGGGCGGCATGGACGCGAGCAGCGAGTTCGATCACGTCATCGTGGGCGCCGGGTCGGCCGGGTGCGTGATCGCGCGGCGGCTGGTCGACGCCGGACGGACGGTCGCGCTCATCGAGGCCGGCGGGCCGGACACCAACCCCGCCATCCACGACCCGCTGCGCGCCTGGGAGCTGTGGAACTCCAGGGAAGACTGGGCCTACCTCACCGAGCCACAGGAGCACGCGCTGAAGGCCGAGGTCTCCTGGCCGCGCGGCAAGGTGCTCGGCGGGTCAAGCTGCCTCAACGGCATGATCTACGTCCGCGGCGCCCGCGCGGACTACGACAACTGGGCCTACAACGGCGCGGCCGGCTGGTCGTACGCGGACGTGCTGCCGTACTTCCGCCGGTCGGAGGACTTCGAGGACGGCCCGTCGGCGTTCCACGGGGCGGGCGGCCCGCTGCCGGTCACCCGCAACCACGACCCGAACCCGGTGACCGTCGCCTTCCTCGAAGCCTGCGCCCAGCACGGCGTGCCACTCAACGACGACCCCAACGCCGAGACGATCTTCGGTGCGGGCCTGTGCCACCTCACGATCCGCGGCGGCCGCCGGATGAGCGCCTGGACCAGCTTCGTGCTTCCGGTGCTTGACAGCCCGCTGCTCACGGTCATCACGGGCGCGCAGGTGGCCAGCCTGCTGTTCGACGACTCCGGCCGGGCCGCCGGGGTGCGGCTTGCCGGGGGCGGCGCCGTCCTTTCCGCCGAAACGGTCCGGGCCGCAGCCGCACCGGCGCCCGCGCCGTCGCGAGTCTGGTCGGCCGGCGACGTCATCGCCTGCGCGGGCGTCATCGGCTCGCCGCAGCTCCTGCTGCTGTCCGGGATCGGCCCCGCGGACGACCTGGGCCTGCTCGGCCTCGACGTCCGGGCCGACGTGCCAGGGGTGGGGGAGAACCTGCACGACCACGCGCTGGCGACCGTGCTGTACGAGGCCGGCCGGCCGGTACCGCCCGGCACCGCGCAGAACCTGGAGGCGCACTTCTTCGCCGCCAGCGACCCGGCGATGGTCGCCCCCAACCTGCAGCCGCTCATGTCGCACTTCCCGATGCCGGTCGACGGGTACCCGGTGCCCGGCTACGGCTGGGGCTACGCGATCGTCGCGGGGATCATCCGCCCGCTGAGCCGGGGCCGGCTGTGGCTGCGGTCCGCCGACCCCGCCCGGCCGCCGGCGCTCGACCCGCGCTACCTGCGGGACCCGGCCGACGCGACCGCGCTGCTCGCCGCGCTGAAGGTCTCCCGCGAGGTCGGCGCGGGGGCTGCGCTGGCCGGCTGGCGGGCCGCCGAGATCGCCCCGGGACCCGACGTCCGCACCGACGCGGACCTGCTCGGCTACGGCAGGCGCAACCTCATCACCTACCACCACCAGGTAGGCACCTGCAAGATGGGCATCGACGAGCTCGCGGTCGTCGCCCCCGACCTGCGGGTCCACGGCGTGGACGGACTGCGCGTCGCGGACGCCTCGGTCATGCCCGCGGTGACCTCTGGCAACACCAACGCCCCGACGATCATGATCGGCGAGCGCTGCGCGGACTTCCTGCTGCGCGCCTGAGCCCGACCCGCCTGGGGCCTACTCTGCGGTAGATGTGGAGCCTACTCTGGAGTAGGTAAAAGCGAGTGCCGCTGGAGGAGACCATGGCCGCCGATTCGCTAACCGTGCCCGTGCCGGGTGCCTCCGCTGACCCGCCCCTGCCCGGCGCAGGCTGGCGAGAGGAGGCGCGGTCGGCCGTTCACTGGGGCGTGGGCCATGGCCTGCCCCGGCTCGCGGTCCGCTCGGCCGCGCGCCGGGGCGACCTGCAGGGCCGCCTGATGGTGGCGGCCTCGACTGGTGACGAGGTGTGGCAGCTGTTCGAGGAGGCCCGCGCGTCCGGGCCGCTGCAACGGTCACGCTTCGCCTACCTCACGGTCGATCACGCGATCGTCAAGGAGGTCTTGTCCAGCCCGGACTTCCGGTCAGGTCCACGACCGGTGCCACCCGGCCTGCTCGGCCGGCTGCTCGACCGGACGGCCCCCCGGGTGCTGCACCCCGTCGAGCCGCCGTCCCTGCTGGTGACCGAGCCGCCCGACCACACCCGCTACCGCAGGCTGGTCACCCGGGTGTTCACCGTGCGCGAGGTGGAGCGGCTGCGGGTCCGGGCCGAGGCCGTCGCGCGGGAACTGCTCGACGCGCTCGACCCGGCGGCCGAGGTCGACCTGATCGAGGCGTACTGCTCGCGGCTTCCGCTCACGGTCATCAGCGAGATACTCGGGGTGCCACCCGAGCAGCGCGCGCTGGTGCTCGAGATGGCCAGCCGCGCCACCCCGAGCCTCGACTCCGGCATCGGCTGGCGGCAGTACCGCGAGATGATGTCCGGGCTGCGCGGCTTCGCCCAGTGGCTCGACGGCCACATCGAGCGGCTGCGCCGCCAGCCCGGCGAGGACCTGCTCAGCCAGCTGATCGTGGCGCGCGATGAGGAGGGCGCCCTCGACGACCGCGAGCTCAAGTCGACCGCCGCGCTCGTGCTCGCCGCCGGGTTCGAGACCACGGTCAACCTGCTCGGCAACGCGATCGCCCTGCTCGACCAGCATCCGGACCAGCGGATGAGGCTGCAGGCAGAGCCCGAGCTGTGGGCCAACGCCGTCGACGAGGCGCTGCGGCTCGACCCGCCGGTCTTGATGACCGCCCGCACCTGCGTCCGGCCGACCGTGCTGGCCGGGGTGGAGATCGCGCAGGACGCGATCGTGGCGACCGCGCTGGCCGGAGCGAACCGCGACCCCCAGGTGTTCCCCGACCCCGCGCGCTTCGACGTGGCCCGCCCTAACGCCAGGGACCATGTCTCCTTCTCCGGCGGCCGCCACTACTGCCTCGGTGCCTCGCTGGCACGGATGGAAGGCGAGGTGGGACTGCGGGTGCTGGCCGAGCGGTTCCCCGGCCTGCGACTGCTGCCCGGCGCCCGGCGCCGGCCGACCCGCATCCTGCGCGGCTACGTCACCTTGCCCGCCCGGCTGCGCTGAGGACTACCTTCTCACCTGCGCGGCACCGGATGCGATAACGAGGTAACGGCAGGCACGCTGATGGGGGCGGGCACGTGCCCGCCCCCATCAGCGTGCTTTAGCGGCTTACCGGTTGCCGGCCAGGTCCCGCACCTCCAGGGAGTGCACGACCCGCTCGGTGCTCGCCTCATGCGAGGCGAGGTCGGCCAGCGCGAGGACGCCAAGCGCGATCGCGTCGCCGAAGGCGAACCAGGTGAGCATCGACCCGTTGAAGATCAGGGCCGCGAGCAGCGACCACACGGCGACGAGGGCGATAAGCCCGTGGCCGAGCCGGTGCGCGGTCTTCTTGGCGAGCGCCGCGCTCGCCGCGGCGACGACCGCGATGCCCACCGACACGCCGAACGCCGTCCACCCGGCTGTTCCCGCCGACCAGGCCATGGCCGCGACGGTGAGGAACGCGCCCGCGATGACGTAAAGGCCGTCGAGCAGGAACCGTGAGCTGAGCTTCATGACTGAGCACCTCCATGACGCTGCCGCATGCAGCGTCTCCCGTGTCCTAAGACGGCGGGTCGTTGGCGGGCACCCAGGGGTGACCTGACCGGAAGGGCGTCCGTCCGGCTCGTCGGGCGGTCCAGCGACCGCCACTCGTTGTCAGCGCATAGGCCCGGATCGATATTTCACCGGCGGATGTCTGCTAGGTCACATCCGCCCGGGCCTGCCGTGCCGCCCCGCGGCCACGGGGCGGCACGGCAGTTGCCGCTAGTTTCCCCGGCCTGCTAGGCCGGCGGCAGCGGCTTCACAGTCAGGTGGTAGTCCTCCCGGATGAGGCCGTCGGGACCGATCAGCAGGAACACCCGGGCCGCCCAGTCGACCACCCCCGCGGGGGTGGTCAGCTGGACGGTCAACGTGATGATGTCGCCGTGCTCGGTCACGTCGTCAGCGGGCGTGACGTCGTACTGGCCGCTGGCCACGAACGCCTCGTAGGCGCGGGTGACCCGGTCGGTGAGCTCCTCGTGCCCGCGGTACTTGATCCCGCCCTCCAGGTACTCGACGCCGTCCGGCGCCCACAGCCGGGCGACGGCGCCGCGGCGGGCCGCCGGGTCGGCCTCGTTCCACACCGCCAGGTACTCCTCGACGATGCCACGCGTGGTCGCTGACCTGGCCTGTCCCATTGTCTCGGTCATGATCTGCTGTCCCTTTCCTTCGCTGGCCTTGCCTTAGACCGATGCTCTGGTCTCCCGCCACGGGAGAGTCAACCGATGGGGGTGACCCGCGCTGGCGGGGGAAGACATCCGGCGATGGGAAGGAGGCCCAGGAGGGAATGGAGCCCGGCTGGCAGCGCGCCGCCGTCGTCCGCGACGTGGCCTGCCGCTTTCGCTCGGCGCTTGAGCGCGGCGGGCTGTGCCTGCCGATCCTGGCCCGGTTCCCCGCCGGAGCCTGCGGCGTCGCCAGTGAGCTGCTGGGCCAGTACCTGATAGATTCCGGGCTCGGCCACTGGCGGTACCGCATGGGATTCCAGTGCGATTCGCTCGCCGCTCACGCCTGGCTCGAGCGGGACGGCCTCACCCTGGACATCACCGCCGATCAATTCCGCGACGTGGCCGAGCCCGTGGTCGTCACGGCCATTCCCGCCTGGCATCGGGCCAACTTCATCATGTCGGGCGGCGGTCATACCGCTAGCCTGGACTCCTACCAGTCATGCGATGCGTTCACCCAGGTCGCGGCGGACTACCGGGTCCTGAAGCGCCGCGCCGATGCTAGCGCGCCGGGGGCCAGCCGACCTGGGGCCCAGCGCTAGCCGGGCGCTCACCTCCCGCCCCGCCCCGCCCCGCCCGGCCCGGCCCGGCCCGGCCCGGTCAGGTCAGGATCTTGATGGCGCTGTGCAGCGGGCTAGCCATCTCCCGCTGCAGGGAAATGTGCAGGATCTGGAAGGCCTCAAGCGCACGGGCACGGCGCAGCGGACCGACGTCAACCGGGTTCAGCCCGCAGGAGGCGGCGAAGTCAGCGACGATCTTCCTGGCCTGGGCATCATCGCTGGCGATGAAGACGTCCAGCGGCTGCCCGCCGGCCCCGCCGCTCATCAGGCAGGGCGGGAAGGTGGTGTTGAACGCCTTGACGACCCGGGTCCGAGGGGCCCGCGCGGCCAGTTCCTCAGCGGCGGACGTGCCCGGGCTGGTGGTGGGGTCGAACGTGGCCCGGTCGAACGGGTTGGCGATGTCGATGACCACCTTGCCGTCAAGCAGGCTGGCGTACCGCGCGGCGACCTGCGTGGTGGCCGGGTAAGGGACGGCGAGGACGACGATGTCGGCCGAGGCGATCGCCTCGGCCTCTCCCGCCTGGATGTCGGCCCCTGGCTGCTGGTCCCGGATCTGGGCGGCCGTCTTGGCCCCCCTGTCCCTGTCCCTGTCGATGATCTGGACAGCGTGCTGGCCGGCTAGGGCGCGGGCAGCGATTCCCCGGCCCATCCTCCCTGAGCCGCCGACGATGCTGATCTGCATGGCTGGCGATGCCTCGCCCGGGGGCCGTACTGGCTGGTCTTTGTTTGTCCTGCTAGCTCGATTTCGCCGCGTTCACCGCGGTTACCTGGTGATGTACCCCAGCAGGTAGCGGTTGCACGCGCCGCCCGCTATGGCCGGAACTGCCCGGCCGCCGGCGCGGGGAGCACCGGGGGCGCCAGGAACGCGGGCTCACCGTCTAGGTCGAGGGCGGCCAGCGGGGCGGTCGCGGCCGCGTCGCGCCGGGTCAGCGGGGGCAGGTTCCACTTGTCCTCGATGAGGCGCAGCACCGAGGTGTGGTCGTACACGGTGGAGTCAACGAAGTCGGGCCGGGCGTAGGGCGAGACGATCACCGCCGGAGTACGGAACCCGAGGCGGTCATAGGTGCGCGCCCCCTCGTCGGCATCGCCCAGCCTGGCCAGCTCGGAACGCAGGTAGGGCAGCCTGCTCGCCAGCCAGCGCAGCCCCCGCGGCAGGTCAAGCTGCCAGTTGTGCGCGGGGACGTCGTCGGGCGCGGCGGCCGCGGGCGGCGGCACATGGTCGTAGTAGCCGCCGTGCTCGTCATAGCACCAGATCAGCAGCGTGCCCGGCCAGCCGGGGCCGTGCATCACCGCGCTGACGACGGCGGCGGAGAAGGCCTCGCCGGCCGTGATGTCCTGCGGGTTCTCCTCCGAGTACGCGCCGAAGTCCGGGTCCACGATCGACACCGCCGGCAGCGTCCCGGCCGCGGCATCGGCGAAGAACTGCTGCGTCGTGCGCAGGTGCCGTACCGCCCCGGCCAGCCCCAGCGGGTACAGGTCGGCGGTGAACGAGATGTTGCCGCGCACCGCGTTCGTCACGCCCGGCAGCCAGCGTCCCACCTGCGCCAGGCGCCGCAGCGCGACCAGGCCGCCGCCGCCGAGGAACCGCCGCAGCGCCACGGCGGAAGGGCGGACGTTGTGGTAGTTGACCCACGAGATGTCATGCGAGGTCAGCATGTCGAAGATGGTCCCGGCCTCGGGATAGTCCACCATGTCCCAGGGCAGGTCGTCGATTAGGCCGTGAGCGGTCCCGGCGATGAGGAACCGCCGGTTCGGGAACGTGGGCCCGAGGCAGGAGCAGAACCACCGGTCGGCTACCGGGAACGTCTTGGCCAGGCCGTGGTAGAACGGCAGGTCCGCCTCCGTCCAGTAGCCCAGCGGCACGGTCGGGTCGCCTTCCTTGACGCATCCGAAGACGCTGGCGGCGAACCCGTCGCAGGCGCCGTCCGCGTACTGCATGTGGCTGGGATGCCAGGCCTGGGTCGGGTTCCCCGGCAGCTGCGCCGTCGTGGTCAGGTGGCGGCCACTGACCCGCTGCCCGTTCGGCAGCACGTTGCTGACGCTTGGCCTGCCGTCCGGGCCGAGTGGCAGGCCATCGCCCCGGCCGGCCAGCGTGCCCAGGTAGTTATCGAACGAGTGGTTCTCCTGCATGAGGACCACGATGTGCTTGACCTTGGGGATGAGGTCGCTGCCGGGCGGCAGGTCGGGCCGGGGTCGCGTCCCGAATGGCGCCGCCAGTGACCGGCGCCCGATCTGCCGCTTCTCCAGCCGCTCCCACATATCCGGTAACCCCCTTCGCGGCAATGATGACACCGCTCGCCCGCAAATGGGAGTGGACGCAGGGAACCGCCCTCCAGCCTCAGCAGGCTGGAGGGCGCCGCGCCGGATGCTGGCCTGGCCGAGGCCGGGCCAGCGGTCGCGACGGTCAGATGCCGGCGCACTCCAGCGGGCGGAAGTTAATCGTCGGCTGGCCGGCCCGGTTCAGGATGTCGCCGCTGTTGCCCTGGTGCAGGTTCAGGTACCAGCCGCCCGAGAGCTTCACCGACTTGACCCCGGTCACGGTGCGGGTCTGGTTCGAGATCACGCCGCGGGAGCTGGCGATGAAGTCCTTGAACGGGTAGACGACGGCCCCCTGCCGCTGGCAGCTTCCGACGTGGATGTGCGCGGCGTGCGCGCCGGGGGAGAACCCGGTCGCGTTCACCGTGACGGAGATCGTCGCGGCGGCCGGATTGTAGACGAGGGTGGCGCGCCCTGGCCGGATGACGCCGTAGCCGGGCTCGACGGCGAGCACTGGGTACCTGCCGGGCCCGGCGAGGGCCGGGACCAGCCCGATCACCGGGCTGCCGGAGCCCGCGTTCAGGATCATCAGCCGGACCTGCGGCCTGAACCCGGGCGGGCGCGCCCCCGCGCGCTCCTCAGCCCGGCGCAGCGCCGAGGTGAACCGGGCCGTCGGGTAGCTCCAGCTGGCCGAGCCGCCGGAGCTGGCCCTCAGCGTGCCCAGCGGGGCCCGGATGCCGAGGACCTCCAGGGCGACCCGGTGGCTTGAGCCCGGGGTGAAGCCGTACTCGGCGAGCTTGATCCTTGCCGGGCTTACCACCAGGTGGCCCCGCGGCATCGGGGCGAGCGCGAACCGCAGGGTGATCCTCGACGCGGCCGGCGCGGCGGAAGCCGCGGCCGGCGTCGCGCTCGCGGGTAGCGCCAGGCCGGCGCTCGCGATGGCCCCCGCGACGGCGATGCCCCCCGCTGTCATCGCGGCCAGTGCGGCTCGCTTCCTGAGACGGTCGGCGATGGTCATGGAGCTGTCCTTTCTCGGAATCCGCGGGGAACGTGGTTGCCCCCCGTGCTGTCCCCGGCACCCACTGTGCCGTGGTCGCGGCGTCAGCGGTGGCAGCCTCGCCGGCGCTCCGTAACCGCATCGCGCAGATCCCGGTACAGGGCCAGCCCGCGCGGGTAAGGTCCCGCAGGACGTCACCGGTAACGCAGGGGGATCTTTGTCATGAGCAGGATCGGCATCATCCTGGGCAGCACCCGCCCCAACCGCAATGGGGAGCAGGTGGCCCGCTGGGTCCACGAGATCGCCTCGCGCCGCACCGACGCCGAGTTCGAGCTGGTCGACCTGCGCGACTACCCGCTGCCGCACCTGGACGAGGCGCTGCCGCCCGCCA
>Ga0335075_10004184_pt1 | contig 22616 bp, 12 predicted proteins | sample Lox_Sample_24_FD_206723 | JGI IMG/M metagenome (GOLD analysis project Ga0335075, IMG submission 206723) | Soil microbial communities from Loxahatchee National Wildlife Refuge, Florida, United States - Lox_Sample_2.4 | ecosystem: Environmental > Terrestrial > Soil > Wetlands | place: USA...
CGAGCTCGAGCATCTGCAGCAGGTCGGCCAGCTGCGGGTTGTTGGTCAATTCGGCCAAAACAGGCCTGCGGCCGCTTTGGCGGCCAGCCCACTCACTCGATCGGCCCCGCGGCCCAGGGAGCGGCCCTGGGCCGCTTTCCGCCTTGCTTTCGCACTCAATCAGGGACGCCCAAGCGCTGGTGCATTATGGGACTGGTGGTGGTGTACTGGAGGAACTGCCGCTTCTGCGGATACAGGTGGTGCTGGATGGCGAAAGCGGTGAGCGCCGCCTCGTGAAATCCCGACAGGATGAGCTTCTTCTTGCCGGGATAGGTATTGATGTCACCCACGGCGAACACTCCCGGCAGGCTGGTCTGGAATTTCTCCGTATCGACCTTCAGGGCCTTCTTCTCCAGTTCCAGCCCCCATTCGGCGATCGGCCCGAGCTTCGGATGCAGCCCGAAGAAGACGAGCAGGTGATCCGCCTCCAGCGCGTGCAGGGCGCCGTCCGGGGTCTTGATGTTGACGCCGCCCAGCGTCCCATCGGCGGTGATGAGGGAATGCGGCAGCGCCTCGAAGCAGCGCATGCGGCCGGCCGCGGCCAGCTGCTGCATCTTGGCCACCGAGGCCGGAGCGGCGCGAAACTCGGCACGCCGATGCACCAGGGTCAGGCTTCTCGCCCGCGGCGCCAGCTCCAGCGTCCAGTCGAGCGCCGAGTCGCCGCCGCCGAAGACGACGAGCCGCTTGCCCTCGAGCGCGCCGGCGTTCTTCACGCGATAGAGAATCCCATTGCCTTCATGGAGCTCGCTGCCTTCGATGCCGATGCGTCGCGCCTGGAAGGATCCGACCCCCGCTGCGATCACCACCGCGCCGGCATCGAAACGGGTGCCTGCGGCCGTCGCCAGGGAGAAGCGCCCGTCCTCGCGGCGCGAGAACTCGACGACCTCCTGCCCCAGGTGAAACTGCGGCTTGAAGGGCTTGATCTGCTGCATCAGGCGGTCGACCAGCTCCTGGGCGCCGCACACCGGCAGCGCCGGGATGTCATAGATGGGCTTGTCGGGGTAGAGCTCGGTGCACTGGCCGCCGGGATGCGCCAGCGAGTCGAGCACATGGGCGCCGATGCCGAGCAGTCCCAGCTCGAACACCTGGAAGAGGCCGCAGGGGCCTGCACCGACGATCACCACCTCCGTTTGGATCGGCTCGCCGGCGGCTGTCGGAGATTCAGGGCTCAAGCGCGGCCCGCGTTGGCGTCCGTGGGAGTATGGAAGTACTCGCTTTCGGAGGCCAGCTGGTCGATCAGCCGCCTCAGCTCCGCCATGCGCCCCTCGGCCGTGCTGATCGGCATGCAGTCCTGGCACCGCGGGTCACCACAGGGCTGGCGGGAATACAGCCAATATTGCAGGGCGCCGGCGAGCAACCCGTCGGCGATGTCCCACAGATCGGCATCCCGGTCCTTGTCGGCAAGGCGGTTGCCAAGATCGACCGCCTTGGTAAAGGCAGAGTCGAATGTGTCAGCGATCTCGGTCATGGGCCCCGCTCTCCGTCATGCGTCTAGTATAAGGCAATCCCCGCGTCCGTTTGCCCGTCGGAGCCGGCCTGGCCGGTCATCCTGCGATGCCGGCCACGGACTGCCGACGCAGAGCCGTCGCATCATAGGACTAAGCTCGGGGGCAGCCTTGGCCGAATTTGGCCGAGCGTCCGGGCTTATGTCTCATGAATGATACAGAGCATACACGCCAGCGCCGTCTGCGACCGCGGTTCGGCATCGGCGCCCGGTTGACACTGGGCCTCGCCGCCGTGGCGGCGGTGGTCGTGGTCGCGCACGTGCTCGCGACGCGGACAACCCGTGAGGCCGTCGAAGCGGTACGCAGCATGCGCACGCGGCACGAGCCGCTGTCCCACCGCGCGAGCGCCATCCTCGAGAAGCTGAGCGCCTACGACCGCGCGGTCGGCGATGACCTGCAATCCGACAACGGCGACTTCCGGGGTCTGTCCTCGGCGGGGGATGCCCTGCAGCAGGCGGTCGATCGCTATTTCGACGGCACCGTGGTGCTCACTCCCGCCGCCCGGCAGCTGCGCGATGCACTGCTGGCGCATATTCAGGACGGCCGGCAGGTCGCGTTGGATGCAGCGCAACAGATGGAATGGCGCCAGCAACGTTGGCAAGCGCTCGATCGCGTCCACCAACTGGTCGCCACCGCCGGCGGCACGGGGCTCACCATCCACGGCCAGGTGATCGCAAGGCCCTCGCTCTCGGCACTGGCGACGGCGATCGACGCGGTTCGCTACAGCGACGGATCGCCCACCCAGGTCGCCGCGCGCGAGCGCACCTTCGAGGCCGTGCTGCGCGCGCACGCCGCGGAGCTTGCGCGCTCGCCAGGGCCGGCCTGGATGGATGTCGTGCAGTCCGACTTCGAACGTGCGGTTCATGTGCGTCAGGAGGCGGAGCGTCTCGACGCACGCGACCTGGTGGCGAGGCGCGCACTGCTGGAGCAGAGCAACGTCCTGACGTTCGACGTGCAGACGGAGCTGCAAGCGCCCGCCCGGCAGGGACTGTTGGACGCCGCCCACCACGCGGCCGTTTCCGCCGAAGCCGCCGAGTACACGGTAACCGCTTCCGGCGTAGCGATCCTCATCGTGATGGTGATCGTCTCGGCGCTGCTCCTGGTCAGCATCAGCCTGCCCGTCCGCCGGCTCACTGCCGCCACGCGCCTCCTGGCGGGCGGCGATCGCACCGTGCGTGCACCGCGGGGCGGCTCGGCGGAGATCGACGAGCTGGCCGAGTCCTTCAACACCATGGCCGACCGGATCGCACAGGCCGAGGCCGACCTGCGGGCGCACCAGGCGGAGCTCGAGCGGCACGTGGCCGAGCGCACCCAACAGCTGCATCATCTGGCGCACCACGATCCGCTGACGCAGCTGCCGAATCGCCGTCAGCTCGCGGTCCGTCTCGCCGGCGCGCTGACCCGCGCGCGGCAAACGGGGCGGCGCGTGGCGCTGCTGTTCGTCGACATGGACAACTTCAAGTCGCTGAACGACACCCTGGGGCACAACTTCGGCGACCGCGTGCTGCAGGGCATCGCGCAGCGGCTGGAGGCCGCGGCGGGACCCAACAGCCTGGTCGCGCGGCTCGGGGGCGACGAATTCACCCTCCTCATCGAGGAGCTGCGCACCGTCGAGGAAGCCGAGCAGCGCGCCGCCGCGCTGGTCGCGACGCTGCAGCAGCCGCTCACCATCGAGGGCCGGGCGCTCGCGACCACGGCGAGCGTCGGCGCGAGCCTCTTCCCCGACCACGCCGATGACCCGGAAGGTCTGTTGCGCGCCGCCGACGTGGCGCTGTTTCGCGCCAAGGAGCTCGGCCGCAATCGTTTCGCGCTCTATCGCGCCGCCCTCTATGACGCGGCCGCGCAGCGCTTCCGCATGGAGCAGGCGCTGCGGCACGCGGTCGAGGCCGGTGAGCTGCTGCTGATGTTCCAGCCGGAAGTGGCCCTCGGCGGCTGCGAGGTCACGGCGCTCGAGGCGCTGCTGCGCTGGCGCAAGCCCGGCGGCCGCATCGCCACCGCCACGGAATTCATCCACATCGCCGAGAAGAGCGGCCTCATCCACGAGCTGACCGGCTGGGTGCTGCGCTCCGCCACCTCCACCACGGCGGCCTGGCGCGCCGCCGGCTGGCCCGATGCGCGGGTGGCCATCAACGTGTCGCCGCCCCAGTTCTTCGAGAGCGACTTCGTGAGTCACATCGCCCGCGACCTCGAGACCGCGGGCCTGCCGGCGAGCGCCCTGGAGCTGGAGCTCACCGAGACCGTGCTGCAGACCGGCAGTGCGACCATAGATGCCCTGCGGCGCCTGCGCGAGCTCGGCATCTCCATCGCCCTCGATGACTTCGGCATCGGTTACTCGTCCCTGACCTCGCTCGAGCAGCTGCCGATCAACCGCGTCAAGCTCGACCGCATGCTCGTCGAGGGGGTGGACTCCAACCCGCGCTCCGCCGCCATCGTGCGCTCCATCGTGACTCTCTGCCACGGCCTCGGCCTGCAGGTGGTCGCCGAAGGCGTGGAGCGCCCGGCGCAGCTCGACTTCCTGGCCCATTGCGGACCCGTCGCCGTGCAGGGCTACCTGCTGTCCCACCCCGTCGAAGCCGCCGCCGCCCCCAAAGCCGCCAAAGAGGCCGCCGCCCGCGCCCGCTCCCTGCTGGCCGCCGTCCCCGCCCCGTCCCTGGCCCTGGTAAGCTCCCGCAAGCGTAACCAACCCATCTGAGCGTCCCGCTAACGGGCACTCGCAACACCGATCCTCGCCCGAGAGGAGCGCAGCGCCGAATGATTCCTGGCCGGAAGCTGATCGCCAGGACGGCGATCCGTTGGCCTACAGGGATGTACTCGCGGCGTTCTCGCCAGGGATCATTTGGTGATGCGCTCCGGAGCCCCCGGTGTGACAAACGCATCTCTGGCCCGCACCCCTATATCCGCCTGGTCGGTGAAAAACCCATCTATTCCAACCGCCAGAAATTCCCGCAGCTCTCCCTCCAGATCCACCCCCGCCGGCAGGAACGCCCCCTCCGCGCGAAACGTCCACGGATGCACCGCAAGCCCCGCCACGTGAGCATCCGCGACCAGCGATGTCGGCCGCGCCAGCCTCCCGTCCCCGCCCCGCGGAATGATCAGCGACTTCGACGGCCCGATGCACGACGCATAACCGGCAATCTCTCCCAACCCCCGGGGTGTCACGAGATCCGCATACGTGCGCGGATCGCCGCCGCTCGCCAGATCGTATGGCGCCCCCGACGCCTCGATGAGCTGCACCAGCGGCAACTGCGTCAGCCCTCGCAACATCCTGAGATTGCCGGTCTCGAAGGACTGCAGGAAGGCGCGCCCCTCCGTCCCCCGATAGCCATGACGCTCGAGGGTCGCCACCAGGCGCTCCTCCATGGCGAGCCCCAGCGCCGCGAAATAACTCGGGTGCTTGGTCTCCGGATAGACGCCGATCGGCGCCGGCGGCGGCAGCCCGAGCTCGCGCGCGCGTACCCGCCGCCGCTCCTCCACGCCGCGCGCCAGCGCCAGGATCTCATCCAGTGTTGGAATCTCGAGACGGCCGTCGAGCCTGGTGTTGGCGGGGCGCAGCTCCGGGATCCGCTCGCGCGTCCGCAGCGTCTTCAGCTCCTCCAACAGGAAATCCTCGGTGAACCAGCCGGTGACGGCCGCCCCGTCGACGACCTTGGTGGTGCGCCGGCCGGCGAATTGCGCGCGCTCGGCGACATCGGTCGTGCCGCCGATCTCGTTCTCGTGCCGGGCCACCATCACCCCGTCGCGGGTCATGACGAGATCGGGCTCGATATAGTCGGCGCCCTGCTCGATGGCGATGAAATACGAAACCAGAGTATGCTCGGGCGCATAGCCACTGGCGCCGCGGTGGGCTATGACGATGGGCTGCGGCATTGGGTCATCATCCGGGCATGCTTATTGCTAAACTCGCCAAGTGCTGCTCACCGACCACGATATCTATCTCTTTCGCGAAGGCACGCACGTCCGGGCCTACGAGAAGCTGGGGGCCCATGCGGTGCAGCACGGCCCCGATCGTCAGCAGGGCACGCATTTCGCCGTCTGGGCCCCGAACGCCGTCTCCGTGTCGGTGGTCGGCGATTTCAACGGTTGGAATCCGGCGACACACCCGCTGACGGGCCGCTCCGACTCCTCCGGGATCTGGGAAGGCTTCGTCCCCGGAGTGGGGGCCGGCTCGCTCTACAAGTATCACATAGTCTCGCGGCATGCGGGCTACACCGTCGACAAATCGGATCCCTTCGCCTTCTACTGCGAGACGCCGCCGCGCACGGCCTCGGTCGTGTGGGACCTGTCATACGAGTGGGGCGATGCGCAATGGATGGGCGCCCGCGGCCGCTCCAACGCCCACGACGCCCCCTGGTCGATCTATGAGCTGCACCTCGGCTCCTGGCAGCGCGTGCCGGAGGAGCACGGCCGCTGGCTGACCTATCGGGAGCTGGCGCACGCCGTCGGCGACTACGCGGTGGAAATGGGCTTCACGCACGTGGAGCTGCTCCCGGTCATGGAGCATCCCTTCTACGGCTCCTGGGGCTATCAGGTCACGGGTTATTTCGCGCCGACATCCCGCTACGGCACGCCGCAGGACTTCATGTACTTCGTCGACCACCTGCACCGGCGGGGCGTCGGCGTCATTCTCGACTGGGTGCCGTCGCATTTTCCGACCGATGAGCACGGGCTCGCCTTCTTCGACGGCACCCATCTCTACGAGCACGCCGATCCGCGCCAGGGTTTCCACCCGGAGTGGAACAGCTCGATCTTCAACTACGGCCGCGCCGAAGTGCGCAACTTCCTCGCGAGCAACGCCCTCTTCTGGCTGGACACCTATCACATCGACGCGCTGCGCGTGGATGCGGTCGCCTCCATGCTCTACCTCGACTACGGCCGGCGCGCCGGCGAGTGGATCCCGAACCGCTTCGGCGGCAACGAGAACCTGCCGGCGGTGGAGTTCATCAAGCAGATGAATCTCGCGGTCTACCGCGACCACCACGACACGCAGACCATCGCCGAGGAGTCCACCGCGTGGCCGATGGTGTCGCGCCCGACCTATCTCGGCGGCCTCGGCTTCGGCCTCAAATGGAACATGGGGTGGATGCACGACACGTTGAAGTACCTGCAGACCGATCCCGTGTTCCGCAAGTTCAACCAGAACCAGCTCACCTTCAGCATCTGGTACGCCTTCAGCGAGAACTTCGTGCTGCCGCTCTCGCACGACGAGGTGGTGCACGGCAAGGGCTCGCTCATCGGCAAGATGCCCGGCGATGAATGGCGGCAGTTCGCCTCGCTGCGGCTCCTCTTCGGCTACATGTGGACCCATCCCGGCAAGAAGCTGCTCTTCATGGGCGGGGAATTCGGGCAGAGGCGCGAGTGGCAACACGAGGAGAGCCTGGAGTGGCACGTGCTGCAGTATCCGCTGCACGAGGGCGTGCGCCGCTGGGTGCGCGACCTCAACCATGTCTACCGCGTGACCCCGGCCCTTTACGAGCGTGATTTCACCCCCGACGGCTTTCAGTGGATCGACTGCAACAACGCGGACGAGAGCATCGTCGTCTACCTGCGCAAGGGGCAGCAGCCGGGCGATGTGGCCCTGGTCGCCTGCAACTTCACGCCCGTGCCGCGCGACAACTACCGGATCGGCGTGCCGCGCGGCGGCTGGTGGCGCGAGCGGCTGAACAGCGATGCGGCGGATTATGGCGGCAGCGGCATCGGCAACTTCGGCCGCGTGGAAGCCTCGCCGCTGCCGTCGCATGGGATGATGCACTCCCTGGCGCTTCGCCTGCCGCCGCTTTCCGCGCTCGTCCTCACGCCCGACTGACATCGAGCCGGGAGGGCTGATGACCAAGGCTCGCGTCGTAATCGAGAACCTGACTCCTCAGGTCGACTGCGGACGCTTCCCGGCGCGGCGTGTGTTGGGTGATACCGTCCTCGTCGAGGCGGACGTATTCGCCGACGGCCATGATGCCGTTGCCGCCTCGACGTTGTACCGGCACGACGGCGAGTCACAGTGGCACGCCGTGCCGATGACCTTCCTCGGCAACGATCGCTGGCAGGGGCGCTTCACCGCCCAGGCGCTCGGCCGATATCTCTTCACCGTCGAGGCGTGGGTCGATCACCTCGAGAGCTGGCGGCGCGGGCTCGCCAAGAAACACCAGGCGGCGCAGGACATCGAGATCGACCTGCAACAGGGCGCGGCGCTGGCCCGCGCGCATGCGCTGCGCCTGCCGGAGTCCGACGCGCGCCGGCTGCAGGAGTGGGCCGGCGCCCTGGCCGATCCGGTGCGCGAGCGGGAGGAGCGGGCTCTTCTGGCGCAGAGCGAGGCGCTGCACGGGCTCGCGCGGCGCAGCCCCGACCCGCAGCTCATCCACCGCCACGACCCGCCGCTCGCCATCGATATCGACCGGCAACGCGCGCGTTTCTCGAGCTGGTACGAGATGTTTCCGCGCTCGGCCGCAGCGGACGGGCACGGCACGCTGGCGGATGTCGAGGCACTGCTGCCCTATGTCGCCTCGATGGGCTTCGATGTCCTCTACCTGCCGCCCATCCACCCGATCGGCGAGATCGAGCGCAAAGGCCCCAACAACCGCCCCGGCGCCGCGGCCGATGATCCCGGAAGCCCCTGGGCGATCGGCAGCCGCGAGGGCGGGCACAAGGCCGTCCATCCGCGCCTCGGCACGCTCGAGGACTTCCGCCGGCTGCTCGCGAGCGCCGGCGCGCTCGGCATCGAGATCGCCCTCGACATCGCCTTCCAGTGCGCGCCCGATCATCCCTACGTGCGGGAGCATCCGGAATGGTTCCTGAAGCGCCCCGACGGCACGGTGCAGTACGCCGAGAATCCGCCCAAGAAGTACCAGGACATCTATCCCTTCTGGTTCGAGTGCGATCCTTGGCAGGCGCTCTGGGCGGAGCTGAAGAGCGTGTTCGAGTTCTGGATCGCCCAGGGCGTGCGCATCTTCCGGGTCGACAACCCGCATACCAAGCCCTTCACCTTCTGGGAGTGGGTGATCGGCGAGATCCGCGGCACGCATCCGGAGGTGATCTTCCTCGCCGAGGCGTTCACGCGTCCGAAGGTGATGTACCGGCTCGCCAAGGCCGGCTTCACCCAGTCGTACAACTACTTCCCGTGGCGCAACAGCAAGCGCGAGATCATCGACTACTTCACCGAGCTCGGCTCGCGGCCGGTGTGCGAGTTCTTCCGCCCCAGTCTCTGGCCCAACACCCCGGACATCCTCACCGAATACCTGCAGTTCGGCGGCCGGCCGGCCTTCGTGACGCGGCTCATCCTGGCGGCGACGCTGGGGGCGAGCTACGGCATCTACGGGCCCGCGTTCGAGCTCATGGACGGCCGCCCGCGCGAGAGCGGCTCGGAGGAGTACCTGGACTCCGAGAAGTACCAGCTGCGCGCCTGGAACCGTGACGAGCCCGCGAGCCTCAAGGACCTGATCGCACGCATCAACCGCATCCGCCGCGAGAATCCGGCGCTGCAAAGCGATGCCACGCTCCTCTTCCACCGGATCGACAATGAGTCGATGATTGCCTACAGCAAGAGCAGCGGCGAGGATTCCATACTCATCGTGGCGAACGTCGATCCGCACCACACCCAGACCGGCTGGGTGGAGCTCGACCTTGCCGCGCTGGGACTGCCGGCGGATGCGCCCTATCAGATGGACGACCTCCTTTCCGGCGCGCGCTTCCTGTGGCGCGGCGCCCGCAACTACGTTGCGCTCGATCCCTGGGGCACGGCGGCGCATCTCTTCCGGATCCGCCGCAAGGTGCGCACCGAGCGCGATTTCGATTACTTTCTGTGACACCCGGTATGTAAATGAACGCACAGGTCGAGCCGCCGCCCTTCACCGGCGATCCCCTCTGGTACAAGGACGCGGTCATCTACGAGGTGCATGTCCGGGCATTCTTCGACAGCAACGATGACGGCATCGGCGACTTCGGCGGCATCGCGCGCAAGCTCGATTACATCGAAGAGCTCGGGGTCAACACCATCTGGCTGCTGCCCTTCTACCCATCTCCCGGACGCGACGACGGCTACGACATCGCCGATTACCACAACATCCATCCGCAATACGGCACGCGGCGGGAGTTCCGCACCTTCGTGCGCGAGGCGCACCGCCGAGGATTGCGCGTCATCACCGAGCTGGTGATCAACCACACCTCGGACGCGCATCCCTGGTTTCAGGCCGCGCGGCGCGCGCCGGCAGGCTCGGCGAAGCGCGACTTCTACGTATGGAGCGACACGCCGGACCGCTATGCCGGCACGCGCATCATCTTCCGCGACACGGAGAGCTCCAACTGGACCTGGGACCCGCTCGCCAATGCGTACTACTGGCACCGGTTCTTCGGCCACCAGCCCGACCTCAACTTCGACAATCCGCACGTGGTGCGTGCGGTGACCCGCATCATGGAATTCTGGCTGGCGCACGGCGTCGACGGGTTCCGCCTCGACGCCATCCCCTATCTGGTGGAGCGCGAAGGCACGAACAACGAGAACCTGCGCGAGACCCACGAGATCATCAAGCGCATCCGCAAGGTGATCTCGGCCCGGCACCCCGAGGGCATGCTGCTCGCCGAGGCCAACCAGTGGCCGGAGGACGTGCGCGATTACTTCGGCGACGGTGACGAATGCCACATGGCCTATCACTTCCCGCTGATGCCGCGCATGTACATGGCGATCGCGCAGGAGGATCGCCATCCGATCGTCGAGATCATGGACCAGACCCCCGACATCCCCGACGCCTGTCAGTGGGCGGTGTTCCTGCGCAACCACGACGAGCTGACCCTGGAGATGGTGACCAGCCGCGAGCGCGACTACATGTACCAGGCGTACGCGGCCGACACCCGCGCGCGGCTCAATCTCGGCATCCGCCGCCGCCTGGCGCCGCTCATGGAGAACGATCCGGAGCGCATCAAGCTGATGAACAGCCTGCTGCTCTCCATGCCGGGCTCGCCCATCATCTACTACGGCGACGAGATCGGCATGGGAGACAACTTCTATCTCGGCGACCGCAATGGCGTGCGTACGCCGATGCAGTGGAGCCCCGACCGCAACGCGGGCTTCTCGCGCGCGGATCCGCAGCAGCTCTACCTCCCGCCCATCATGGACCCGATCTACGGCTTCGAGGCCGTCAACGTGGAGGCGCAGACCCGCGACCGCTCGTCGCTCCTCAACTGGATGCGGCGCATGCTCGCGGTGCGCAAGACCTCGCAGGCCTTCGGCCGCGGCAGCCTGCGCTTCATCCGGCCCGGCAACCGCAAGGTCCTCGTGTACCTGCGTCGCTACGCGGAGGATACGATCCTCTGCGTGGTGAATCTCTCGCGCTCGGCGCAGCCGGTGGAGATCGACCTTTCCGAGCACAGGGGCGCCATCCCCATCGAGCTGCTCGGCCGCACCCCGTTTCCCCCGGTGGGGGAGCTGCCGTATCTGCTGACGCTGCCGGCATACGGGTTCTACTGGTTTCGGCTGAGCCGGGAGGCGGCTCCGCCGCCCTGGCACGACGAGCGTCTGCCGCGCGAGGACCTGCCGGTGCTGGTGCTGGTGGAGGGTTGGAACAGCTTCTTTCCGGACAAGGTGGCCGCCTGGCGCGCCGGGCTGGCGCGGCGGCTGCGCACGCAGCTGGAAGAGCGCATCGTGCCGCAGTACATCGCCACGCAACGATGGTTCGCCGGCAAGGGCTCCCCCATCACGAGCACGCGGCTGCTGGATCACGCGGAGCGCCAGGACCCGCTGCCCCGCTGGTTCGCCGGCATCTACTGCGTGGAGAGCCAGGGCACGAGTGAGCACTATTTCGTGCCGCTCGCGATCGCATTCGAGGACACGGAGGAGGCGCGCTGGCGCAGGCTCCAGCCTTCCGCCCTGGCGCGCGTGCGCCAACAGGCGACGGTCGGTGTCCTCGCGGACGCCTGCGGCGACGATGGGTTTGCGCGTGCGATCATCGATGCGATCGGCGCCTCCGCGGAGCTACCCACTCAGAACGGCCGCGTCCGCTTCACGCCCACCGCGCTCTACCCGGAGATGCGCGGCGATCCCACAGCCGAGCTGCCCGTCAGCCCGACGGGCGCTCAGACCAGCAACACCACGCTGCGCGTGGGCGACGGACTTTTCCTGAAGGTCTACCGCAAGCTGCAGCCCGGCCTGAATCCCGAGCTCGAGGTCGGCCGCTATCTCACCGAGGTCGCCCACTTCCCCAACATCGTGCCGGTCGTCGGCGCCGCGGAGTACATCGGCCCGGACTCCGTCGGCTACACCATGGCGCTGCTGCAGGGCTTCGTCACCAACCAGGGCGATGGTTGGACGTACACACTCGATTACCTGGCGCGCTTCCTCGAAGACCGCCGCAGCGGCGTTCCGATGCTGGACGACGCGCATGGTCTCTATCTCTCGCTGGTGCAGACGCTCGCCATCCGCACGGCGGAGTTGCATCGCGCGCTCTCGAGGCCGACGGACGATCCGGCCTTCGCTCCGGAGCCCATTGCCGCCGAGGACGTCGCGGCCTGGGGCGCGGCCACGCGCGCCTCCGCGGAGGCGACCCTCACATTGCTCGCGACCCGGCTGCCAAATGTGTCAGCTCCCGTTGCCGCGGACGCGCAGGCACTGCTCGCGCGGCGCGAGACCCTGATGCGGCGTATCGCGGACTGCATGAGCGTCGTGCCGCGGGGCCTGAAGACCCGCCGCCACGGCGACTATCACCTCGCCCAGGTGCTGCTGAAACGCAATGACTTCGTCATCGTGGACTTCGAAGGCGAGCCCGGGCGCACGCTCGCGGAGCGCCGCGGCAAGCACTCGCCGCTGACCGATGTTGCCGGCATGCTGCGGTCCTTCGCTTATGCCCGTCACGCCGCGCTCGAGCGCTGTGCGGTGCAGGGGGGCGACGATTGCGCCCGCTGGGAGCACCAGCTCCATGTCTGGGAGCAGGAGGCGCGCCGGACGTTCATCACCTCCTACGATGAGATCGCCGGCGCCAGCGGCCTCTACGAGTCGCTGCAGGAGGCCCAGCCGCTCCTCACGCTGTTCGAGATCGACAAGGCGCTCTACGAAGTGCGCTACGAGCTCGGGAACCGGCCGGACTGGGCCCGCATTCCCCTCCAGAGCCTCCTCGGACTGACCGAGTGAGCGCACACGGGAGGGCCCTTGGATCAGACATCGAACCGCCGGCGCACCGTCGCCCTCTCCCAGGAGGGACAGCGGATCGGCGCGGTGTGGCCCGGGCAGCCCTATCCCCGCGGCGCCACCTGGGACGGAGAGGGGGTCAATTTCTCGCTCTTCTCGGCCGGCGCCGACAAGGTGGAGCTGTGCCTGTTCGACCCCTCGGGCAGACACGAGCTGCAGCGGATCTCCCTGCGCGAGCGTACCGATGAGATCTGGCACTGCTACCTCCCCGAGGCCCGGCCGGGCCTCCTCTATGGCTATCGGGTGCACGGACCCTACCGGCCGGAGCAGGGACAGCGATTCAATCCCAACAAACTGCTGATCGAGCCGTACGCCAAGCGCCTCGAAGGCGCGCTCGTCTGGAGCGATGCCCATTTCGGCTATCGGCTGGGGCATCCCAAGGCCGACCTCTCCCTCGACAAGCGCGACAGCGCCGCCGGCACGCCCAAGAGCCGGGTGACCGACTCCGCCTTCACCTGGGGCGATGACCGGCCGCCGCGCGTGCCCTGGCACGACGCGGTGATCTACGAGGCGCACGTGCGCGGCCTCACCATGCGCCATCCGGAAGTGCCGCCGGCGCTGCGGGGGACGTACGCCGGGCTCGCGACGGCACCGATGATCGAGCATTTCCTGCGGCTCGGGATCACCACTCTCGAGCTCATGCCGGTGCATGCCTTCGTCGACGACCGCACGCTGCTCGACAAGGGCCTGCGCAACTACTGGGGTTACAACACCATCGGTTTCTTCGCGCCGGAGCGGCGCTATTCGGCCACCGGCCAGATCAGCGAATTCAAGACCATGGTGAAGACGCTGCATTCGGCCGGCATCGAGGTGATCCTCGATGTGGTCTACAACCATACGGCCGAAGGCAACGAGCTCGGGCCGACCTTGTCGATGCGCGGCATCGACAACGGCGCCTACTACCGCCTCAGCCCCGAGAATCCGCGCTACTACATGGACTTCACCGGCACGGGCAACACCCTCAACCTGCAGCACCCGCGGGTGCTGCAGCTCATCATGGACAGCCTGCGCTACTGGGTGCTGGAGATGCACGTCGACGGCTTCCGGTTCGACCTCGCCTCCGCGCTCGCGCGCGAGCTCTACGACGTCGACCGCCTGGGCTCGTTCTTCGACACCATCGGCCAGGACCCGGTGCTCTCGCAGGTGAAGCTCATCGCCGAGCCGTGGGATATCGGCAGCGGCGGCTACCAGGTCGGCAACTTCCCGCCCGGGTGGAACGAATGGAACGACAAGTACCGCGACAGCATGCGCGCCTACTGGAAGGGCGATGGCGGACTGATAGGTGAGTTCGCGCGCCGCTTCACCGGCTCCTCCGACCTCTATGAAGCGAGCGGCAGGAAGCCGCACGCCAGCATCAACTTCATCACCGCTCACGACGGCTTCACGCTCGAGGACCTGGTGAGCTACAACGAGAAGCACAACGAGGCGAACGCCGAGGACAACCGCGACGGCGCGAACGAGAACCGCTCCTGGAACTGCGGCGCCGAGGGCGCGACCGACGATACCGCGATCCGGGCGCTGCGGGCGCAGCAGAAGCGCAACCTGATGGCGACGCTCCTGCTCTCGCAGGGGGTGCCCATGGTGCTCGCCGGCGATGAGCTCGGCCACACCCAGCTCGGCAACAACAACGCCTATTGTCAGGACAGCGAGCTCTCCTGGCTCGACTGGGAGCTCGATGCCGGGCGGCGCTCGCTGTTCGAATTCACCTGTGGGCTGATCGCCATGCGCCGGCGCCACCCGGTATTCAGCCGCCGGCGCTTCCTTCAGGGCGACACCGTCACCGCGGACGGTCTGCGGGAGATCATCTGGCTGAACCCCGACGGCCGGGAGATGACCGCGGCGGAGTGGGACGTGCCGTTCGCCCGCTGCCTCGGGCTCTATCTGGCAGGGGCCGCCATCGAGCGGCGCGACCGGCGCGGGCGCCTGGTGACGGACAACAACTTCGTGCTGCTCTGCAACGCGCATCACGAGCCCATTGCATTCCAGCTGCCGGCGCCGCTCGCCGAGAAGGTCTGGTGGACCGTGCTCGATACCTCAAGTGCCGGCGCGCCGTTCGCGCAGCAGCGCATCGAGCCGGCGACGCCCTACCCGCTGCAGGGGCGCTCGCTCGCGCTCCTGCGAGAGACTCCGTACCGATGAGGCGGCGGCACGAGATGCCTTTCGGGGCGCAGGTGCTGCCCGGCGGACAGGTCCGCTTCCGCCTGTGGGCGCCGGCGGCCCGGCGTGTGGCGCTCGTGTTGGAGTCGGACTCGGCGAGGGAGCGCGTCCTGCCCCTGGAGAGAGGCGGCGACGGTTGGGTCGACTTCACGACCGGCGAGGCGCGGGCCGGCAGCCGCTACCGCTTCGCGATCGACGGCGCCACGCGAGTGCCCGACCCGGCATCGCGGCGCAATCCGCAGGGCGTTCACGGCCCGAGCGAGGTGGTCGACCCGGAAGCCTTCGAATGGACGGACGGGGACTGGCGCCCGCCCCCGTGGCGGGAGTCCGTGGTCTACGAGCTGCACGTCGGCACCTTCACGCCGGAAGGCACCTTCGCGGGTGTCGCGGGCAAGCTCGAGCATCTGCAGCGCCTCGGCGTGACGGCCATCGAGCTCATGCCCATCGCGGAGTCCCCGGGCTCGCGGGGCTGGGGATACGACGGAGTGCTGCCCTACGCACCGGCATCCTCGTACGGCTCACCGGAGGACCTCAAGTCGTTGGTATGCGCCGCACACGCGCACGGCATCGCGGTGATGCTGGACGTCGTCTACAACCATTTCGGCCCGGAGGGCAACTTCCTCCATCTCTACGCGCCGCAGTTCTTCACCGACCGTCACTCCACTCCCTGGGGGGCGGCCATGGACTTCGAGGGGCCGCAGAGCCGTGTCGTCCGCGATTTCTTCATTCACAACGCGCTCTACTGGCTCGAGGAATTCCATCTGGACGGCCTGCGGCTCGATGCGGTGCACGCGATCCACGATGCCGGCGAGCCGCACGTCCTCGCCGAAATCGCGCGCGCGGCGCGCGCCGGACCCGGACGGGACCGGCCGGTATACCTCGTGCTCGAGAACCTCGCCAACGAGGCCCGCCGCCTCGGCCCTCCCGGCGCGCCCGACACCTTCGATGCGCAGTGGAACGACGACAGTCATCACTGCCTGCATGTCCTTCTCACCGGCGAAACCGACACCTACTACCAGGACTACCGGGACCGCCCGCACTCGCTCCTCTGCCGCTCGCTGGCGGAGGGTTTCGCGTATCAGGGCGAGAGCTCCCGCCACCTCGGCGGCCCGCGCGGCGAGCGCAGCGCGCACCTGCCTCCATCCGCATTCATCAACTTCCTGCAGAATCACGATCAGGTCGGCAACCGCGCCCGCGGCGAGCGGCTGACGCAGCTCACGCGTGCGGAAGCCCTGCGCGCGGCGGCGGCGGTGCTGTTGCTCGCGCCATCGCCGCCGATGCTCTTCATGGGCGAGGAGTGGGCCGCGGCCGAGCCTTTCCCCTACTTCTGTGACTTCGAGCCCGAGCTCGCCGGCAAGGTGCGTGCGGGGCGGTTGCGCGAGTTCGCGCATTTCCAGGGCACCCTGCCCGACCCCTGCGATGCGGCAACCTGCGCTTCGGCCCATCTGGACTGGAGCCGCCTGGCGAAGGCGCCGCATGCCCGGATGTTCGATCATTACCGCCGCCTGCTCGCGATCCGCCGGCGCGACATCGTGCCGCTGCTGCCGCGGATTCTCGGCGGCGCCTGTGTCGCCTTCGATCCGGGCGGCGCCTTCGCGGTGGACTTTCGGCTGCGCGACGACGGCGTGCTGCATCTGCTCGCCAACCTGAAGGATACCGTGGCGCCTGTCATCGGCCGCCCGGCCGGCCGCATGATCTTCGCGACCCACCCGGGAATTCGGGCCGCCCTGGCGCGCAACGAGCTGGCACCCTGGAGCGTAACGTGGCTGCTGGAGCGTAGCCGTGCCAGGTAGCATCCCGCGCGCCACTTACCGCGTGCAGCTCAATGCCGGCTTCACCTTCAAGGATCTGACGGCGATCATTCCCTACCTCGCGGCGTTGGGTGTGAGTCACGTCTATTGCTCGCCCTATTTCCGTGCGCGTGCGGGCAGCGCTCACGGCTACGACGTCGTCGATCACAACTCCTTCAATCCGGAGATCGGCGCCCGCGAGGACTTCGACAGGCTGGTGGCGGAGCTGCGCGCGCACGGCATGGGTCACATCCTCGACATCGTCCCGAATCACGTGGGCGTCATGGGATCCGACAATGCATGGTGGATGGACGTGCTCGAGAACGGGCAGGCCTCGATCCATGCGGACTATTTCGACATCGACTGGAACCCCGTGAACCCGGCGCTGGCCGACAAGGTGCTGGTGCCGGTGCTCGCCGATCCCTACGGGATCGTGCTCGAGCGCGGCGACCTGGAGCTGCAATTCGAGCGTGAGCTCGGCTCGTTCGCGATCCAATATCACGAGCATCGCCTGCCGCTCGATCCGCGGACCTATCCGCGCATCCTCGATCCGGTGCTGGCGATAGCGCGCCATCCGCAGCTCGAGGAGCTGCGACGACTCTTCGGCGCGCTGCCCGACCGGCGCGGCGCCACGCCGGAGCAGATCGTCGAGCGCAACCGCGACAAGGAGGCGCACAAGCGGGCACTCGCCGCGCTTGCGGCTGCGGACGCCGGAGTGTCAGGCGCGATCGATCAGGCGCTCGCCGGCCTCACCGGCAATCCCGGCGATCGCGCGAGCTTCGATCCGCTGCACGAGCTGCTCGAGGCGCAGGCCTTCCGCCTGGCGTATTGGCGGGTCGCCTCCGACGACATCAACTATCGCCGCTTCTTCGATGTCAACGACCTCGCGGCTCTGCGGGTGGAGAACGAGGCCGTGTTCGAAGCGACCCATCGCCTCGTCCTCGAGCTGATCGGGTCGGGCGCGCTCGATGGGCTGCGGATCGATCATGCCGACGGCCTGTATGATCCGCTGGGCTACTTCCAGCGGCTGACCCGGAGGATCGCCGAGGCGACCGCCGAAGCAGGCGCCGGCGGCACCATCTATCTGGTGGCCGAGAAGATCACCGCCTCGTTCGAGCGGCTGCCCGCGGACTGGCCGCTGCACGGTGAAACCGGCTATCACTTCGCCAATGTCGTCAATCGGCTGCTGGTCGACACCGCCGGCAAGGCCCGCATGGGCCGGATCTACCGATCCTTCATCGGCGAGCTGCGCCACTGGCCCGAAGTGGCCTACGAGTGCCAGCACCGGGTACTGCGCAAATCACTCGCCTCCGAGCTCAGCACGGCCGCCAACATCCTGGCGCGGATCGCGCACGGCGACCGGCAGACACGCGACTTCACCCTCGCCAGCCTGTGGCGGGCGCTCGCCGAGGTCATTGCCTGCTTTCCCGTCTACCGGACGTACGTGACCGACAGTGTGTCGGAGACGGACCGGCGCTATATCGACTGGGCGATCGCGGCGGCACGGCGGCGCGGCTCCGCGGTCGAGCAGCCGGTGTTCGATTTCGTGCGCGGCGCGCTGCTGCTCGAGCTGCCCGCACACGGCGAGAGCGCGCGCCAGCGGATGCGCCGCTTCGCGATGAAGTTCCAGCAGATCACGGCCCCCACCACGGCCAAGGGCATCGAGGACACGGCGCTCTATCGCTTCAACCGCCTGGTATCGCTCAATGAGGTGGGCGGTGAGCCCGACCTCTACGGCTCCAGTGCCCGCGCCTTCCACACCGACTCGCAGTATCGCGCCAGGCACTGGCCGCACGAGATGCTGACGACGTCGACGCACGACACGAAGCGCTCCGAGGACGTACGCGCGCGCATCAGCGTGCTGTCGGAGATTCCGGCGCCGTGGCGCCAGGCCGTGAACCGCTGGCGCCGCCTGAACCGCACGCGCCGGCGGGACGTCGACGGCATGCCGGCGCCATCGCCCGATGACGAATACCTGCTCTACCAGACCCTGATCGGCACCTGGCCGCTCGTGGAGCCGGACGAGGCCGCGCTCGATGCGTACCGCCAACGCATCGAAGCGTACATGCTCAAGGCCGCGCGCGAAGCCAAGGCGCGCACCAGCTGGGCCGCGGCCAATGCGGAATACGAGGAGGCGCTGACCCAATTCATCCGCGCCGCCATCGACCGGCGCGACGGGAATCTCTTCCTGGCCGACTTCTGCGCCTTCAACGCCCGCATCCTCCGTTTCGGGCTGCTCAATGGCCTGTCGCAGACACTGCTCAAGCTCACCGCCCCGGGCGTACCCGACATCTATCAGGGAAACGAGACCTGGCGGTTCTCGCTGGTCGATCCGGACAACCGCGGCGCGGTCGATTACGCGGAGCCGCTGCGGCTGCTGGCGGGCCTGGCCGGCGAGCCGGCCGAGGACGCGGGCCTCGCGCGCACGCTCGCCGCCGACATCACCGATCCGCGCTGCAAGCTCTTCGTCCACGTCAGGGCCCTGACGCTCAGGCGGCGCGACCCGGAGCTCTTCGAGCGCGGGGATTACCTGCCGCTCGAGGTGACGGGAGCGCGGGCGGCGCACCTGTGCGCCTTCGCGCGCCGTCTGGAGGGGAGGCTGGCCGTGGTGTTGGCTCCGCGCCTGTATCTCAAGCTCATGAGCGCCGCGGGCGCGGCCGAGGAGGCCCCGCGGCGGCTGCCCCTGGGAGCCGAGGTTTGGGCGGACACCGCGGTGCAGCTGCCATCGAACCCAGGCGCGCCGCTGCGTAACATACTGGACGGGGCGGAGGTGTCCGCGACGACCGGCGCGGGCACGGGGACGATCCCGGCAGCGGCAGCGCTGCAGTCGTTCCCGGTGGCGTTGCTGAGCAGCCGCGGATGAAGGCGGCGCTCTCCCGATAGCGGCGGTCAACCCCCGGGCCGGGGGCGCGTTTTATATTGCCGCGGGCACACGGAGCGAACTCATGTCGATCTCGAAAATCTGTCTTCGGGGCGCCTGGCTGCTCGCCGCCACGGCACTGCTCGCCGCCTGCTCGGGCATCCCCCTCAAGCAGCGGGAGGCGGCCGAGCGCAGCCGCTTCGAGGCCTACGCCGGCAAGCCGGTCGATCATTTCACCTGGCTCACCCACTACAATGGCTGGGAGCCGATCTCACCCGATCAGCTCGTTGTCTGGACGGACATCAACCAGGCCTATCTCATCACGGTGTTCCACCCCTGCATCGACCTGATGTTCGCGCACCGGATCGCCCTCACGCCCACCGCCGACACCATCTATGCGCACTTCGATTCGGTGCATGTCGAGGGCTGGAAGTGCGTCATCAACACCATCCAGCCGGTCGATTACCTGCGCATGGAGCACGACGAGCGCGCACAGCGCGCGGCGCAGAAGAAGAGCGGGTAGCTACCGGTAGCCGCGCGCCTGCAGGGTGAAGAGGCGCGCGTAGGCGCCGTCTAGGCGCATCAGCTCCTCGTGGCTGCCGCGCTCCCTGATGCGGCCGCCCTCGAGGACCACGATCTGATCGGCCATGCGCACGGTCGAGAAGCGGTGTGAGATGAGGATCGTGATGCGCTCGCGCGCGAGCTGCCGGAAGTGCTCGAAGACCTCGGCTTCCGCCTGGGCGTCCATCGCCGCCGTGGGCTCATCCAACACCAGTACGTCCGCGCGCGTGCGCATGAAGGCACGTGACAGCGCGACCTTCTGCCACTGGCCGCCGGAAAGCTCCCGCCCGTCCTGGAACCATTTGCCGAGCTGGGTGTGATAGCCCTTCGGCAGCGTGTCGATGAAGTCGTTGGCCCTTCCCTTGGCGGCCGCGTCGCGCCAGCGCGCCTCGTCCTCGAAGTAGCGCTCGTCGCCTGCCCCCACGTTCTCGCCGACGCGCAGTTGGTAACGGGCGAAATCCTGGAAGATCACGCCGATCCGCTCGCGCAGCGCGCCCTCCTCGAAGCGCGAGAGATCCTCGCCGTCGAGCAGGATCCGGCCGCTGGTCGGCGCATAAAGCCGCGTCAGCAGCTTGATCAGCGTCGTCTTGCCGGAGCCGTTCTCGCCCACGAGCGCGAGGCTCGTGCCGGGCTTCAGGTGCAGCGTGACATCCTCGAGCGCCGGGGTCTGCTCGCCGGGATAGGTGAAGCTGACGTTCTCGAACCGGACACCGTCCTCCGGATGCGGGCCGTGCGCGGCGGTGCCGGCGGCCGGCGGCACCTCCGTCTCCAGGTACTCGTATAACGTGGAGAGATAGAGATTGTCCTCGTACATTCCGCTGACTGCCGACAGGATCGCCGCGACGGCCGACTGGCCCTGGCGAAAGAAGGACAGGTACATCGTCATCTGACCGAGAGTGATCGCCCGCCTGATGGTGCTCACCGCAATCCAGGCGTAGGCCGCATACGACGTCAGGGTCGCGATGAGGCCGAGGCTGAAGCCCCAGGCCTCGCGGCGCATGGTCAGGGCGCGATCCTCCTCGTAAAGCGAGTGGAAAATATCGCGGTACCTCGCCAACAGCCGCGGCCCCAGGCCATAGAGCTTCACCTCCTTGGCGTGATCCTCGCGCGCCAGGACGGTCTCCAGGTAGGTCTGCATGCGGGTCTCGGGCGAGCGCCAGCGAAAGAGCCGGAACGCATCCCCGGAAAACTTCGTCTCCGCGATGAATGCGGGCAGGCCGGCCAACAGCAGCACCGCAACCGCCCAGGGCGAGAAGCGAGCGAGACCCAGCGCGTAGGTGAAGAGCGTGATGCCGTTCTGTGCGAGGCCGAAAGTGCGCGTGACGAGGCTCAAAGGCCGGCTGGAGGCCTCCCGCCGGGCGCGTGTCAGCTTGTCGTAAAACTCCGAGTCCTCGAAGTGTCGCAGCTCCAGGGTCAGGGCCTTCTCTAGGATCAACTCGTTGATGCGCTGGCCGAGCTGCACGCGCAGCAGCGACTGGCAGAGCGAGATGCCGCGCTGCGCACCGGCGATGGCGGCGCCGAGAGTACCTTCGATGACGACCAGGCCGACGACGCGGCTGGTATCGGCGCCTCCGGCCCGGATGGCGGAGACGACGGCATCGACGATCAGGGAGCCAACGTAGAAGACCGAGGCGGGCAGCAGACCGGCGATGATGGTGAGTACGGCGAGGGAGACGGTCAGCGGCCGGTTCGTCCGCCAGACCAGCTCGATGGCGCGGCGGCTGTAGCGGAAAACGCCGAAGAAACCGCGGACGGTGAGCTTTTCGGGGGCGGCGGGCAGGGAGTTGCGGCGGCGGCCTGGGGCGGTGGCGGACATTCAGAGGTTCATTTGGGCGTTCGGGGGCGAAACCAATGGCGGGACGGGAGCTTCGGGCGCAGCTGGCTCTGCGCTCTCTCCTACTCCAGGACGTTCCTTGACTCGGCTACCGCACGCTCCGCCATCAGGAAGGCGGCGGCGTTCCAGGATTGGCCGGGCATGCCGCGCGGGGTGGCCTTCGTGCCGTGCAGCCACTCGGTGAACGCCCAGTTGCCCACGGCGCAGGCGCGCGCGAGTCCCTCCAGCTCGAGCCGCGCCTGCGACACATGGCCGGCGGCGGCGAGGGCGACGACCCAGAAGCCGCCGACCATCGGCCAGATGCCGCCGTTGTGGTACTGCCAGACTTCGTTCTGGCGGTGGCGGGCCATGTAGGGGCGCCAGAGGGCGCTGCCACGCCTGATCGGGTGGGTGACGACGCGCACGGGATAGAGCCGGCTCACCCTCGCCCGCCGCAGCGCGGCGAGCGTGCGGCGGCTCGCGCGGGGGTCGGCGAGACCGTAGAGCACCGCGAGCAGATTGCCGAAGACATCGCCTTCCTCGCCGAAGAAGGAGAAGTTGACGAAGCTCAGGTACAGGTCACTGTTGCGGGCCCGGCGCAACACGTATTCGTTCAGAAGCCGCGCGCGGCGGTAGCGCGCGAGTCCCGCGGAGAACGGATGAAAGAGGCCGTTGAAGTTGTCGCGGGTATCCTCCGCGCGAGCCAACCCGTAGCGGCACTTGACGG
>Ga0335075_10004185_pt1 | contig 22614 bp, 22 predicted proteins | sample Lox_Sample_24_FD_206723 | JGI IMG/M metagenome (GOLD analysis project Ga0335075, IMG submission 206723) | Soil microbial communities from Loxahatchee National Wildlife Refuge, Florida, United States - Lox_Sample_2.4 | ecosystem: Environmental > Terrestrial > Soil > Wetlands | place: USA...
GCGGCGTCACGCAGTTGAAGCTTTCGCTCGATCCCCTGCTTGCGACGAAGTGGATGATCCCCAAGCTGGAACGCTTCCGCACCGCTTGCCCCGACATCGACCTGCGCTTCGACGTTTCGTTCGAACTGCGCGACTTCGACCGGGACGATGTCGACATCGCCATCCGTTTCGGCGCGGGGCGATATGAGGGGCTGATCTCGCACAGGCTGATGGAAAACGTCATCATTCCTGTCTGCAGCCCCAAGCTGCTGAAGTCGGGACCGCCGCTCAAGGAGCCGCGCGACCTCCTCAATCACACGCTCGTGCACATCGAATGGTCCCGGCCAGGGATCGTCTGGCCAAACTGGCGCACTTGGATGGCGGCGGCCGGCGTCGAAGGTTTCGACCCGGACCGCTGCATCGTGCTGACCGAATCCACCCACGTCATTCAGGCGGCCATCGATGGCAACGTGGTTTCGCTGTGCGATTTCTCCATGGTGGCGAGCGATCTCTCAGCCGGCCGGTTGGTGCGTCCGTTCGAGCTTGGCATCGGCGTTCCCGAGGAGTTCGCCGAATACCTCGTCTATCCGATCGAGTCGGCCAATGACGCGAAGATCGTCGCCTTCCGGGATTGGCTGTTGAGCGAGGTTCATAGCCCGCAGATGGACAAGAGCCTGCAAGGCTAGCCCCTTGCAGAGACCGATCAGACGCCCCAGAGGCCGATGATCGCGCCCATGATCAGCATGACGCCCAGCCAGTGGGCGACGTCGATGAGGGTCAAGTCCCAGCCGAATCCTTCATAGCGCTGGTTGACGGCCGTCGTCGTCGCGATGAAGCCGAGCCAGACGAAGAAGGCCGAGACGATGCCGGTCGAGAAGGTGACATTGCCTGGTCCGAAATAGCCGATCAGATAAGCGAGAACGAACGCCATGATCAGCAAGCAGACGAAGCTGTTGACCAGCATCGGCGCGAGCGGCTTGCCCGGCTTCGTCATGTCGACGCCGGTCGCCTTGATCCACGGCTTGCTCAACACATTGTAGTAGGCGGCGCCGAACGCGAAGGCGGCGATCGCCGCGACGAGAATGGCAAGATAGTTCACGCCGGCGAATGTCATGATGCTCCTCCCTCGGATGCGCCGCGACTCTGTTCCCGCGATTGGTTGACGTCAAGCAAATCTCCAGACGGTCGTCTTCTTGACCTCCGCGTCTTCGAGCACGCGCGAAACGGGAACCTGATACGAGGCGAGCGCGACAAGCTTTTCGCGCGGCAGATAGGAGCGGCCGGGGTCGCCGACGAGGATGTCGCAGTCGCGCATGCGAAGTCGCTCGAACCATGGAATGAGCCGATCCGCAAAAGCGCGGTCGTAGAACACATCGCCGGCGAGCACGACATCCCAGGCGCGATCGGCGCCGACAAGATCCTCGGCTGTGAAGTCGACCGCGACATCGTTTGCTCCGGTGTTCAGCCGGACAGCGGTTGCGCAAAACGGATCGATGTCGGCCGCGAGAACTTTCGTTGCGCCGGCACGCCGTGCAGCGATCGCGACGAGACCGGAGCCGGTGGCGAAATCGAGAACGGCTTTGCCACGGACGATCTCCGCGTGGTCGAGCACGTAGCGCGCCAGCCCCTGGCCGCCTGCCCAGGCGAAAGCCCAAAAGGGCGGCGGCAGGCCGATTTCGGCCAATTCTTCCTCGGTGCGCTTCCAGAGATCGTGCGCCTCATCGGCGAGACACAGTCTTATCTCCGGCACATGCGGCGGCGACAGCAGCGCCGTATTGTCTGTGATGAAGCGTTCGGCGTTTTCCGGCGTCAGCGTCACGCCGCTCAGGGCACCGGTGTGACGCCGGCCATCCTGCAAACTTCCTTCCACTCGTCCGGCGTCACCGGTTGGACGGAGAGACGGCCGAGGCGCACCAGCGCCATCTCCTTGAGCTTGGGATTGTTCTTGCAGTCCTCGAGCGTCACCGGCTTCGGCACGTCACGCACCGCGCGGATGTCGACGCATTCCCAGCGCTCGTCGTCGGTGGTGGAGTCCTGGTGGGCGAGCGCCACGACCTCGGCAATGCCGACAATGTCCTTGCCCTCGTTCGAATGGTAGAAAAAGCCGAGATCGCCGATCTTCATTTCGCGCATGTTGTTGCGCGCGGTGTAGTTGCGCACGCCGTCCCATTCGGCGCCCTTGGCGCCTTTCTTCTTCAGCATGTCGAAGGAGAACGTATCCGGCTCGGATTTGAACAGCCAGTAATTTTTCGCCATGGTCTTCTCGGGCTCCGTTCTCGCGGCGCGATTGTTACGCTCAGGCGGGCTTGTTGAAAACCCAGTTCCACGGCCGGATGTCGACCGAAGCAAACAGGCCGGCCTTCGTATAAGGATCGTTGGCCGCGACGGCGTCAGCCGCGGCGCGGTCCTCGACCTCGATCACGACGAGACTGCCGTTCGGCTTGCCCTCGGTGTCGAGGAAAGGTCCGGCGAACTTCAGCGTGCCCTTCTCGTTCAGTCCGTTGAGGTAGGCGACGTGATCGTTGCGCGTGTCCATCCTCAGTTGAAGGTGGCCGGGCTTGTCGTTGCAGGTCAGGGCAAACAGCATGGTCGAAAAATCTCCTATTTGTCTTCGCTGCGCAGCGGCCGCGTCATCAGCATGGTGACAGCTTCCCGCACGCTCGCCTCGCCGCGCAGAAGCAGGTCGATCGCCTCGGTGATCGGCGCGTCGATGCCGCGCTCCTTGATCAGTCGCGCGGCGATCGCGCAGGTAGCAACGCCCTCCGCGAGCGGCAGGTTGTCGAGCTGCTGGCCTTTTCCAACTGCCAATCCATAGGCAAAATTTCGCGACTGCGTGGACCCGCACGTCAGCACGAGGTCGCCGAGGCCCGAAAGGCCCATCAGCGTCTCCGGCCTTGCGCCAAAGGCGGTGGCGATGCGGCGCAGCTCGACAAAGCCGCGCGTTACCAGGGCGGCATGAGCGCTGGCGCCGAGACCTGCGCCGGCAACGGCGCCCGCGCCGATGGCAAGCACGTTCTTCAGCGCGCCACCTGCTTCGACGCCCGCGAGATCGTCGGTCGAGTAGCAGCGGAACATGAGTGAAGACAGATCCGACGCGATTTCCGCGGCGCGGTCGGCATCTGGTGCGGCGACAGCAACCGCGGTCGGCAAGCCCTTCGCCACGTCGGTCGCGAAGCTTGGGCCGGAAAGAGAGGCAATGTAGTTAGCCGGCAATATTTCTGCGGCGACGGCCGATAGAAACTTCCCTGATGCGACCTCGATCCCCTTGGCGCAGAGAACCAGTGTCGCATTCGTGGGTATTGCGTGGTGCGCTGCTTCAAGCGCGGCGCGAAGCTTCTGGGCCGGCACCGAGAGCAGAACGCATTCCGCGTCGCCGCAAGCCTCGGTCATATTCGTCGTCGCCCGAAAATCGGCGTCGATCCCGATGCCTGGCAGATAGCGCGGATTTTCCCGGCGCAGGTTGATCGCGTCCACGGTCGCCGCATCGCGGGCCCAGAGGCTGACATCATGCCCCGCGCGCGTAGCGGTAATAGCGAGCGCGGTGCCCCATGCGCCTCCACCCAGCACGACGATCCTCTTCGCCGTCATGCTTTGGCTCCGCGGCGGCCCGAACCGACGACCGGCGCGGAGACTTCATCGAGCGGCCAGCGCGAGCGCGGCGCGAAGGCCATGGCGTCGCCGCTGTCCAGCCCGGCGCGGATGCGCTCGACGCCGGCCCAGGCGATCATCGCGGCATTGTCGGTGCAAAGCTCCAGCGGCGGCGCGACGAAGGTGAAGCCGGTCTTCGCACACAACATCTCCAGCATCGCGCGGATCGTCTTGTTGGCAGCAACGCCGCCGGCGACCACTAGACTTGGCTTTGCGGCTCTCGGATATTCGTTTCGGAAGCGGTCCAAGCTTTGCCGAAGACGGTCTTCCAGCGTTTCGGCGATCGCCTGCTGGAAAGAGGCGCAGATATCCGCGACATCCCGGTCGGTCAGCGGTTCGATGGCCGTCGCGGCCTGCCGAACCGCCGTCTTGAGGCCGGAAAACGAAAAGTCCGGCCGGGCATCGCCCTTCATGGGTCGCGGGAAGGCGAAGCGGCGCGGATCGCCTTTCGCCGCCCATGTCTCGACATTGGGGCCGCCTGGATAGGGCAGGCCGATAAGCTTAGCCGTCTTATCAAATGCCTCGCCGAGCGCGTCGTCGATCGTCGTCGCCCAGCGTTCATAGTCTCCGACGCCGCGCACCAGCACGATCTGCGTATGGCCGCCCGACACGAGCAGCAGCAGATAGGGGAAGTCCAGCCCGTCGGTCAGCCGCGCGGTCAGCGCGTGGCCTTCGAGGTGATTGACGGCGAAAAGCGGCTTGCCGGCCGCGGCAGCGAGCGCCTTGCCGGTCATCAGCCCGACGATTAGCCCGCCGACGAGCCCCGGCCCGGCCGTTGACGCCACGGCATCCAGCTCGCCCAGAGAAACGCCGGCTTCGCCCAACGCCGCCTCGACAATGCCGTCGAGCGCCTCGACATGGGCGCGCGCGGCGATTTCCGGCACGACGCCGCCAAAGGCGCGGTGGTCCTCGATCTGCGACAGCACGACATTGGACAGGATTTTTGGCCGTCCATCGTCGCCAAGGGCGACGACCGAGGCTGCCGTCTCGTCGCAACTCGTCTCGATGCCGAGGACTTTCAGCTCCATGATTGCCGCGGTCGCGCTTTCGTCTATAGGGGTCTCGTTTGGCGGGGGCGTTAGCACGGACCTGATGTGATGCAAACCGGAGTCTTGAGGATCGGCACGCGCGGCAGCGCGCTGGCATTGGCGCAGGCGCGCGAGACGCGGTCGCGGCTGATGCAGGCGCATGCCCTGCCGGAGGAGGCGTTCGCGATCGAGGCGATCTCGACCAGCGGCGACCGCATCCAGGACCGGCCGCTGTCGGATGCGGGCGGCAAGGGCCTGTTCACCAAGGAGCTCGAGGAGGCGCTGCTCGACGGGCGCATCGATCTCGCCGTGCATTCGTCGAAAGACATGCCGACCTGGCTGCCCGCCGGGCTGGAGCTGTCCGCCTTCCTGCCGCGCGAGGATCCGCGCGACGCTTTTGTCGGGCGCGACGCGAAGACGCTGATGGACCTGCCGCAAGGGGCGACCGTCGGCTCGTCGTCGCTACGCCGCCAGGCGCTGATCCGGCGCATGCGGCCGGACGTCAATGTCATCACCTTCCGCGGCAATGTCGATACAAGGCTGAAGAAACTCGCGAACGGCGAGGTCGAGGGCACGCTGCTGGCGCTGGCCGGCCTCAACCGCCTTGGCCTCGGCCATGTGGCGACCGACCTGATGCCGCTCGATTCGTTTCCGCCGGCGCCTGGGCAGGGCGCGATCTGCATCGAGACGCGCCAGAATAACGAGGCGATCGCCCCGATCGTCGCGGCGCTGAACGATGCGCCGACGCAGCATGCCCTGCAGTGCGAGCGAGCCTTCCTCGCCGCGCTGGACGGCTCGTGCAAAACGCCGATCGCCGGTCACGCCAGGATCGAGAACGGGCACATCTCGTTTTCCGGCCTGATCATCACGCCGGACGGAAAGACCTTCCACGAGACGCATGCGGAAGGCGCGGTCGGGCATGCCGCCGAGATCGGCCGCCGGGCGGGCGAGATGGTGCGCGCCAAAGCCGGGCCGGGCTTCTTCGACAGTTGGGTGTGATGCGCCGCGTCCTGGTCACGCGGCCGGAGCCGGGCGCATCCAGAACGGCCGAGCGACTGCGGACCGCCGGCTGCGAGCCGGTCGTGATGGCGCTCAGCAAAATCAAAGTCGTGCCCGTCGCCGATTTTGATGCGAGCCGGTTCGATGTGGTCGCAGCGACGAGTGCGAATGCGCTTGCCCATGCACCGCGCGCGCTGATCGAAACGATCGCCGATTTGCCGTGCTTCACGGTCGGCGAGAAAACGGCGAGCGAGGCGCGCGCCGCCGGAATGGAAAATGTGGTTGCCGGTGATGGAGATGGGGCGGCGCTGGCGGCACTCGTGACTGCGAAAACCAAAGCGAGGGAACGCGTCCTCTACCTCTGCGGAAACGTGCGGCGGGATGATTTCGAGTCAGCACTTGCCGCCGCAGGCCGGACGGTGCTGGCGGTCGAGACATACGACACGGTGGCGCGGGCCGTTCCCGCGGACGAGTCGCAGCGGGTCCTGTCGAACCGTCCGGTCGATGCCGTGCTCGTCTATTCGCAGCAGGGCGCAAAATCGCTCCTGCCGTTGCTGAAAGCGCCGCTTTTGGCTCCACTCTTCGCGGATGCGCGGATTCTGTGCCTTTCGCCGCGCATTGCGGAGGTGTTTTCCGGCATGCGTGTTTTCGCCGCGGAAACTCCGGATGAAGATGCGCTTTTTACCCTGCTTGGCCAGGAAAGCTGACGCCGCCTTCTGGCCGCCCCTTTTCAGGGGATGCTGGTGTGATAGGGAAACGCCCGGCCGGGCGAACAGCGGGAGCAATCCATGGTGAAGACGCCGAAGACGCGGCACTCCAAACCGCAGAAGGAGCCGGTGACCATCGATCTGGAGCCGGATGCCGTGTCGCGCGTGTCCGAGTCCGATGTGTCCGGGCCGGAAAAGTCGGCGGAAGAAAGTGCCAGCGTTTTTGAAGCTTCTGAGCCGGCGACGCGTGCGCCACAAGCAGAATCGGCAGCGCCAGAGCCAACGCCGGCGGATGCATCTGAAGCCGACGAGCAATTCATGGGTTCGGAATGGCCGCCCGAGCAGACGGCGTCCGATTCCTCCCAGGCGTCCGCGTTCGGACGCACCGCCGCCGAACCGAGCCGACCCGACCGCGAGCCGGAGCCTTCCGCCATGCCAGAACGTCCCGAAGTGCCGCGGCGCACCGCGTCGTCCCTCGTCGCCGGACTGCTCGGCGGCGTGATCGCGCTGGCGGGTGCGGGTGGCCTGCAGCTTGCCGGCGTCTGGCCGGGTGGTGGCAGTGGCGAGCCCGCATCGGGCGGCGACGCCGTGGCCGCGCTGGAAGCCGACATCGCGACGCTGAAACAGGAGATCGAGACACTGAAATCAGCGCCTGGCGCCGACACGTCCGTGCTCGAGCAGGCCGTCGCCGACGGCACGTCGCGCATCGATGGCCTGACGACTGCGCTCGATACGGTGAAGGCCGACATCGAGACGCTGAAATCGGCCGTTCAATCCGGCGGGGCCGGCGACGGCGCGGCCATCGAAGCCATCAACTCGAAGATCTCACAAATCGAACAGCAGATCGCAGCGCTCGGGCAGGGCACTAGCGTCCCTTCCGCGGAACTTTCCGAGCTGACCGGAAAGATCGCGGCCATCGAAACGGCGGTTGCCGAAGCCAATCAGAAGGCTGGCGCGAATGACGGCCGGCTCGCAACCGTCGAGCAGGGCATTGCCGATCTGAAAACGCAGATCGAAAAGCTCGGCGAGCAGCCGAAGGTCGCCATGGCTTTGGCCGCGGCCGCGCTGAAGGCGGCGCTCGACCGCGGCGGCCCGTTTACGGCGGAGGTCGAAACGTTTGCCGCCGTCGCGCCCAATGCGCCGGAACTCGCCGAGCTGCGCACGATCGCCGTGCAAGGCGTGGCCACGCGTCAGGAACTCGTCACCGAAGCCGACGCAGCCGCCAAGGCGATGATCGCCGCCGGGCGGGTCGTTGACGAGAACGCCGGCTTCTTCGCGCGTCTGTGGGACAGCGCATCGTCGCTCGTGTCCGTCCGCCCCATCGGCGCGGTCGAAGGTGCGGGCGTGCCTGAAACCGTCGCGCGCATGGAGCAGGCCGTGAAAGACGGCGACCTCGCCAAAGCGATCGCCGAATACGACACGCTGCCGGAGGCCGCGAAAGCGGCGGGCGCGGCCTATGCCGACAAGATCCGGCAGCGGCTCGCCGCGGAGGCGCTGGTCGACAAGGCGCTGGCGGGCGCGCTGAAGGCGGCTTAGGCTAGGGCAATGATCCGTATCCTGTTCTTTGTTCTGGTCGTTTTCGCGCTTGGGCTGGGTTTTGCCTGGTTGGCCGACAGGCCCGGCGAGATGGTCATCACTTTTGCCGGCTATCAGTATCAGGTGACGCTGCTTGTCGCGGCAGCAGGCATCACCGCGCTGGTCGCGGCCGTCATGCTTATCTGGTGGCTGCTGAAGGCTGTCTGGAACAGCCCCTATACGATCACCCGCTATTTCCGCGTCCGTCGCCGCGATCGCGGTTATCAGGCGCTGTCCACCGGCATGATCGCCGCTGGCGCAGGCGACGGTTCGCTGGCGCGCAAGATGAACAAGCAGGCGGCGAAATTCATCCGCGCCGATCAGGAGCCGCTGATCCATCTGCTCGACGCGCAAGCCTCGCTGCTCGAAGGCGATCATGAGACGGCGCGGGCGAAGTTCGAAGCAATGCTCGACGATCCGGAGATGCGGCTGCTTGGCCTGCGCGGCCTCTATCTCGAAGCGGAGCGGCTCGGCGACCGGCAGGCAGCGAGACACTATGCGGGCCGCGCGGCGGAGGTGGCACCGCAGCTTGCCTGGGCGTCGAACTCCACGCTGGAGGACAAGGCGGCGGAAGGCGACTGGGATGCAGCGCTGCGTCTCGTCGACAGCCAGAAGCTGACCAAGCAGATCGACCGCGCGGCGGCCGACCGCCGCCGCGCCGTGCTGCTCACGGCGAAGGCGCAGTCGCTGATCGATTTCGATGTCGTCGCCGCGCGCAATGCTGCGGCGGAAGCCAACAAACTCGCGCCGTCCTTCGTGCCGGCCGCCTCGACTGCCGCACGCGCATTGTTGAAACAGGACGATGTACGCAAAGGCTCGAAGCTCATCGAAGCGGCGTGGAAGATTGAGCCGCATCCGGAATTGGCTGCGCTTTATGTTCATGCGCGCGGCGCGGACGGACCGGGCGACCGCCTGGTGCGCGCCAAGCGTCTGCAATCGATCCGGCAGAACAATCCGGATTCCTCGCTCGCGGTCGCACGTGCAGCACTCGAAGCAAGCGACTACAAGCTCGCCCGCGAGGAAGCCGAAGCGGCGATCCGCATGCGCCCGAGCGAGGGCGCCTATCTGCTGCTCGCCGATGTCGAGGAGGCCGAATCGGGCGATCAGGGCAAGGTCAGGCAGTTGCTCGGCCGCGCCGTGCGCGCGCCGGCCGATCCGGCTTGGGTCGCGGACGGCGTGGTTTCGGAAAAATGGGCGCCGGTGTCGCCCGTCACCGGGCGTGTCGATGCCTTCGAGTGGCGCGTGCCGATGGAGCGTGTCGGCGCGCTGATCGAGGATGCAAGCGAAGCCGTGGGCCAGCGCGCCGTTCTGGCCGCGCCGGAGAAAGTGGCGGATGACCTCATCGAGGTCGAACCCGCGGCGCTCGATCAAGCCGTTCAGGCGACCGACATCGTTCCTGCCCCAGCACCCGTCGCCGAAGCCGCGAACGACAGTGCGCCGCGGCTGCCCGACGATCCGGGCGTCGAGACGGACGAGGCGGAGAAAGACCAGCGCCGTTTCCGTTTGTTCTGACGCAACCTTCGCGCTACTCCTCCGCCATGCTCGACCGATTTGTCTCCTTCATCAAACAGCTCGACGCGCCGAAGCGCGGCGGGCAGGACAGTTCCGACGATCCGCGCATCGCGGCGGCCGCGCTGATGTTTCACGTGGTGAATGCCGACGGGATCCTGGAGGAGCATGAAGTCGCCAAGCTGCGCGGACTGCTGTCCGAAACCTATGAGGTGACGGGCGAGGCGCTCGACGCGCTGATCGCCGCGGGCCAAAAGGCCGACCAGGAGGCGATCGATTTTTACGCCTTCACCAGCGTGCTCAACCGGCACCTCGACGAGAATGCGCGCAAGGAGCTGATCGGCCTTCTGTGGGAGGTCGTCTACGCCGATGGCGAGATGCACGAGCTGGAGGACAACACGGTCTGGCGCGTCGCCGAACTGCTCGGCGTCGATAATCGCGACCGTGTCGAACTTCGCCGCCGTGCGAAGGCCGAGGCTGGAGGCGGAGCCGACTGATATGCCACCGCGTCCGCGGCCGAAGATACTCATCGTCCTGCACCAGGAACATTCGAGCCCGGGCCGCGTCGGCCATCTGCTTTTCGAATCCGGGTTCGAGCTTGATATCAGGCGCCCGCCGCTCGGCGATGAATTGCCGGAGACGCTCGACCATCATGCCGGCGCCGTCGTGTTCGGCGGCCCGATGAGCGCCAACGATCCCGAAGACTACATCAAGCGAGAGACGGACTGGCTTGCGGTGCCGCTAAAGGAGGACCGGCCGTTTCTCGGCATCTGCCTTGGTGCGCAGATGCTCTGCAACCATCTCGGCGGCAAGGTCGAGGGGCATGGCGACGGTCTTGTCGAGATCGGCTGGTATCCGCTGAAGCCGACGGACGAGGGCAAGGCGCTGCTGCATTGGCCGGAGATGGTCTACCAGTTTCATCGTGAAGGATTTTCGCTGCCGAAGGATGCGACCTTGCTGGCGACGGCCGAGGCGTATCCCAACCAGGCGTTCCGCTATCGCAAGAATGCCTGGGGCATACAGTTCCATGCCGAATTGACGGCGGTGATGATGCACCGCTGGGTGGTGCGCGGCGCGCACCGCTTCGAACTGCCCGGCGCGCAGCAAGGGCGCGATCACCTCGGCGGTCGGCTGATCTGGGACATGCATTTGAAGCGCTGGCTGGTCGAATTTCTCGCGCTGGTCTTCGGCAATCCGGAGAAAGATATTTCCATCGCCGGGAAGGCGAAAACTTCCCGACGCTTGCGCGCGTAGAACTCGAGCTAGTGCCGCCCGTCGAGATGCCTGATTTTGCGCAGTTCCGGGAAAAGCCACGCCCATAGGCCCGCCACCGCGACCGCGCCGACGCCGCCGAAAACCACCGCCGGAACCGTGCCGATCAGCGCCGCCATCGTGCCGGCGCGGAATTCGCCGAGCTCGTTGGATGCGCCGATGAAAACCATGTTCACGGCGTTGACCCGTCCGCGCACATGGTCCGGCGTCCAGAGCTGGATCAGCGTCTCGCGCACATAGACGCTGATCATGTCGGTGGCGCCCAGCATGGCGAGCGCGAAGATCGACAGCGCCGCATATGTCGAAACGCCGAACAGCACGGTGAAGACGCCGAACAGCGCGACGAAGGCGAACATGAGGATGCCGGCATTGTCCTTGATCGGGTGCCCGGCCAGCCAGACGGCGACCAGCAGCGCGCCGATGCCTGGTCCGGCGCGCAGCAGGCCAAGTCCCCAGGGCCCAAGCTCCAGAATGTCGCGCGCATAGACCGGCAGCAACGCCACGGCGCCGGAGAGCAGCACGGCGAACAGATCGAGCGAGATCGCGCCGAGCACGACCTTCTCGCCCCAGATGTAGCGGAAGCCGGCAAACAATGTTTCCAGCGTCGGCTTGTCGGTCTCGGTGCGCTGCTGGGGCCGCGGGATCGAGAAGACGAGGATGCTGGAGACGATCATCATCACAAAAGCGATGCCATAAGCGACTTCCGCCGAGATGCCGTAGAGCAGGCCGCCGGCGACTGGACCGACGATGGTCGCGATCTGCCAGGCGCTCGAATTCCAGGCGACCGCATTGGCGAAATCTTCCGGCGGGACAAGGTTGGCGACAAGCGAACCGGCGGCCGGGCCGAAGAAGGCGCGGGCGACGCCGAACACCGCGAGTACGGCGAAGATGGGGCCGGGGCCGGTCAGGCCGCGCAGTGCGAGCAGCACCAGCGCAAATGCGCAGACGGCTTCAAGCAGCGCGGCGAGACCCATGATCAGCCGCCGGCCGAAGCGGTCGGCGACGACGCCGGTGACGAGCACAAGCAGAAGCGACGGCAGGAACTGGATGACGCCGACCAGGCCCAGATCGAAGGGATCGCGGGTCAGGTCGTAGACCTGCCAGCCCACCGCGACCGAAACGATCTGGGTGGAGAACGTCGCGAAGAACCGCGCCGTCCAGAACCTCAGGAAGGCGTTGTGGCGGAAGGCGGCGTAACGATTGTCGGAAGGTTCGGAGGCGGCGGACATTTCTGGTGGTCAGGAGAGAGCCGGCATCAGCTGCGCGGCGGGATGGAGAGCGTCTAGCGCAAACGCTCGTCCGATGCGCGGTTTTTCTATTCGTGGACCAAAAAGCGATGCACGTCAGCGGATTGCGGTTCGCAGATATTTGTCGACGCGTGTGAAATGCCTGACACACTTTTCCTGTCAGGAATGCGGAAAATGTCCGGAGCGAAATTTAGGTATTCACATGTGAAATTTAGGTAGTTGCGCCGTTGGACACTGGCGCATCCCGGCTGTCAAATAGCCGTACTCACGACGGCGTCTCTTGTACTTAAAAAGGAAAACGAGCATGGCAACGCTTACCGTCAGACCGTTTCCGAGTGCCACCTTCACCTTTCCGCAGTTCGTTGGCTTCTTCGACTGGGCAACAACGGCCGCCACCGCGACAAACCTCAGCTCGACCGGCTTCAAGCTTTCCGGCGCCTTCGCCGGTAAGCACGTGACAGCCGACGCGCGCGGCACCGGCCTGAAGTATGACGACGATGGCATCCTCGGCGGAACGATCACGTCACTCTCATTCGCGTTCAACGGCGCGAAGCAGGCGCAGATCGCCGGCGCCTTCAACGGACATGCTCTGCGTGTCGCCATCTTCGATGACGAAAGGCGCGATCCGTTCGCGATCGAGCGGCTGTTCATGAGCTACGACTGGGTGTTCAACGGTACCAATCGTGCCGAGGTTGCGCCAAAGACATTGCGCGTCGGCGATGGCGCGTCCTTCAATCTGAAGGGAGACGATTTGATCCGACTGTTTGGCGGCAATGACACCTTCTATTCGGGCGGCGGCAACGACCAGATCTATGGCGGCAACGGCAACGACAATCTCGATGGAGGCGACTCGGGCGACAAACTGTTTGGCAACGCCGGCAACGATAAACTGATCGACACGACGACGGGCAACGACACGCTGAATGGCGGCGCCGGGAATGACATTTTGGATGGTGGGCGGAACGCCGACCTGCTGATCGGCGGCGCCGGCGGTGATCGATTTCAGTTCACCGTAAGCCCCGTTGGATCTTTCCCGGGTGTCGACCGGATCCAGGATTTTCAGTCGATCGACACGATCGTGCTCGCGAAGGCGGTGTTTTCCAAGCTCGTGCGCGGTTGGTTGAATCCAGAATATCTCAGCAAGACCGGTGTCGCCGCGGATGCGAATGACCGGATTGTCTACAACCCCGCCACCGGTGCGCTCTATTACGATCCCGACGGTGACGGATCGGCGTCGCGAATTCAGTTCGCCACCTTGGTGAACAAGCCGACGCTCGCCGCACACGACTTCCTGGTGATCTGACCGCAAAGCTCGCGCTCGTCCAGTGCCGGCATCCTGACGGGGCGGCCGACGTCACTGCCAGCCACCAACCTCTATGGTCGGCGGCTAGACGGCGACCTCGCCGTCGAAGATGCGGCGCCGTGCGACGTCGATATGGTTGTGCATTGCCTCGTGTGCCGCATCGGCATCGCTTGCCGAGATCGCCTCGAAAATCGCCTTGTGCTCGGCCTGGCGCAGGTGAAGCTTCTTCCTGGGGTTCTGCAACGAAAGCTGCCGGTTCAGCAGCATGGCCGTCTTCATCGATTCTTCCAGGGAATAGAGCGTGGTCGAGAAATAGCTGTTGCCCGACGCATCGGCCACCGCCTTGTGAAACCGGAAATCCGAATCCACATCGATCATATCGCTGGCGGCGGCACTCTCCTGGGCGTCCAGGAGATCGCTGATCGTGTTCAGCATGGCTTTATCGCGACGCGTGGCCGCGAGCCTCGCCGCCATCGGCTCGACGGCGATCCGAAACTCGAAGCACCGCTGGATATCGGCGATGCTGCCGATGGGTGCGAACCTGAGCAAGGCGCTGCCCGGTCGCTTGACGACAAAGCTTCCCGCTCCCTGCCGCGGCTGGATCAGCCCATCGTCCCGCAAACGTGCGAGCGCTTCCCGCACGACCGGCCGCGAAACGGAGAACTCGTCGGCGAGCGCCGTCTCGGTGGGGAGCTTGGAGCCTTCGAGATACCGTCCCTTGACGATATCGGTCAGGATCGCTTCATAAACCTGATCGCCAAGCTTCGCCTGCTGCCGCATGACCGGCCGAGCGCGCTGCGGGTTCGGCTCCGGGACATCCACCCCCTTGACCATCTTCAGACTTCACCTCGCTCCATCCGAATTTTCAGGCTGGCCTGCGCCAGACATCGGCGTCGTCTGTCGACTTGTTGGCATGTTTTACGAATTTATATCATCCTTTGTGAAAACAGCCTACCGGGACGAAGCACATAGGGGACATTTCAAGCCGGCTCAACGGCCTTCTCTCCTGCCTTCAGCCGTTTGGCAGCCGCGGCGATATCAGGCAGGAGATCGTCCGACACTTCGCTCATCAGCGGCAGGACCGGCCCCATGTCGGCAACGTCCGCAAGGGTCACTGCGGCGTGCAGGATTTCGGCGGGGCCGTATGTATCCCGTAAATTTTCGAGCTCGAGAAAACGCTGCCGGATCTGCTCGGCGCGCGCGTAATCTTTTGCCTTGAGCGCGCCGAGAAGGCTCGTCGAGGACGCCGGCGCGACCGAACCCGACCCCGTCGTGAAGCCCTTCAGCCCAAACGTCCGGAAGTGCGCCAGAGCGGGACGTTCGCCGATACCGCTGACGATCCGGTCGGTGCCGATCGCATCGACCAAACGGGTGAGGTAATCGTCAATTTCCGGCTTTTCCCGGACGATCGCGTACTTCACGAAAAGCACGCAGCCGTCCCGGTCGAGCGCCGCGATCTGGTCGACGCTGAGATAACCCTCTGTTTTGGCGTAGATAACTAGAGGCTGATTCAGTTTGTCCGCCGCATATCGAATGGCGCGCTCGAGCCCGACGGGAGAGAAGTTTGCCGTGGTCGGAAGGACCATGGCCGCCGGGAATTTTCTGCGTGCCAGAATCGTCGCCTGGTCCCGCATCGCTCCGAAGGCGGGGCCGATAGATGGTATCACCCATGTATCGGGTCCGACGGTCTCCTCGAGGAAGTCGAGAACCTCTTCGTATTCAGAGATGGCGATGTTGTAGAAGTTGGCGTTGCCGCCGCACATAATGATCGAAATGCCGCCTGCTTCGAGATGGCGGATCAGGCGCTTGTTGGGATCGGCAGCGAAATCCAGCTCCTTCGTTCGCGCCATCGGCGGTACGGCGATGACGGATGATTGCCACTCGGCCGGGCCGTTGAGGGTTGTTCGCATTCCATCCTCCTGAATTCTGTACTGCTACGAACGCCTGGCGCCGTGCGTATTCGATTGCGATCAAAGCGGGGCAAAAACCGCGGGCAGCGGCCATGCGATTTGTTAAAAGTTGTCAGTTCAAACCCGTTCTCATTGCTGGCCGCCATCCGCCGCTGACAAAGCCTGTTCCGCTGCGATTGTGACCGACTCATGCAAACCATTGACACGAAGACTCTCGACCGCCAAGTTAGAATATGTAATCTTGACTTACAACATCCATTTGCCGATTCTTGCATCAAGTGAGGGCAAGGACGGGAATGAACAGACGGATCGGGCTGCGCGAACAAGGGACGACAGTCCCGGCGGCTGCCCGACCTGCCCGCAATCGGGACAGCGCATAAAGGGGATGGCCGGATGGCAAGGATATTGCTGAAGAATCTCAGGAAGGCCTTCGACGACAACGAGGTCGTCTGCGGCATCAATCTCGAGATCCTTCACAACGAGTTCGTCGCCCTGGTCGGACCCTCGGGATGCGGCAAGAGCACGACCTTGCGTATGATCGCCGGCCTTGAAGACATCACCTCCGGCGAGGTCGTCATCGGCGACAGGATCGTCAATGCCGACCAACCGAAGGATCGCGACATCGCGATGGTTTTCCAGAACTACGCGCTCTATCCGCATATGACGGTCTATCAGAACATGTCGTTCGGGCTGCGGCTGAAGCGGCTGCCGAAGGACGTCATTCACGAGCGCGTCCTGAAGGCGGCGGAGGTTCTGAACATCACCGAGCTGCTACAGCGGCGGCCGAAGCAGCTCTCCGGCGGGCAGCGCCAGCGGGTCGCGATGGGCCGGTCGATCGTGCGCAACCCGCAGGCGTTCCTGTTCGACGAACCGCTGTCGAATCTCGACGCGAAGCTGCGCGTTCAAATGCGCACCCAGATCAAGAAGCTCCACCAGCAGATGAAGACGACGGTGGTCTATGTCACCCACGATCAGGTCGAAGCGATGACGCTGGCCGACCGCATTGTGGTCATGAACGCCGGCAGGATCGAGCAGGTCGGTACGCCACAGGAAATGTACGACCACCCGAAGACGAGATTCGTGGCCGGCTTCATTGGTTCGCCGGCGATGAACATCGTGCCCTGCACGATCGAAAAACGCGGCGGCAATCTCGGTGTCCGGCTGTCGGATGCGCTCATATTCGACATTCCCGCCAGGCGGACGCAGCAATACGAGCCTTATGCCGGCAAGCAGATGCTGTTCGGGATCAGGCCGGAGCGCATCACCGAGGCGCGCGTGCACGTGAACAGCGAGCAGATCGATTTCGAGGAAACCGTCCAGGTGCTGGAGCCCATGGGGATCGACACCATGGTTTATCTCGATGTTGGCGGCATCGAGATCGCGGCGCGGGCGGCGCCGCAGTCGGTTCGCCCGGTCGGCGAAAAGATGCGCTTTTCGATCGATCTGTCGAACATGCATCTGATCGATCCGCAGACGGACAAGGTTGTCTGACCGGCAGGCGAGGCAGGCCAGCCGAAGCCGGACGGCAGACGGGACCAGCGTTATGAAAATCACGTCCATCGACACGTTTCTGATGCGGGCCGGAAGCCCTCCGACGACGAGCATCGCAACAAATCCGACCGCGGAGAGCGGTAGCGTGTGGGCCGCGCGCAACTGGCTGTTCGTTCGGATCAACACCGACAGCGGCATATACGGGCTTGGCGAATGCAGCGGCTGGCCGCGGGTCATTGAAACGGCGGTGCGCGATCTTGCTTCGTTGCTGGTCGGTCAGGATCCCACCCACATCGAGCGCCTCTGGGGCCGCATGATGGGCGCCATGATGGGGCACGGGACGTTGGGCACGGTAGGCGCCGGCGCGATGACGGGCATCGACATGGCCTTGTGGGACATCAAGGGCAAGGCGCTGAACACGCCAGTCTGGAATCTGCTTGGCGGCAAGGTGCGTGACCGCATCCGCGTCTATGGTCACGCCGGCACGCCCGAGCGGGCGCGAGACCTCGTGACGCGCGGGTTCACCGCCATCAAGACCGGAGGGCTTTCCAGTCCCGTGGAGCGGGTCGCGGCGATCCGTGATGCGGTCGGCGCGGATGTCGATCTGATGGTAGACATGCATGGTCCGCCATGGCTGACGACCAAGGACGCGATCCTGCTGGGACGCGCGCTTGAAGGACCCCGTCGCGCCGGAAAATCGCAACGGCCTGAAGCGGGTTCAGGACGCCGTGAACATTCCCATCGCCGCGGGAGAACGGCTGGCCACCATCTGGGGTGAGCGCGAGCTCATCGAGCAGGAATTGGTGGATGTGATCCAGCCGGATACCGGCCGCGCGGGCGGCATCACCCAGATACGCAAGATCGCGGCCATGGCCGAGGCGCATTTCATCTCGGTCGCGCCGCATTCGGGGTCGCTGGGTCCGGTGGCGGAATATGCGGCGCTGCATGTGCTCGCCGCCATCCCCAACGCGCTCATCCTCGAACGGGTCGAGGATGACGTTGCCGTTCGCGACAAGGTCATTTCGCCGGCGCCTATGGTGGTCGACGGACACATCGAGGTGCCCGATCGCCCGGGACTGGGAGTCGAAATCGACGAGAGCGTCATTGCCGATCATCCGAGCCTGGGGAACGTCTCCATCTCGGGGCATCCGGGCGACGGCGCTTACGAAGCCGGCACCTGGGAGGAGCACGTCTATTTCCAAAACCGCTTTCGGCGCCGCCGCTATTTCGATCCTGAACATGGGTAATCGCGAGAAAAAAGGTGCTCCAGTGCACCAACACGATGTTCCGGGGTTGTCTGACAACGTTGTGCGATTGCAAGGCGGGCGAAATGCCGTGGAGGGAAGGGATCAAGGGCGTTTCCACCTCGCCATCCACACTGGCGCCGCCGCGAACCAATTTCCCGGCGCAAGCTGTGATTGCAGGGCAGCGCTGGCCTTTGGAGCTGCTAGGTTGTGGGTTCGCGGGAGTGCGCACCGGATGCGTCTCGGCAATTCCAAAAAGCCCGCCGGAAACCATTTGACCGGAGAGCGCAGCAGTGGATATATGTGAAGTTGTTAGACAATATGGATGATCGGAGACCGCCCATGCGCAGGGTGCTCGTCGTCGGATGCGAACAGGAGATATCCTCGTTCAATCCACTTCCGAGCCAATATTCGGATTTTTCCATCCTGCGCGGAGCGGAAGTGTTCGATGCGCATGCCAAGGCAGACAGTTGCATCCGAGGTGTTCTCGACGTGCTGGGTACCAGAGAGGATCTGGAACTTGTCCCGGTCTACGCCGCGTCCGCCTGCAGCGCCGGCCCCCTGTCGGCGGAAGGTTTCGACCGGATCCGGCGCGAACTGCTCGAGGCTGTCAAGCGCGAAGCGAAGGACGTTTCGGCCGTTTATGCATCGCTGCATGGCGCCATGGGCGCGCTTAACGAAGCCGACCCGGAAGGCGCGCTGCTGGAAGACATCCGCCGTATCGTCGGCGCTGACGTTCCGATCGTCATCTCGCTCGATCTGCACGGCCTGCTGACGGAGCGGATGCTGCGCAACTGTGACGCGGCGGCCGTCTTTCACACCTATCCGCACAATGATTTCACCAGCACCGGCCGCAGGGCAGGCGTGCTTCTGGCGCGCATCCTGGATGGCGCGCGCCCGGTGATGGCACGGGTGTTCATGCCGGCCCTCGTGCGCGGGCCCGAACTGTTCACCGCCTCCGGCCTCTACGGCAAGATCATCGACCGGGCCAAGGCGATGGAGGAGAATGGCGAGGCGCTGTCGGCGGCGGTGATGATCGGCAACCCTTTCACCGATGCGCCCGAGCTTGGCTCCCAATCGTTTGTCGTGACCGATGGTGATCCGCAAAAGGCGCAGGCGCTTGCCGCCGAACTCGCCGATTTCTTCTGGAAGCACCACGAGAAGATGGTGGCCGAACTCGACGAGCCGGACGCCGCGATCGCCGATGCGATGGCGCGCTCCGGTCCGCTGACCTTCACCGATGCAGCCGATGCGCCGAGCAGTGGAGCGTCGGGCGACAGCAATGTCATTCTGGCCAAGCTGATCGCCGCCGGCTACGAGCGCGAGGCGCTGATCCCGATCGTCGATGCTCCAGCGGCGAAACGCGCGCATGAAGCGGGCGTGGGCGCGCGCCTCACACTTTCGCTTGGCGGCTCGATCGATCCGCAACGGTTTCCGCCAGTCGAGGTCGAGGTCGAGGTGGAGCGGCTTGGTGATGGCGAATTCGCCTACGAAGTTTCCGGGATGCCCGCGCATGCCGGTCCGACGGCCGTCCTGCGTCACAGAGGCATCCGCATCATCGTGCTGTCGCAAACTGTGTTTCTGATGGACCGTGCCGTCTTCCTGGCGCATGGTCTCGATCCGGAAAAAGCTCACATCGTTGCAGTGAAGTCGCCGGGCGCGGTGTGGCGGTACTTCACCTTCACCCGCAAGAATTATGTCCTCGATATTCCGGGCTCCACCTCGGCAAATCTGAAAAGCCTGGGCCACAAGATTTGTCCGCGCCCGATGTTCCCGCTCGATCCGGACGTTACATTCCAGCCGAAGGTCGAGGTCTTTCCCCGCCACGAGGCTGCGGTCCGATGATCTGCGAAGGGCTGCCGCGCGAACGTTTCGCCCATCTTCCGACGCCCCTGGAGAGGGCGCCTCGCCTTTCGCAGGCGCTCGGCGTCAACCTCCTCGTCAAGCGCGAAGATCTGACCGGGCTGTGCGTCGGCGGCAACAAAACGAGGCTGCTCGAATTCGCGCTTGGATCGCTGCGCAACGACGGCGTGGACACGCTGATCGCCTATGCGGCCGAGCAGTCGAACAAGCTGCGCGACATCGCGGCCGCCGCCGCCCGGTGCGGCATGGACGCAATCCTGCTGATACCAGCTTCGCAAAAGAACAGCGCGGCCGTTCCGCAAGGCAACCGTCTTCTCTTCGACGTTCTTGGCGCCAGTGTCCGTGAGATCGAACCCGGACTTGGAAGCGACGCGATCCTCGCCAGGCAGGAAGCGATCCGCGACGAGCTGGCTGCAGCCGGTCGCACCGCCGCGATCCTCGATCGGCATCTCGATTACGGCATCGACGCCACCGTTGCCTATGTCGACGCGGCTGAAGAGTTGCATGGGCAGCTTCAGGCGCTAGGCGAGTCTCCTGCCGCGGTGTTCATCGCTGCCGGCGCCGGCATGACTGCCGGAGGACTTGCTCTGGGGCTGAAGCATCTTGGTGCGCCGACGCGAGTGGTTGGCGTCAGCTCCGCGTCCGCCGCCTCAGTGCTGCTTCCAGCCATCGAATGGCAAGCCGCCCGCGCCGCTGAACGGCTCGGCCTCCTGACCCGCCTCGCAGCGCGCGATCTGACAATCGTCGACGACTATATCGGCGCCGGCTACGGGACGCTGACGCCGCGCGCGGCGGAGACGATAAGGCTGTTTGCCCGCCTTCACGGCATGGTCGTGGACCCGGTCTACAACGCCAACGTCGTGCTTGCGATCCGCGACCACGCGGCGAGCGGGAAGATCCCGCGAGGAGCCACGGTCGTCTACGTCAACACCGGCGGTGGACCGGCGATCTTCAATTACAGCGCGGAGCTCGCCGGCGGTTTGCCTGCCGGTTCCGTGATGACGGGCGCAGCCGTGAGGAAAAGCGCATGACGGCCACGGCACGCAAATCCGGAGAGCAGGCCATGGATATCCGCCAGCGGCTGGGCGCCAAGCCGGTGATCAATCTGACCGGCACGCTGACCACCATGGGCGGCATCAACGCGCGGCCCGAGGCGATCGCGGCGGCGGCGGAGATCATGGGCTATGGCGTCGATATCCTCGATCTTCAGGCTGCCGCGAGCCGTGTCATCGCCGAGGCCACCGGCGCGGAGGCCGGCTTCGTCTCCGCGTGCAGCGCGGCCGGCATCTGCATGGGGATCGCCGGCGCGATGACGGGCGACCGGGTCGCGGCGATCGGACGCCTGCCCGACACGAACGGGCTGAAGAACCAGGTGGTGATCCAGACCGGTCATCTGGTCGATTACGGTCACCCGGTCGAACAGGATATCCGGCTCACCGGTGCGAAAGTTGTCACGATCGGTTCGGTCAACCACGCGTCTGCCGGTCAATTGGAGCAGGCTCTGGGGCCAGGCACCGCGGCAGCTCTCTATATCGTCAGCCATCACTGCGCGCCGGACGGGCAGATTCCCTTCGACGTCTTCGTGCGCGTCTGCCATGCGCACGGCGTTCCGGTGATCGTCGATCTCGCGGCGGAATACGACATAACCGGCTATATCGCCGCCGGCGCGGACATCACCATTCACAGCGCCCACAAATTCCTCGGCGGCGCGACGGCAGGCATCGTCGCAGGCAACAAGGCTCTGGTGCGTGCGGCCTTCCTCCAGAATTCCGGCATTGCGCGTCCGATGAAGGTGGGCAAGGAGGGCATCGCCGCGGCGATCGTCGCGCTCCAGCTTTATCGGACGGAGGACCGGTCCAAGGCGCGCGACGCGCTGCGTGCGTCGCTGCTCCAACTGCGCGACGCGCTGGCCGGGGTCGGCGGATTATCGGCTGAAATCGATCCGGACCCGACGGGAAATCCGTTCGACCGGTTGCGCATCAGCGTCGCGCCTGACGCCGGCTTCACGGCAGTGGACATCGTCAGCGCGCTTGAAGCCGGCACGCCGTCGATCCGGATGCGCACACACCAGATCGAGCATGGCTCGTTCGTGATCGATTTTCGCTCGCTGCGCGACGGTGAGCTTCCGGTGGTCATCGACCGCCTCAAGGCGGCGATCGCCGAAAGCACAAGGGCGAAGGCGAACGGCGGAGGCATCAGCGTCCAGCAATGGAAAGCAGGACACGGCGCGAGAGTCAGTCGCTGGCCGGACGCCCCAGCGGAGGCGGCAGAGTGACCGACGCCACGGCCCTTTCCGATTTTTCCGGCCCGCCGCGACGGGCAAGCCGGTGGGAGTACATCTCGAACGATGTGCGCACGCTGGCAGCCCTGCTGCTGCTGCCGACGGTCATCGTCCTCACCAGCGTCGTCCTCTATCCGTTCGTTTATGCGCTGATCCTGAGCTTCCAGGACAAGATACCGGGATCGCCTGGCAGGTTCGTCGGTCTGGACAACTACATCGAGCTTTTTTCCAACCGCGAATTCCTGCAGATCCTCTACAACACCGTCTACTACACCGTCGTCACGGTCTTCATAAAGTTCGTGATCGGCCTTGCCTCGGCTCTGGTCCTGAATCAGCCGCGCCGGTTCAATAATATCTATCGCACGATCCTGTTCATCCCCTGGGCCATCCCGACCGTCATCGCCGCGCTGGTCTGGTTGTGGGTCTATAACGAGTTCAACGGCCTCCTGAACATGATGCTCATCAAGGCGGGCTTGATGGAATACGGCATCGCCTGGCTCGCCGAACCCCGTTACGCGATGTGGGCGGTGATGGCGGTGGTCGTCTGGCACGGAACGC
>Ga0335075_10004186_pt1 | contig 22610 bp, 20 predicted proteins | sample Lox_Sample_24_FD_206723 | JGI IMG/M metagenome (GOLD analysis project Ga0335075, IMG submission 206723) | Soil microbial communities from Loxahatchee National Wildlife Refuge, Florida, United States - Lox_Sample_2.4 | ecosystem: Environmental > Terrestrial > Soil > Wetlands | place: USA...
TCCGGGCCGTGGACCTGCTGGCCCACCCCGGGTTCGTCCAGCGGTTCCGGCCGCGGGTCGTGTCCACGTCGTTGGCCTTGGCCTGGGTCGCGGCCGGCAAGCGCGCCGCGTACGTCACCGATGGCGGTGACCTGTCCGGGAGCGTGCACTTCGCCGCCGGCATCGCTGTGTGCCGGGCCGCCGGCTGCGTAATCACCGGGATTGACGGCGGCCCGGTCGGTCAAGCAGGCCGCGGGCTTGTGGTGGCGGCCGAGGCCGAGACCCACGGACTGCTGATGTCGATGATCCGCAGCCGAAGCTAGCGCTGCGGCCGCACGGGTTTCGCCGGACCGGTCTGCGGATCGGCGAGCATGGGCCGTTACCGGCCCTGAGCGGCAGCGTGCTTCCCGGGAGATTGACGAACGGCGAGTATCTGGCCGGGCTCAGCCACGGTCCCACTGGATGAGGTCGTCCCACCTGGGCCCGCCCTGGCGTCGCATGGCGGGTGGCTGTCCAGCGGCGGCGTGGCCGAGGCAGATGATCAGCTCGGGACGCACCCCAGTGGGCAGCTTGAGGATCGTGGCGAGGGCCGCGCGGCTGAAGGAGGTGACCGGTCCAGCCCCCAGCCCGATGCCGTGTGCCGCGAGCAGGAGGGTAGCCGCCGCGGTGCCCACGTCGATGTAAGGCCCGGGGTTGGCCGGCGAGAAGCCGTAGCTGTGCACCTGGGTCCAATCGACGCATATGACGATCACGGCCGTCGGGCGCTGAAGCATCCCAGGTGAGACCATTCGCACTGCGCGCAGGAGCGAAGGCCGGCTGACGACGACATACCGGTGAAGTCGGCGGTTCCCGGCATGAGGAGCGTAGCGAGCGCTATCGACTACGGTTCGGAGCTGATCGTGCCCGACCGGAGCATCGGTGAGGGCCCGCACGACGCGGCGGGTGCGGATCGCGTGGAGCACGGCATCGTTCACGGCGACCTGTCCAGGCCCAGCGAGCGCACCAGGTATTCAGCGACAGTCCGGCACAGGGCGTCGAGCCGCTCAACGTATCCCGCTGGGTCACCAGCCTGGACGGCTGTTTCCGAGCATCCCTGCCGCACATCGCGCAAGAGGGGCCGCAGTCCGGCACTCGCATTCGGCTCGATCATCTCGGCCAGCCGGCCTGCCGCAGTGAGGAGGCGCATCGGCGCGTACTCGGCCGCCTCGTCCGCTTGCGTCCGGGCGGCGGTCAGCAGATAGGCCAGTAGCTCGACTCCGTCGTCCTCATCCAGCACGCGCACGGACTCGTCTTCAGTCTCAGAGCTTCGATCCACATCAGGAGTTGTTCCCCGCCTCATTCATCCGGCACTGAGACGGAAGCAGGTGACAATCCGGTGCGCACCTCGGTTATCTGGCTTAGTCCTGCCGAAATCGACTGGGATCGGCCCGGCCGTCTTCCCTACGATCGGACGCATGCCAAGCTATGAGCCAGTAGACCTGTCCGCAGTCTGCAATGCCGGCGTAGAGGTTCTTGGCGACGAGCCGGGTGATGTTCCGCTCGGCAGGGTAGACCTGCGCGGCCTGCCGTTCCTGATCGGGTCCGAGCCGCCGTCTGCGGAACGGTGCTTACTGCTGCCCGGCGCTCCGACGTCGGTCCGGATCGGCCGGCTGGCACCGCGGGTGATCGTCGCGCATCGGCTGCTCGAGCCGGGCGCACCGGCCGGACACGCGGTTGGGCAGACCGTCGCGGAGTACGCGTTTCACCTGGCCGGCGGCGAGGTCGTGGTCGAGCCCATCCGGGAGCGATTCGAGATCCAGGTGGTGCCGCCGGGATGGGGCCGTCTGCCGTTCCTCGCTGTCACCGACACCAACGACCACAACTTGCCGCGCTTCGAGGGCAAGTGGGCCCAAGCCGGGGCTCGCCTGGCGGAGCACGACATGGGATGGCCCGCTGGGTACTTCCTGTGGTGCTGGGAAAATCCTCATCCGCAGCGACCGGTCGACCGGATCGAGTTCGTCCCGCGCGGCACGCGGTTCATCGTGGCTGGCGTGACGACCAGCGACGTTGACGAGCACCCGTTCGTCCGCACGCCGGCGCGGCCGGTGCGGCTGGTGCCGAAGGACGGCCGCAGCGGCGTCCTCGATGTCGAGGTGGACCGGGGTGTGGCGACCTATCCGCAGCCGCTGCCCGGCGAAGACGACCGGGCTGGCTGGGGAGCGATCGAAGGGAAGTCCGCGTACACGGCGATCGCCGCGCTGTCCTCGGCCACCGTCGCGATCCGGCAGGGCGACAACGAACTCGGCCGGGTGCGCTGGGGCGCCGTGGAACGCGAGGGGCGGGCGTACGCCGGCCAGGTCTTGGTGGAACTGGTGGAAGACGGCCGCAACTGGGTGCACGTCAGCGTCGTCGACGACGCGACCGGGCGGCCGGTGCCGTGCCGGGTCCACTTCCGTTCGGCCGAGGGCGTTCCCTACCAGCCGCACGGCCACCACAATCACGTCACCCAGAATCTCGGTAGCTGGCATTACGACGTCGGCGGTGACGTCCGGCTGGGTCAGCGCAGCTACGCCTATATCGACGGCACCTGCCAGGGTTGGCTGCCCCGGGGCGACCTCGTCGTGGACGTCGCACGCGGGTTCGAATACGAGCCGCTCCGGCAGACCCTGCGGATCGAGCCTGGTCAGCGGGAGCTGGCGCTGCGGATCAGGCGCGTCGCCGACATGGCTTCGGAAGGGTGGTGGTCCGGCGACTCGCACGTACATTTCCTGTCCACCCCGGGCGCGCAGCTCGAACAGATGGGCGAAGATCTGCGCGTCGTCAATTTGCTGCAGACCCAGTGGGGCGCCCTGTTCACTAATACCGAGGATTTCTCCGGTCGGCCCAGCGTCGTCGACGGCGGCGGCTACGTGACGTATGTCGGCCAGGAAAACCGCCAGCACGCGCTCGGCCACATGGTCCTGTGGGACCTGAAAGAGCCGGTCATGCCATGGTGCAGCGATGGTCCCGACGAGGCCGAACTCGGTGGCGCACTGGACGCGACACTGAGCGACTGGGCCGACCGGACGCACGCTCAGGGCGGCACCGTCGTCGCCGCGCATTTCCCGGTTCCGAACGGCGAGCCGGCCGTTCTCGTCGCGACTGGCCGGGCCGACGCCGTCGAGATGCTGGCCCATTCCGACGACGCGATGCTCGAGTATTACCGGTACCTGAACAGCGGCTACCGCCTGCCACTCGTCGGTGGCACAGACAAGATGTCGAGTGCCGTGCCGGTCGGCCTGTATCGCACGTACGCCCGGCTGGACGAGGAGTTCAGCTATGAGGCCTGGTGCCGGGCGGTGCGGGCGGGCCGTACGTTCCTTTCCGGCGGGCCGTTGGTGACGCTCTCGGTCGACGGGTGCCAACCGGGCTATACCGTCGGGCTATCCGGGCCCGGAACGGTCAGTGTCCATGCCGCGGTGCGCAGCATTTTCCCGCTGCGCTCGCTCGAAGTCGTCTGCAACGGCGAGGTCGTTGCCAGGGCGGAAGCGGGCGGCGGAGGGGAGGCCGAGATCAGCGAGGAACTGCGGATCCACGGGAACTCGTGGATAGCCTGCCGGGCGTTCGGCGTCGATTACCACCTCGATGAATGGGGGCGACGGGTTTTCGCGCACACCTCGCCGGTCTACATCGCCTGCGGCGGCGACTGGACGATGACCGACCCCGAAGGCATCCGCTATATCCGGACGCTAGTCGAAGGTGCCCGCGAATACGTCCGGCACACTGCGGTCCGGAGGTCCGACCAGCTCACGACGCATCATCACGGCGAGGCCGATCATCTCGCCTGGCTAGAGCGGCCGTTCGCCGAGGCACTACGCGCGCTGGACGAGCGCGGCCGCAGCTAATGACACCAGGATGACCTAAATCTTCACATTTCGGGCGCGCGGCCGGGACTCGTCGATCGCGGCGAGGGACTGCTGGAGTCAGGGTGACAAAACCTCGAACGTGGCCAACCTCCAGTGAGGCAGAGACCAGATTCGCTGAGGCAGGGCACTTGGCTCACACAGTCACGCCAGCAGGGGGAGCCGCCCGCGAGAACTCAACTTTACATAATGTACATTATCGGCGCTTAACCCACGGGAGTTGCATCGGATGCAAGGACTCCCGGCTTAGCCTCGGGCTTTCGTCTGGGATTAGCCCGGCGTCACCTTGACGAGGCCGTCCACATCCAAGAGGCACGAGCAGTCAGGGTCGGCTGAATGAGCTCACGGAATGCCAGACCTGAGCAACCCGCCGGGCGCGGCGAGGTGTCCCGCATCACGAACGGCAGCGTGTCCGCAAGCGCAGCGTGTGATGCACGTGCATCATCCAAGAGCCGTGAGCCGACCTCGGCGATGGCTGTGAACGAACCCGGCTTGGGCTCATCTGCCGATGGCAAGGGCAAGGAGGGTGTCGACCGCAGTTTCGAACGGGCGGGTACTCCGGTGTACCTGGGCGAGTAGAAGTCCTCCTTGGAGCGTGGCGAGCAGAGTAGTGGCGAGGTCATCCGGGTCGATGCCGGGCGGGAGTTTCCCGTCGGCATGAAGGGATCTGAGTGCATCGCCGATGGTGGCTGCCCACTGATCGAACCCGGCCGCGATGAGCGCTCGGGCCTCGGGGTCACTCTCGGCGAGTTGACCACCGAGCGAGCCAAGTGGGCAGCCCCCCTTTGCTTCGGTGAGCTTCGCTGCGGTGATCACCATGTTCCGCCAGGCTTCGACTCCATTCGCGCTGCTGAGCACCTGCCCCTGGTGAGTGACGATGGTGTCGGCCTGGTAGTCGATGACCGCCTGCACGAGTTCGTTCTTGTCGGGGAAGTAGTGGTACATCTGAGAGCCGCTGACTTCCGCCGCCACCTTGACGTCTTCCAAGGTGGCGCCCGCCACCCCGCGCTCATGGATGAGGGCGGCGGCCTCCTGCACTATTCGTGCCCGGGTGCGTGCTCCCTTGGCGGTGAGCCTCGGCCGGTCACTCGTCTGGTCGACCATGCACCAAGGTTACCAGGATTTTGAGTTTGACAACCCAGTTCCGAGCTGTCAGAGTGAGTCGCACCACCCATTCTGGAGCGAGAGGACGACACATCGCATGACTGACCTAGAGGGCAAGACCGCTCTGGTTACGGGCTCGACGAGCGGGATCGGCAAGGCTACGGCCATCGCCTTGGCCGCCCGCGGCGCTCACGTACTGGTAGTCGGGCGCAATGACCAACGAGCCAAAGACGTGGTCGCCGAGATCGAGGGCAGCGGCAGTAGCGCATCGTTCCGGCTCACTTCGTTGAGCGACCTCGAATCGGCCCGGGAGCTGGTCGAGTGGGCCACTCAGGCTGGCGGCGGTCACGTCGACATCCTCATCAACAACGCTGGCGTCGCCTTGCTCGGACCAAGCAACGCAGCCACCGAAGCAGAGTTCGACGAGACCTTTGCACTGAACGTCAAGGTTCCGTTCTTCCTTGTTTCGGCCCTGGCGCCAGCCATGGCCGAACGCGGATGGGGTTCGATCGTCAACATCTCCACGATGGTCGCCAGCTTCGGACAAGCTGGCATGGCTCTGTATGGCGCCAGCCGGGCGGCTCTCGAACTGCTGACGAAGACCTGGGCCGCCGAATACGGCCCGAGTGGTGTCCGGGTCAACGCCGTCGCCCCCGGCCCGACGCACACCCGCATGATGGAAGCAGTCCCCGAGGAGATGGTGAACCACCTCGCGGCACTAGCACCAGCAGGCCGCGTAGCTCAGCCCGAGGAACTTGCTGCGGCGATCGTCTTCCTCGCCAGTGATGATGCCAGCTTCGTCCACGGCGTCACTCTTGCGGTCGATGGAGGCCGGGTAGCGACGTAACGCCTGTCGGCGGTGACGTTAAGAGTGAAGACCTAGAACACAGATCACAACTCAGAACTGAGGAGTATCCACATGAGCGCATACGTAGTTGTCGAATTCACCGTCAAGGACCCGGATGTTTACCGTGAGAAATACGGCCCCAACGCTGGGCGGACGGCCAAAGAGTACGGAGGCGAGGTTCTCGCCAACGCTAACTGGGAGATCCTGCACGGCGATGGCTCGCTCACTTCAGGGGCACTCATGCGGTTTCCCGACCATGAGACGGTCATCAAGTGGTACAACTCGCCTGAATATCAGCAGCTGATCGATGTCCGAAATGTCGCGATGGATGCTCGGTTTAGCTTGCTCGACGGCCTCCCTAGCTGATCGAGGTGGCTCCATGGGTGGCACTCAGATGACATCAGATCTAGATTCCCGAACTGCACTCGTCACGGGCGAGAACCTGTCCGATGGGAGAAGCGAATGAGCAAGTTCGACGCCCAGTTCGCGGGTCGGCTGGACGGTCAGACCGTGCTAGTCACCGGCACCAAGGGCGGTATCGGCCACGAAACCGCCCAAGGCATTGGGAATAGTGGGGCGACTGTGCTGGTGCACGCCCGTCGTGTCGACGACGCCCATCGCGCTGTCGACCTACTGGTCAACAACGGCAACGGCAAGGGCCAGTACCTGCCCGTAGCCGCAGACCTCGGATCTCTGGCGGGTGTTCGGCAACTCGTCGACGCTGTGCACGAGGCCGCGCCGAAGGGACTCAACGGACTGGTTAACAACGCGGGCGCCGCGTTCTCCAGCAAGGCGCTGTCACCCGACGGGTACGAGCGGACCATCGCCATCAATCACGTCGCGCTGGCGGCACTGACCGACGGGCTGCTCGACCTGCTCCGGAAGGGCGCTGATGATTTCGCCGCGCCCTCGCGGGTGGTCAACATGACCGCCCTGATCGAGTCGCGGGGCAAGCCGATCACCGACTGGAGCTACCCGGGTAAGTACAAGCAGATCCAGGCCTACGCCGATGCCAAACTGCTGGCCCTGATGTACACCTACGCCCAAGCTCGCCGCCATGAGGGCGAGGGCCTGACGTTCAACGCAGTCAGCCCGGGCGCGGTCAAAACCAGTCTCGGCAGCAAGGCCGGCGGGCCGTTCAAAACGATTCAGGCGTTGACCAATCCGTTCGTCGGGCCTCCGGAGAAGGGGTCACGCGGCTGTGTGCGGCTGATGGCCGATCCGGAACTCGCGACCGCGACCGGGGGCTACTACAGCTCGGCAAAGTTGAAGAAGTCTTCGAAGAAGTCTCTCGACCCCGAGGTCCAGGAACGCATTTACGCCCAGACCGAGCGGGAACTGCGCATCCACAACTGAGGCGGCCCCAGCCGGCTATCGCCAGCATAGCCGGTGCGGCAACGCTCGCGCCTTCACTAACCTCGGGCTCTGGAAGAAAAGGCTCACCCCGAGCAATCTTCATTGACAAGAGCCGCCCCCGACGGCCATCAGCCGATGAGGAGCGAGAAACGGCGCGGGAACGTAGCCAGGCCTTTTCAGGAACTCGTGGCGGACGGGTAACTCCCCGCCGGATACCAGCGCCGGGCCCGGTGCACCGGTACGGCGCTGGTATCGCGTCGGTGGCTGACGCCTAGAAGCCGTGGGCGTTCAGGTTACGGCCGAATACAAGCTTCTCGTACGGGGTCGTGGGCAGCGTGATCGACCCGCCGGACGGGACGGTCGGCACCTGGAACCACTGGAAGGTGATCGTCGTCTCGCCGGGGCGCTCGCCCGGGTCGACGTCGAAGTAGGCGTAGCCGTGGGCGTCGGTGGTGTCGCGGGCAGCGGACCACGTCGCATCCTCCACGGCGTTCCGCCCGTCGAGCGTGACCCACACGCTGGCGCGGGGCAGGCCGGTGACAGTGTCCTCGCCGTAGGCGTTGGTCGCCGAAGCGCCGCCTCCGCCTAGGACCAGGTAGACGGTGCCTTTGGCAGTGTCATACGCCGGAATGCCGTCCACCGTCTCGGGGTTGGTGGTGACGGCGTGCGGCCGCCTGGTGTTGATCGTGTTGCCCACCGCATACTCGGTGCCGTCGAGGGACGACGTGAACGCGGTGGTCACCGTGCCGGCGTCGGCGTCGAAACCACGGACCGGGTAGGACCGCTCGTAGTCGTGCTCGTGCCCGTGCAGGACCAGGTCGACCTCGTACTTGTCGAACAGCGGTCCGAACGTGGCCCGGATCCCCATGTCGGTGCCGTTGCCCTCAGTGGAGGTGGACATCCCGGTCTGGTGCATCCAGGCCACGATGATGTCGATCGTCGGATCGCGGCGGGCCGCCTGCAGCGTCCGCTCCAGCCACAGCACCTGCTTGTTCGGCTGTGCGCCGGCGGGGACGATCGAGTAGTCCTGCTCCGTGAACTCCAGGTTGCCGGTGTACTCGTAGCCGCTGTGCACCACGGCGGCTGGCACGGTGACCCCCGAGGCGTAGGTGACCTGACTGCTCGTAGAGGTCTGGACGTTCTGCAGGGTGATGTCATCCGCGTCGAGGGCGATGAACAGGACGGTCCCAACCTGGAAGCTGTAGAACTGGCCCTGCAGGTGGTTGCCGTCGTAGTTCGTCACGCCGTTGTTCGGCAGCAGGAACCGGGCCTGGTAGTTGCCGTTGCCGTACGCGCCGTTCCAGTACGCGCTGCTGCTCGGTGAGCCGTCCTGCGCGTCCGCGCCGAGCTCCTGCTCGTGGTTGCCGAGGGTCGGCATCCACGGCCGGAAGGCGGCCGACCGGCTGACGTTGACGCTGAAGTCGCGCCACACCGACGGCGTGTTCGCCGGGTCGTTGTCGGCGTAGCAGAGGTCGCCGTTGACCAGGTGGAACAGCGGCGCGGGACCGCCGTCACTCGCCGTGATGGTGGCGTCGACCTCGAAGACGCAGGTGTCGTTGGACGCCTCGGAGTTCCACGAGTAGCCGGTCACGTTGTACGGGCTGGCGGACGTCGGCTGGCCGATGTCGCCGTAGCTGGAGAAGCGGAACTTCGCGCGCCCGATCGGGGCGGTCGTGAAGTACCCGCTGGCCGTCGACGGGGTCGCGGCGCCGTCGCTCACCTCGTAGTAGTAGGTGGTGTTGGGCCGCAGGTTCTCGAGTGGCACGTGGTAGTGGTAGGTCGTCTCGCCGGAAAGGCCGTCCGCGAAGCTGATGGCCTGGGGGCCGAAGCGGACTTCTTTCAAGCTCAGGGGCTCAGGCTCGGGCAGCCTGATGATGTACCCGGGGTTCTCCGCACTGAGCGGCCGGTCGGAGAAGGCCAGCGACGGCGCGGGCTGTGCGACAGTGCCAGGCGCGGCCCAGGACGCCGTGACCTGCGTCGTCGGATCGGCGCCCCACGTGAGGTGCAGCTGTTCCGGTTCGGTCGTGGTGGGTAGCGGCACCGTCGTGTTGCCCGGGTCGGGGGCGGCGAGGGCGCGCTGCTGGATGGCGACATCGAGCAGGCCGCCAGCGCTGATGACGACGCCGATGCCGACCGCGCCCTTCAGGACGCTACGGCGGGAAACGCCGTTACCGTTGTCGCTTACCGAGTTTTCGCGGTTCGTCATAGTTCTGGAACGTAGACATTTTGGGTGATCGCCAAGTAATGCGCTGCTGTCCCATAGGTGAAGGATGACCGGCATCCCCGATGCCGCGAGCGCGGCCCTGCTCAAAGGTCCTCGAAAGAAAATCCGCGAGGCGGGGTCGGATCGCGGCAGAGGTGTTCGTAGCAGCGGTGAGAGGTGGTCCAGGATCGCCGGCGGTCGCTCCGATGACCTCGGCACCGCCTGACCGTAGACTCCGGGCCGCGCTCTACCTGGACAGCGCGCGTCCCTGGGCGTCGAGTCCGGCCGCCAGACCGAAAGACGCGAAGACCTCAGGATCCTGGAACACCGAATTCCGGCTGATGCCCTCGGCGGTGACGGTGAAGATCTGGAGCGTGTGCAGCTCGTATCCGTCACCGACGCGCCGGTAGGCGGCGAACCCGGGCTGGCCGTTGGCCGCGACCGCCTCCAGACACCAGTCCCTTCCGGCGTGCTCGAAGACCCACTCCATGAAAAGGCCGTACTTGCCGGGCCCGGCGAACCAGTTGAGCATTGGCGGCATCTCCATGAGCACGTCCTCGGTGAGCAACCGCTTGAGGCCCTCGACGTCGGCGTGCTCGAACGCCTTCATATAGCGATCGACCCAGGCGCGCTGCTCGGCTGCGGACGGCTCGCTGAGAGGTTCCTGCCGGACCCCGGCTTCCTTCACACGGGTACGCGCCCGCTGCAGGGAACTGTTCACCGACACGACGGTAGTGCCGAGGATTTCCGCCGCCTCGGACGCGGAGAAGCTGAGCACGTCACGCAGGATCAGCGCACCACGCTGACGCGCCGACAGGTGCTGCAGGGCGGCGACAAACGCCAGGCGCAGGCTGCTGCGGTCGATCACGGCTCTTGCCGGATCGCCCGCGTCCAGCAACGAGTCCGGCAAGGGCTGGAGCCAGGCGGCGTTCTCTCCCGGGACGAACGGCCCGAGCGGATCCGACGGGGCCACCAGCCCGGACGGCAGCGGCCGGCGGCCGCTGACCTCCAAGGCGGTCAGGCAGGCGTTCGTCGCGATCCGGTAGAGCCAGGTGCGCAGTGAGCTGCGAGTCTCGTCGTACTGCTCCCGCGCCCGCCACGCCCTCAGGTACGTGTCCTGGACCAGGTCCTCTGCGTCGTGAGCCGAGCCGAGCATCCGGTAGCAGTACGCCAGCAGCTCCGTCCGAAACGGCTCGACCAGGCGATCGAAGCCCTCGACCTTCGTGGTCACGCCCACGCCCCTTCTCTGCTCCTATCAAGACCACCGAGCCCGACGTCGGGCAGCGCTGCGACGGCGCGACCCTCCTCCTCCGGCAAGCACCGGGCATGTGAGGCCCCTGTGAAGTCGATCTCTAGTCGAGACCTACTTCTACCAGGGGCTTCACACCGTAAGGGATCACTGCCCAGACGCCAGCACCGGGCTGTTGTGATAGGCGGCGATCAGCCACTGGCCGTCCCGCTTCTCGAAAACCCAGGTCGCGTTCACCTTGACCGTGTCCGGAACCTCGGTCTGGCCGGCGAACAGGATGCCGGATTCGCTGACGACGATCGCGGCATCCCTGCCGACGAAGCGGAGGCTGAGCTGCTTGTTGTAGGTCGAGCTGCCCTTGAGCGGCCCCTCGAAGGCCAGGGCCATGTTCTCGCGGATCACGTCACGGCTGTCGCGGAGCGAGCCGGTCATGATGGCGGTCGCGTCCGCGGTGTAGTTGGCGACCATACCCTCGGCGTCGCCAGCCTCCCACGCCTTGTAAGAGTCAACCAGTACGGCCTGGATGGCGGCCTCGTCTGCCGCACGACTGTCTGACATCGGAATCTCCCTGGTGATCGGCTCGCCCCCGGTATTCGGGCGAAGTCACCAATACATACCGGCGGTGGGGTCGGAACTCATCGCGCCCGCAGCAAAAAGATGTTGAGGCCTGCTCGACAGAGAGGCTGCCCTAGCGGTGGCCGCTGTCAGCAGTCAAACACCGACCAGCAGATGTCGTTCCGCAACCGCTGGTCGTCAAGCACGAGTTCGCGAATCGCCTCCGGGAGCTGGTCACGCTGCCATTGGCACTCGAGCCGCCCGGCGTGCTCGCCCTCGCCTTCCGGCGAGCCAGCACGTGCGGCTTTGATCGCATAGGCGGCCGCACCGAGTTCGTGCGCGGCGACGTGCGCGACGGCCCCGGCCTGTCCAGCAGCGTACGCGGCATGCCGTGCCGCCCCCCGCAGGTCTCTGGCCGCGGCCATGGCATGGCCGGCCGCCGTGCGAGCCTGGGTCATCTTCACCTCGCCACGCACCCAGGCACGGACATGCGCGATCGCCTGGCGCGGTCGGGGGTCGTCAGGCTGTGCCGACTCGAAGAGGCCAAGGACGTGCTCCGCGCACGATGCCGCCCAAAGAGCGAGGAGCCGGTGATCCGAATCGGTGAGGGTCCCACCGCGGCGGATCGTCACGAAGCGAGGGTCTCGGACCTTCGGGAGGATCATGGCTGACACTCCATCTGCCGGATCACGCTTTGACACTGTAGATCTCGCGAGTTACTTACCTCTATGTAATTCCGCCGTGTGCCTGCGTCAGTCGCGATTTTGCGACACGACCCGCGCACCTGACGTCGATGTCGAATTCTCGCTAGACCTGAGCCAGCCGGGGAACGATGCTGAGCGGGTGGATGAAGACGGGGTGCTAGGGGAGAGGGAGCGCCGGATCCGGGTGGTCCAGGCCAAGGATGCCCGCTTCGACGGCTGGTTCTTCATCGCCGTGGTGACGACCAGGATCTACTGCAGGCCAAGCTGCCCGGTCGTGCCGCCGAAGCCGGAGAACATGCGGTTCTATCCCAGTGCCGCAGCGGCTCAGCAGGCCGGGTTCCGCGCCTGTAAGCGGTGCCGGCCGGACGCCAGCCCGGGATCGCCGCAATGGAGCGAGCGCGCCGATCTGGTGGCGCGGGCCATGCGGCTGATCGCCGACGGCGTCATCGACCGGGACGGTGTGCCCGGGCTCGCCGCCCGGCTCGGCTACAGCGTCCGGCAGGTGGAGCGGCAGCTGCTCGCCGAGCTGGGCGCTGGCCCGCTGGCGCTGGCCAGGGCGCAGCGCGCGCAGACCGCCCGGCTGCTGATCGAGACCAGCGCACTGCCGATGGGCGACATCGCGTTCGCGGCCGGTTTCGCCAGCATCCGTACCTTCAACGACACCGTGCGCGAGGTGTTCGCGCTCTCCCCCACCGAACTGCGCCGCGCGGGCCGCAGGCAGGCCGTGGCCGCGCCCGGTGGGCTGTCGCTGCGGCTGCCGTTCCGGACGCCGCTGTTCCCGGACAACCTGTTCGGGCACCTGGCGGCGACGGCCGTGCCCGGGATCGAGGAGTGGCGGGATGGGGCCTACCGGCGCACGCTGCGGCTGCCGCACGGGCGGGGCATCGTGGCGCTGCGGCCCGGGCCGGAGTACATCGCGTGCCAGCTGTCCCTGACCGACCTGCGTGATCTCGCGATCGCCATCAGCCGGTGCCGGCGGATGCTCGACCTGGATGCTGACCCGGTCGCCATGGGCGACCTGCTGTGCCAGGACGCTGCGCTCGGGCCGCTGGTGCGGAAGGCCCTGGGCCGCCGGGTGCCAGGCACGGTCGATCCCGCCGAGTTCGCGGTGCGGGTGGTGCTCGGGCAGCAGGTTTCCACCGCGGCCGCCCGCACCCACGCCGCCCGCCTGGTCACTGCGCATGGTGAGCAGATCGACGACCCGGCGGGCGGCCTCACGCATCTCTTTCCCGATCTGACCACGCTGGCCGCCGTCAGTCCGGCCACGCTGGCCGTCCCGCAGACGCGGCAGCTGACGTTCAGCGTCCTCACGGAGGCGCTGGCCAGCGGCGCGGTCGACCTCGGCGTCGGCTGCGACTGGGAGCGGGCGCGCGCTGGGCTCAGCGCGCTGCCTGGCCTCGGCCCGTGGAGCGTGGAGACCATCGCCATGCGCGGCCTCGGTGACCCGGACGCGTTCACCGCCGGGGATCTCGGCGTTCGGGTCGCTGCGCGGCAGCTCGGGCTGCCGGGCACGCCGGCGGCGCTGAACAAGCATTCCGCCGCATGGCGGCCGTGGCGTGCGTATGCGGTGCAGTACCTGTGGGCCACCAGCGACCACGCCATCAACCGGATGCCCGCGGACTGCCTGGGCGGCGCATCGCCAGGCCCGGAGCTCAGGCAACGACGAAAGGAACCAGCATGATGCCGAGCACGAGAGCCGGGCACAGGTCGCACACGGTGGTGGATAGCCCGGTCGGCCCGCTCACCCTGGTCGCCACTGACGGCGTCCTGGCTGGCCTGTACATGACCGAACAGCGGCACCGCCCGCCAGGTGAGGTGTTCGGCGAGCCTGCCGAGGATCCGGACGGCCAGCCGTTCGGAGCAGCGTCCAGACAGCTGAGGGAGTACTTCGGCGGTGAGCGAACCGAGTTCGACCTCGAACTCGCCCTGGACGGCACTGCGTTCCAGCAACGCGTCTGGACCGCCCTGCGGAACATTCCCTACGGGCTGACGATCTCCTACGGCCAGCTGGCCGACCGGATCGGGCAGCCATCGGCGTCGCGTGCGGTGGGCCTGGCCAACGGGAAAAACCCAATCGGCATCATCGTGCCCTGTCACCGCGTGGTGGGCGCCGACGGCAGCCTGACCGGCTACGGCGGCGGGATCGGGCGCAAGCGGTTCCTGCTGGCTCACGAACAGCACGTCAGCGGACAGACGCTGGCGTGAGGGACGGGAGCTAGGTTCCGGCAGGCGGCGCGGGCAGACGCCGCAGGATCTCGGCCATCCCGCTCTTAAGCTCGGCCACGTCGGTCTTGAGCTCGGCCACGTCGGTCTTGAGCTCGGCCACGTCGGTCTTGAGCTCGGCCACGTCGGTCTTGAGCTCGGCCACGTCGGTCTTGAGCTCGGCCACGTCGGTCTTGAGCTCGGCCACGTCGGTCTTCAGGCTGGCCACGTCGGTCTTCAGGCTGGCCACGTCGGTCTTCAGGCTGGCCACGTCGGTCTTCAGGCTGGCCACGTCGGTCTTCAGGCTGGCCACGTCGGTCTGCAGGCTGGCCACGTCGGTCTGCAGCCCGGCTACGTCGGTCTTCAGGCCTGAGACGTCCGAGATCAGGTCGGCGAGCATGCGCGTATGCCGGTCCTGAGTCTGCTGGACCTTGGCCAGCTCAGCTCTCAGCTCGCGCTGGCCCTCGGCCAGGGCCTGAGCCTGGCCCGGTCCGGCCCAGGTTTCCAGGTTGTCGACGCGCACTTCTAACGTCCCCAGGCGTGCCTCGATTGTCGTCATGCCGCGACCGTAACGCCGCAGACTGACAGGATGGCACAGCCGCCCGGGCCGGCGCGCGGGATCAGGGCGCACGGCTCAGTGCGCGGCTTGGCGGCCCTGCGGGGTGATGAGGCCGGTTTCGTAGGCGTAAACGACCGTCTGGATGCGGTCGCGCAGGCCGAGCTTGGCCATGATGTGACCGACGTGGGTCTTGACGGTTGCCTCGGAAATGCACAGCAGCGTCGCGATCTCGGTGTTGGACAGGCCGCATCCCACACTGGCCAGCACCTCGCGTTCCCGGGCGGTGAGTTCGGCGAGATCTGGCGGCGGCCCGTCGGCGGTGGGCAGGTGAGGCAGGAAGCGGCCGATCAGGCGGCGCGTGGTGGAGGGCGCCACTACTGAGTCACCCTTGTGCACGCAGCGGATGGCGTACAGCAGTTCCTCGGGCGGGGCCGATTTCAGCAGGAACCCGCTGGCGCCGGCCCGCAGCGCGGCAAACGCGTACTCGTCCAGGTCGAATGTGGTCAGGATCAGCACCCGGGGCCGCTCCCCTGCGCGGCAGATCTCCCTGGTCGCGGCGACGCCGTCGAGTTCCGGCATCCGCACGTCCATCACCACGACGTCCGCCGGGCGCTCCCGCGCCAGCCGCACCGCGGCGCGCCCGTCCGCGGCTTCGCCGACGACCTTGATGTCCGGCTGGCTGCCGAGCACCATGGCGAACCCGGCCCGGACCAGGTCCTGATCGTCGACCAGCAGTACCCGGATGGTCATACGGCATCCCGCGAGACCCAGGGACTGCCCACGCGGGGCCCGTCCGCCGGGTCACCCGGCTCCCCCGGGTCCGCCGGATCCCCCGGCTCCCCCGGTGGCGGGCCGCCCGCCGGGATGACGGCGGTCAGCGGCAGCCGTGCTGTCACCTCGAAGCCGCCCCCCGGAAGCGGTCCGGCCTGCACCGTTCCGCCGTACATCGCGGCCCGTTCCCGCATCCCGGCCAGGCCATGGCCGGTGGTGCTGCCTGGCTGGTCAGCGGCGCTGTAGCGCGGCAGGTGAGCCGGTGCCCGGGCGGTGCCGCGGCCGTCATGGGCGACGCGGAGTAGCAGCTCATGCTGGCCATAGCGCAGCGTCACCTCGGCCGCCGTGCCGGGGCCTGCGTGCTTGCGGACGTTGGTCAGTGCCTCCTGCACCATCCGGTACACGACGAGGGACAGGCCACCGGGAACGGGCCGCGCAGTCCCCTGCACCGTCTGGGTGACGCGCATCCCGGCCTCGCGGGCCTGGGCCACCAGCTCTGCTATTTCCGGCACCCCGGGGACTGGCGCCAGGGCCGGTGCTTCCTCCCCCGTCCTCAGCACGCCCAGCAGGTGGCTCATCTCCGACAGCGCCTGGCGCCCGGTGCTGCCGATCTCGGCCAGGGCCTGGCGGGATCGTTCGGGATCGCCGTCGAAGGCGTACCTCCCCCCGTCGGCCTGGGCAACCATGACGCTGAGGTTATGGGCGATCACGTCATGCAGTTCCCGCGCGATCCGGGCGCGCTCAGCCGCCGCGGCGACCCGGGCCTGAGCGTCGCGTTCCGCCTCGGCCCGGGCGGCGCGTTCCTCCAGGGAGGCGAAGTACGCCCGGCGGTACGCCATCGAGTCGCCCAGCGCCCAGGCGCTGACCGGTGCCAGGACATAGAACACCGCCGTCACCAGCACGAACTGCAGCAGGTGCTGTCCCCGGGCCGGTCCCGCCGGGTGCCACCGGGCAATAGCCGCCGTGAACAGCACCACGCAGGCCACCAGGCAGGGCAGCGAGACCCGCCTGGGCCGTCGGGCCGCGACGGTGTAGAGCAGCACCAGGATCCCCGCGTCGGCGAACGTGGGCTGCAGCGGGCTGCCGGTGAAGGTGGACCCGATGCCCACTATCACCTGCGCGGTGCCGATCACCAGGGCCACGGCATAGGCGGCCACCGGAAAGTAGCGGCGCACCGTGACCGCGCCGACCAGCGCGAGGGTGGCCGGAAGGACCGCCAGGTTGCCGGCGTAGGCGTTGGCGCTGCCAGCCAGCAGGGCCGCGGCCAGCGCCCCGTCCACCAGCCACGGATGCCGGCGCAGCCCGGCGTAGGCCCCTTCCACAGGCCCAGGGTAATCATGCGGCCGGCTGATCATGGCGGTCGTCTCACCGTCCATCATCTAGCCTTTCGCCTTCGCCTGGCACTCGACGCTGTCCGCGGTAAGTTCCATGAACGCTGTGCTGCAGGGTGGTCCTGCGGTTCCAGGTAACCCGAGCGGGCGGCGCCGCGCATCGGCGCACGCGGCGATCTTCGGCTGCGACCCAGGGCGGAGAAGCTCAGCCCCTGGGCTGATAACGCCGGACGCGATCGCAGTGAAGCGGCACATCACTGGCGACTTGTGGCGGATTCCGCAGGTCCCGTCACTATGCTGTCAGGTCGGGCTGGCATCGCCCTTGCCAGCAACGAGGCACTGGAATGCCGGTTTGGCAGAATGGTCATAGATCAGGTTCGCAATTACTTCGAGGAACCGAACAGCTTCGTCGGGCGGGTGCGCGAACTCGACGAACTGGGGCGGTTCGTGCTGTCGATGCGCGCTGTGACGCTCTGCGGGCCGGGCGGTATCGGGAAAACGCGGCTGGCACTGCGGGTTCTCGCCGGGCTGACCGACGACTTCCCGGACGGGGTGTGGTTCATCGACCTCGGCGATCTCCGCCAGCCCGACCTCGTCGTGTCGCGGGTGGCGTCGGTCATCGGCGTGGATGAGGAGCCCGGCCGGCCGCTGCTCGAGACGCTGGCCGAGGCGCTCAGGCCGCGCCGGCTGCTGCTGGCGCTCGACACGTGCGAGCACCTGATCGATTCTTGTGCCCGCCTGTGCCACCGGCTGCTGGCCAGCTCACAGGGGCTGCACGTGCTCGCGACGAGCCGCGAGCCGCTGCGGATGGCCGGCGAGACCGTATGGCAGGTACCTCCGCTGTCCATGCCCCAGCCCGGCGTGGCTGAGGTAGCCGAGGAACTGAGCCGCTACGAGGCGGTTCGCCTGTTCGGTGACCGGGCCGAGGCGTCGCTTCCCGGCTTTGCGCTCGGCCCCGCCAACGTGTCGGCCGTGGGTGCGCTCTGCAGGTCGCTGGACGGCGTTCCGCTGGCGATCGAGCTCGCGGCGGCCTGGGTGCGCGTGCTCTCGGTGGAGCAGATCGTGGCGCGGCTGGACGACCGGTTCCGGCTGCTCACTAGCGGTGACCGGACAGCTCCTCCGCGTCAGCGGACGCTGCGTGCGGCGATCGACTGGAGCCATGATCTGCTGGCCCACCGGGAGCAGGTCCTGCTGCGCAGGCTGTCCGTCTTCGCCGGCTGGTCGCTGGAGATGGCCGAGCAGATCTGCTCCGGCGATGACCTGCCCGCCGCCGACGTCCTCGACCTGCTGGCCGCGCTGGCCGGGAAGTCGCTGGTGGTGGTCGACACCGCGGCGCACGGCCAGGCCCGGTACCGGATGCTCGACACCATCCGCGAATACGCGGCATCACGGCTGGCCGAAGCCGGCGAGGCGGTCATGATGCAGCACCGGCTGCGCGACTATTCGCTCCATGAGACCGAGCGCCTGATGCAGGCGGGGATGGCGCTGGTCCGGGGTCCCTGGTCGGTGTCGGTCGAAACCTTCCGCCGGTTTGACGCCGACCTGGGCAACCTGAGGCAGGTGCTGAGCGGCTGCCTGGCCGAGAACGATGCCGAGACCGGGCTGCGCACCTGCACGGCCACGGGGCCGGTCTGGATCGTACGGGGCGCCTTCGCCGAGGGCGCGGAGTGGTTTGACTCGTTCCTCGGGCTTAGCACCCCGGCGGTCCGGGCCGCGGTGCGCGGCCCGGCGCTGGTCGGGCGCGCGCAGCTCGCCCTGGCCAGCGACCCCGCGGGAGCGCAGGCGCGGGCCGCCGAGGGCCTTGGGCTCTGCCGGGCGGCGGGCGAGGATTTCTGGACGGCGACCGCACTCAACCTGCTCACCGAGGTCGCGCTGCACGCCGGGCGAGCTGACGAGGTAGCGGCCCGCGGGGACGAGGCACTCGCGGTCGCGAGGAACGCCGGTGACCGGTGGAACGAGGGCTACGCGCTCGGGACCATGGCCGCCGCGGCCGGGCAGCGTGGCGACCTGGCCGAGGCGCAGCGGCTCGGCGAGGCCGCACTCGCGGTCATGCGGGACATCGATCAGCAGTGGGGGGTCGCCCGGACGCTGCTTGGCCTGGCCGACCTGGCCCGGCTGACCGGTGACCCCGGTGGCGCGCACCGGCGCTACGAGGAGGCCCTGGCCATCCTGCGCGAGATCAATGCCCGGCCGGAGATAGCGCGGTGCCTGGCCGGCCTGGGCCGGATCGCCCTGGACCAGGGGGAGATCGCGCGCAGCCGGCAGCACCTGGCGGAGAGCATCGAGCTGAGCCGTTCCATCGGCAACCGCATTGGCACAATCCGGGGGCTCGAGGCATTCGGCGCGCTCGCCATCGCGGAGCGGCGGCCGGAACGGGCGGTGCAGCTGGCCGCGGCCGCCGCCGCGCTGCGCGAGGCGGCCCACCTGCCGGCCTGGTCCAGCGCGCGGACGGAACGCTATCTGGCCGCGGCCCGCGGTCTGGGCCAGGATGCCGTGAGCCGACTGTGGGCCGAGGGCCTCAGCCTGGACGCCAGCTCGGCCGTCGAGCTGGCCCTGGAGGCTCCTTCCGCTTCCGGCGGCGTTACGGCCATCCCCACCGGGTCCGGAGTCAAGGCGGCCGCCTCGGGCGGGCTCACCCCGCGGGAACTCCAGATCGTCGCCCTGATCGCCGAGGGCCGCAGCAACAAGGCCATCGGCGAGGAGCTGGTCATCAGTCCGGCGACCGCAGCCCGGCACGTCGCCAACATCCTGCTGAAGCTCGGCTTCAGCTCACGCACCCAGATCGCCGCGTGGGCGTCGCGCAGCCAGGCGGGCTCCGCGGCCGAGCGTACCGGCCAGCAGGCCCCCTAGGCGCTCGCGCCGAACAGCGCGCTGACTGACTCCCCCACGTGGATACGGTGGATGGCTTCCGCGAGTGCGGGCGCGAGCGAGATCACATGCAGCTTGGGGTCACGCTCGCTCTCCGCGATCGGCACGGTGTTGCCGCAGACGATCTCGGTCACCTCGGGCTGGGCCGCGATCCGCTTCAGCGCGCCGTCTGCGAACAGCCCGTGGGTGCAGGCGATGCGGACCGACCGGGCACCGTGCTCGCGAAGCCGCGCCAGCAGCTCGACGATGGTGGTGCCGCGGGAGATCTCGTCGTCAAGGACGATCGCATCGCGGCCGGCCACGTCACCAATGATCGAGCTGATCGTCACGCTGGAGTCGCTGTGCCGTTCCTTGGCGCCCGCCGCGACCGGCAGGCCCAGCATCCGGGCGAGCACCGAGGCCTGCTTGGCGTTGCCCAGGTCCGGTGAGACCACCACCGTGCCGGTCAGGTCCTGGCCGAGGAAGTGAGCCGCGATCTCGCGGAGCGCGTGCAAATGGTCGACCGGAACCGAGAAGAACCCGTGCACCTGGGGCGAGTGCAGGGTCATCGTGAGCACTCGGCTCGCGCCCGCGGTGACCAGCAAATCCGCGACCAGCCGGCCGCCGATCGACACCCGCGGCATGGTCTTCTTGTCTGACCGGGCGTAGGCGTAATACGGGATCACCGCCGTCGTCCGGGCCGCGGACGCGCCGCGCGCGGCATCGAGCATGAGCAGCAACTCGACCAGGTGGTCCTGGACCGGCGCGCACAGGGGCTGGATCAGGAAGACGTCCCGCTCCCGGCAGTTGGACTGCAGTTGTACCTCGAGGCAGTCGTTGGCGAACCGGCTTAGCCGGGACGGCAGCAGCGGCACGCCGAGCTGTGCGCATATCTCCTCGGCCAGCCCCCGGTGGGCGCTGCCGCTGAAGATCGCGATTTCCCGCACAGACCCAAGGCTACGGTGCGCGCGTCCGGGTGACCCCCGCACCCAGGTCAATCGCCAGCATCCGGCCGGCCGCCCGGAGCCATCGCTCCGGGCTGGCCATGGCCACCGCGGCACCGCCGGCCAGCCCGGCCAGCGCCACGGCCGCGACGCCCGGCGGCGGGTCGGCCGCGATGACCCCGCCGACCAGCACCGCGGGAACGCCCACGCGGGCCGCAGCGGCCAGCACGGCGCCGGTGATCTTGCCGTTGCCTGAGGTGGCGTCGTAGCTGCCCTCGCCGGTCAGCACCAGGTCAGCCCGGCTTAGCAGCTCATCAAGGCCGACGGCGCGGCAGATCTCCGCGGCCCCGGGCATGAGGCCGGCACCCCAGGCGGCGGCGAGGCCGTAGCTGGTGCCGCCCGCCGCGCCGGCTCCCTGCGCGTCAGGATCGCCGCCGAGCACGAGCGCGAGGCGGGTGAGGCCCTCCTCCAGCATCGCGACCTGCGCCGCGTCGGCACCCTTCTGCGGCCCGAACACGGCGGCGGCGCCGCCCGGCCCGAGCAGCGGGGCCCGCACGTCGGTCAGGCAGGTCACCCCGCCGGGCGGTGGAGGCCGGAGCCCGGTCAGGTCGGCCGAGGCGAGATCGCGCAGCGCTCCCCCACCGGCTGGCAGCCCGCGCCCGGCGCTGTCCAGGAAGCGGGCGCCCAGGGCGGCCAGGGCGCCGGTCCCGCCGTCGGTGGACGCCGATCCGCCCAGGGCGACCACGATCCGCCTCGCGCCCGCGTCGATCGCGCCGGCGATCAGCTGCCCCGTGCCCACGGTCTGCGCGCCGAGCGGATCGAGCGCTGCCATCAGCGGCAGCCCGCTGGCCTGGGCCAGCTCGATGTACCCGGTCCCGTCCCCGAACTCCAGCCAGCGGCTGGCCACCGGCCGCCCATCCGGCCCGGTGACCTCAGCCGGGTGCCAGCGGGCCGCCGGGTGGGTCGCCGCGAGAACCTGCAGCGTGCCCTCGCCGCCATCGGCGAGCGGCAGGCACACCAGATCATCGCCTGGCCGCGCGTCGCGCCAGCCCTCGGCGATCGCCGCCGCCGCCCCTTCCGCGCCAATGCTGCCCTTGAACGAGTCGGGCGCGACGACGACACGCATCGGCGTCAGCCGGTCGCCCGCTGGGCCGGGTGATACGCGGGCAGGCCGAGGTGGGCGCGGATGGTCTGCTGGACCTGTTCCTTGGGCGGCCGGGAATCGACCGTCACCACGTACTCCTTCCGGCGGAAGATGTCGAGCACCGGGCCGGTCTTCTCGTGATACTCGCGCAGCCGGACGGCGAGGGCTTCCTCGGTGTCATCCTCCCGGGAGACGAGATCACCGCCGCAGGCATCGCAGCGGCCATCCTCCCGGGGACTGTTGTCGATCAGGTTGTAGTCCATGCCGCAGCCCGCGCACAGCCGCCGGGCCATTACCCGCCGCCGGACCTCGCTGTCGGGCAGGTCGAGATAGATAACGCCGTCGATGTCGTAGCTCTCAAGGAAGAACTCCGCCTGGCGCTCGCTGCGCGGGAACCCGTCGATGATGAAGCCGTAGTTCCAGTCGTGCCCGGCCAGCCGCTCCTGCACGATGCCTTCGACCACGTCGTCGCCAACCAGCTCGCCCGCCGCCATCGTGCGCCTGATCTGGGCGCCGAGCTTGGTGTGGTGCTGCACGTTCCAGCGCAGGATGTCGCCCACGCCGATATTCACCAGATCCAGGTCGGCCGCGAGCATTGCCGCGTGCGTGCCTTTGCCGCTGCCCTGGACGCCCATGATGACGTATTTCCGCATCTATCCACCCTCGCACAGGCCAGCCCGCCCCATACCGGTTCGCTGGCTTACCAGCGCGAGCCTATCCGTGCCCCTCCTGGGCCTCCGGCGAGCCGCGCAGCGCGAACCGGCGCTCGCACCACCGGCGCAGCTTGGGATCCAGTGACGACCGGATCAGCGGCCAGTCCTCGGCCAGCAGCCGGGCGTTGAGGAAGCGCGCGACGTCGTTGCGCCTGCCCTGGGTCAGCACGATGCCGTACATGCTGCGGCGGATGCTGTCGTCGGTCACGTCGAACTCGCGC
>Ga0335075_10004187_pt1 | contig 22610 bp, 23 predicted proteins | sample Lox_Sample_24_FD_206723 | JGI IMG/M metagenome (GOLD analysis project Ga0335075, IMG submission 206723) | Soil microbial communities from Loxahatchee National Wildlife Refuge, Florida, United States - Lox_Sample_2.4 | ecosystem: Environmental > Terrestrial > Soil > Wetlands | place: USA...
GCGCGAGGCACACAATGCCTTCCGGCCAGGTAGCTCAGTCGGTATGAGCGTCCGCCTGAAAAGCGGAAGGTCGCCGGTTCGATCCCGGCCCTGGCCACCACAGCATGTCGCAGCTTGGACCGACTTGCCCTCCTTGCGAGTGACTCCCGTCGTGATGCGTAGGGACCAAAGTCATCACTTCCCAACGAGCCGCTGACCCTCGCTGCCAGCCGTCATACGGTTATCTCGGGAGTGAACTATGACCGAATTCATGCGCAACAGCGACGCCTTCACCTGGGCGATGGAAAGCGATCCACGGCTGCGATCAACCGTGGTTAGCGTCGTGCTGCTCGAGCAAACGCCGGACTGGGGCGAGGTCCGCGAACGACTCGACCTGATAAGCCGGAAACTGCCGATGTTTAGGCAACGAGTTGTGGCGTCGCCGCCCCCGGCCCCGCCTCAGTGGGAGTATCACGCGGATTTCGACCTCGATTACCACATCCGGCGAGCGGCTGCGCCCGGGGCCGGCACGCTCAACGATGTGCTCGAGATGGCCCGATTGGCCGAGATGCAGGATTTCGACCGGGCCCGCCCGCTCTGGGAGACGACGCTGATCGATGGCCTGGAAAACGGTGGCGCTGCGATGGTCTGCAAGTTCCACCACGCCCTCACTGATGGAATCGGGGGCGTCCAGATCGCGATGAACCTGTTCAACGTCTCCGAAGAACTCTATGGGCATGCGCCGCTGCCGCCCGAGCCAGAGGCATCCAGACGATCGTGGCTCAGCCGCTACCGCGACACTTGGCGCTACGACACCGGCGTACTCGGTAATGCGTTGACGGGCCTGGTCAAATCGACGCCGCGATTGGTGTACGACAGCGCTCGGCGGCCTATCGCGACGGTCCGATCGGCAGCGGGTACTGCGGCGTCGGTCTACCGCACCGTGCGGCCGATAGGTCAGACCGGATCTCCGCTAGTGAAGAACCGCAGCACGATCCGTCGTCTCGGTGTCCACGAGGTGCCCAGGCCGCTGCTGCTGGAAGCGGCTCACCGCTGCGGTGGGGCGCTCAACGACGCGTTCGTCGCCGGGGTGGCTGGTGGGTTACGCCTCTACCACGAGAAACACGGCGTTGAGGTCGGCGACCTGCACCTCACCATGCCGATCAGCCTGCGCACCAAGGCCGATGGCATCGGGGGTAACCGGATCACCCTGATGAGGTTTGACGTGCCCGTGGGGGAGGCCGACCCCGTCGCACGGGTAAAGGCAATCCACCAGCGCACCGGTGCGGTGCGCGGTGAAAAATCTGTGCCCTATACGCAGTTGATTGCCGGCGCGCTGAACCTGATGCCGCGGTGGTACATCGGTGCGGTCCTGCGTCATGTCGATTTCTTGGCCAGCGACGTGCCGGGTGTGCCGGTGCCGGTGTTTCTGGGTGGGGCGCCGGTGCGCGCACAATATGCATTCGGCCCGACGATCGGCTCGTCGGTCAATGTCACGCTGCTCACCTATGTCGACACCTGCGGTCTGGGCATCAACGTGGACACCGCCGCGATACCCGACTACGACGTCTTCTACGACGCTCTCGTCGCCGGCTTCGACGAAGTGCTGGCGCTTACGGGCTGAGTCACCGCACCGTCTTCGACGCCTAACCGCCGTATGTCGGTCCCTGCACGCCGTCGCGATAAGACGTGCATTTCTGTGCTGGCCCGGTACCGATGCAACAGGTCTCGATAAGAGTTGGGGGGGAGCCGAAGTGAGGTGTGACCTCTTCCGACGTGTACTGGCCGCCGGAACTCGCGCACTGACTCTGGACATCGGTTTGCGCGTGGGCAAGAGGTGCGGCCAGGATCGTCACTGCAGCCGCAACTGCGAAAGTTGCCGCCGGGCTGGCACTCAATACAAGACGCTTCATCTTCCTCCGTAAGCCGCTGCTCTCGCAGAACTGACGGCGTCATTTTACCGGCTCTGTGCTCGACGCCGACGCTTCCGCCGCGGTCCGCGAACGCAGGTAAACTACGGCCATGTAATTCGGGTGACGCGGGCCAACATCGCCCTCGCCGATCAGCCGATCAAAGGAACGCCCATGGACCCACTCAAAATATCCAGTGTTGAACTCGACGATCGGGACCCTTTTCGCGCGACCTTCAACGTGCACCTGACCCGTGACATGACCGACTTCGAGCGCCAGACGCTACCGCCGCTGCTCTCCGGAAGCTTTTCACCGTCAGAGGCTCGAGGTTCGGCCCTGGTGGCCATCAGAAACGCGACCATCGCGATGATCGAAGACCACCGCGATCTCCTCAAGCAGATTGTCGCGGAAGCCGAATCTCTGGCCAAAACGATGGAACACGACCAACACGCGGTTGCCGCACAGGTCGCAGCCAGGATCGAGGACACCCGGCGGCGCGCTGCAGCCATCGACTGGAGCTGACGGGTCCGCAACAGATAATAAGGCGGTGACACTCGCCACGCGTCGCTTCCTGGTCGCGGTGCTCCTCGCGGTATCCGGCACCAGCTGGCTTGCACGCGCCAGTGCCGACGTGCCCCCGCTGAGCGCCGAGGCACGCTCGGCGGGATTCGTCGACGTCCGCTCGGTGGTTCCCAGCGCGGTGATCGATCTGCGCTATGCGACGCCGAACAATTTCACCCGCATGCCGTTGTATCCAGCCGATGCCCGCTGTCTGGTGCACGAGTCCATGGCACCCGGGCTCGCCGCTGCAGCACAGACCTTGGGCTCGCACGGAGACGTGCTCGTCTTCTGGGACTGCTATCGGCCGCACGATGTGCAGGTCAGAATGTTCGACGTGGTGCCCAACCCCGCCTGGGTGGCCAAGCCCGGCCCCTATGCGCGCAGCCACGAGGCGGGGCGATCGGTTGACGTGACTATGGCCAGCGCGCAGGCACCATGCCCGCCCGCTCGGCAGTTGGGCGCGCTGTGCCTGGCCGATATGGGAACTGACTTCGACGACTTTTCGCCGCGCGCTGTTGCTTTCGCGACGGACGGTGTCAGCGCCGACGAGCAGGCAAACCGGGCTCGACTGCGTGATGCGATGAGTGCCGGCGGATTGTCGGTGTACTCCGGCGAGTGGTGGCATTTCGATGGCCCCGGCGCCGGGATCGGGCGCCCGATCCTCGACGTGCCAGTTGACTGAGGTATTCCATATTGTGGGAAATCTGTTTCGCACCATGAAATAACCGGCAGTAGCCTCGCGTTCGGGGTGGTGAGAACGCAAGGAGTCACGATGAACGACAAGCCCCAGGCCGTCTACACCCATGGGCATCACGAGTCTGTGCTGCGTTCGCATCGCAGGCGTACCGCGGAGGACTCGGCCGGCTACCTGCTGCCCCACCTGCGTCCCGGGATGTCGGTACTCGACGTGGGTTGTGGTCCGGGGACCATCACCGTCGACCTCGCCGCCCGAGTCGCGCCTGGCCGGGTCACTGCTGTTGAAATCACCGATGAGGCGCTGGATCTGGCTCGCGCAGAAGCGAAAGTGCACAACCAGGCGAACATCGAGTTCGCGACTTCTGATGTGCATGCGCTCGACTTTCCCGACAACACCTTCGACGTCGCGCACGCGCATCAGGTGCTGCAACATGTGACGGACCCGGTGCAGGCGCTGCGGGAGCTGCGGCGGGTGTGTGCGCCGAACGGGATCGTCGCGGTCCGCGACGCCGACTACGCGGGATTCATGTGGTTCCCGCAGCTTCCACCGCTGGACCGTTGGCGCGAACTATACGACGAGGCGGCGCGCACGAACGGCGGTGAACCCGACGCGGGGCGTCGGCTGTTGTCGTGGGCCCGGGAAGCGGGGTTCGACGACATCACGCCCACCGGCAGCATGTGGTGCTTTGCGACCTCGGAGACCCGTGACTGGTGGGGTCGGATGTGGGCGGACCGGATCGTCGAATCGGCCCTAGCCCGTCAGCTAGTGGACTCCGGGATGGCCACACCCGCGGAGCTCGACGAGATCTCGTCGGCATGGCTGGACTGGGCAGCTGCTGGGAACGGCTGGCTGGCCATCCCGCACGGCGAGATCGTGTGCCGGGCGTAGCCAGGCTGGCAACTGTCCTTTCGCCTGGTCAGCGTGCGGTATTGGCATTCTCTTTTTTTGCAAGTACGTTATCAGTCGATGGATCACCACACCGAAACCTCGTCCGGCATCCCGCTGGAGCCCGCATACGGGCCAGGAGACCGCGGTACTGAGCCGCCGCCACCGGGCAGCTATCCATTCACCCGGGGCAACTTCGCCAGCGGCTACCGAGGCAAGCTGTGGACACTGCGGCAGTACTCCGGATTCGGCACTGTCGAGGAATCCAATCGCCGTTACCGTTATCTGCTGGAACAGGGCGGGACCGGGTTATCGGTAGCGCTCGACCTGCCGACTCAGTGTGGGTACGACTCCGATGATCCCGAGTTCGGTGAGGAGGTCGGCCGGGTCGGCGTCGCGATCGACACCCTGGCCGACGCCGAAATCCTGTTCGACGGCATTCCGCTGGACAAGATCAGCACCAGCTTCACGATCAACGGCACCGCTGCGATCCTGCTGGCGTTCTACGTGGCGGCCGCCGAGCGCAAAGGCGTGCCGCGCGCCAAGCTCACCGGGACCATCCAGAACGACATCCTGAAGGAATACGCCTCCCGAGGCACCTGGATCTGGCCGCCGGAGCCCTCGCTGCGGCTGATCGCCGACACCATCGAGTTCTGTGCGGCCGAAGTTCCCAGATTCAATGCAATCTCGGTGGCCGGGGCGCACTTCCGTGACGCCGGGGCCAACGCGGTGCAAGAGATGGCGTTCACGCTGGCCGACGGTGTCACCTACTGCGACACCGTAGTGGAACGTGGCCGCATGACCATCGATCAATTCGCACCGCAGATCTCGTTCTTCTTCTACACCCACGGCGACTTCTTCGAGGAGGTCGCCAAATATCGTGCCGGACGGCGACGTTGGGCGACGATCGTGCGGGAACGCTACGGCGCCACCACCGATAAGGCGTCGATGTTCCGCTTCGGCTGCGTGTGCGGCGGGGCGTCGCTGTTTGCGCCGCAGGCGCAGAACAACCTGGTGCGAGTGGCCTACGAGGCTATGGCCGCCGTACTGGGCGGCGTGCAGTCGATGTTCACTGCGGCCTGGGACGAGCCGTTCGCGCTGCCCACCGAGGAGTCGGCCACGCTGGCGCTGCGCACCCAGCAGATCCTGGCTTACGAAACCGGTGTCGCGCGCGTCGCCGATCCCCTCGGCGGCTCCTACTTCGTCGAGGCTCTCACCGACGCCACCGAAACCCGGATCATCGAGATCATGCACGACCTCGAGCAGCACGGCGGAATGGTCCGCGCCATCGAAGACGGCTATCTGCAAGGCCTGATCGCCGACGAAGCCTATCGAATCCATCAGGACATCGAAGCCGGCACGCGGCCGGTCGTCGGGGTCAACCGATTCGTCTCCGAGGAGCCGCCGCCCGAAATCGTCACCTACGAATTGGATGCCGAAGGTCGCGACCTCCAACTCAAACGGCTCTCTAAGGTAAAGGCCGAAAGAAACCCTGCCGCAGTGGAATCCAGCCTTGCCGCGTTGTCGCGCGCAGCTGACGGAACTGACAATCTGATGCACAAGCTGATCGACTGCGCCAACGCCTACTGCACGGTCGGCGAGATGGTGTCCACGCTCAAAGCGGTGTGGGGCGAATTCCAGCAGCCGGTGGTGTTTTAGATGGCAGTGCGGATCCTGGTCGCCAAACCCGGCCTCGACGGACACGACCGCGGCGCCAAGATCGTCGCCCGCACCCTGCGCGACGCGGGATTCGAGGTGATCTACACCGGCATCCGGCAGCGCATCGAGGACATCGCGTCGATCGCGGTTCAAGAAGATGTCGCCGTCGTCGGACTCAGCATTTTGTCCGGTGCGCACGTCACGCTTACCACCCGCACCATCGAGGCGTTGCGCGCCGCCGACGCCGCCGATATCGCCGTGGTGGTCGGCGGCACGATTCCCGAGGCTGACGTGCCCAAGCTGCTGGCCGCGGGGGCCGCAGCGGTATTTCCGACCGGGACCCCGCTGGATGTTCTGGTGCGGGAGATCCGCAAGCTCACCGACAGCAACCCCGAACCTCACCTGAAGGGAACAGTGGAACCGTGCGCGTCGGAGTGATGATCGGCGCCGAGCGTGGCGAGATGGCCCGCAAGGTCGCCAAGTTGGTCTCTGATATCCAATGGGCCGAATCTGCGGGACTGGACACCGCGTGGATGCCGCAGGTACCAAACGACTTCGACTGCCTGACCATGGTGTCGCTGATGGCCGCGCACAGCTTGCGCATCGAGCTAGGTACGGCGGTGGTGCCGCTGCAGGCCCAGCATCCGATTGCTCTTGCCCGGCAAGCGCTCTCGACGCATGCGGTGGCTGGTGGACGGCTGGCGTTGGGTATCGGGCCGTCGCACCACTGGATCATTCGGGACATGCTTGGCCTGCCGTATGAGAAGCCGGCCGCCTATACCCGCGACTACCTGCAGGTGCTCAACGCCGCCATTGCCGGTCCGGGATCGGTTGACGTCGAGAACGATTCGTTCACGGTGCACAATCCGATGGCGATCGGGGCCGACACCCCGATGCCGGTGCTGGTGGCCGCGCTGGGGCCGGTGATGCTGCAGCTTGCCGGTGAACTGGCCGGCGGCACCGTGTTGTGGATGGCTGACGAGCGTGCGATCGGTGATCACATTGCACCGAAGATCACCAAGGCCGCCGCGGATGCGGGGCGGCCTGCACCGCGGATCGTGGCGGGTATCCCGGTATGCCTTTGTACGCCTTCGCAAGTCGACGAGGCCAAGGAGCGGGCCAACCGCATCCTGGGTGAGGCCGAGGTATCGCCCAACTACCAACGCCTGCTCGAACGCGGCGATGCCCGCGATGTCGGCGACCTGTGTGCGGCCGGCGACGAAGAGGGCATCCTGTCGCGCATGCGCCGGTTCGCCGACGCCGGTGTCACCGACCTGTCGGTGCGCCTGCTGCCGATCGGCGACAACCGCGACGAGCTCATCGCCTCCAAGCAGCGCACCCGAGAGATGATCGCCGCGCTGGCAACGGAACTGCGGTGACAACCGCAGCAGCACCCCTGGCGGGGATACGAATTCTCGAGGTCGGCACCATGCTGGCGGGTCCGTACGCGACGATGCTGCTCGCCGACCTCGGTGCCGAGGTCACCAAGATCGAACCCGCCGGTGGTGAGATCTCGCGCAGCGTCGGGCTCAGCTACTTCGCCAGCCTCAATCGCAACAAGTCCAGTATCTGCCTGGACCTGAATTCCGAGGCGGGACAACAGCACTTGGGCGAACTGGTGTCGCAGTCCCACGCCCTGCTGGTCAACCTGAAGCCATCGGCCATCCGGCGGCTGGGCCTGACCCATGAGCGGCTGCGGCGGTGGAACGAGCGGATCGTCTGCGTAGCGATCACCGGCTTCGGCCTCTACGGTGGCGACGACCCGGCATTCGACTACGTGGTCCAAGCCGGTGTCGGTAGCGCCGCGTTGACCGGCGATCCGGACGGCCCGCCGACGTTGCCCGGCTATTCATCGGCCGACAATTCCACCGGAATGTGCGCTGCGCTCGGGCTGCTGGCCAAAATCATTTCCGGCACCGGCGGACAGGTTGATGTGTCGTTACGCGACGTGATGCTGTCGCAGCTCAACTACCACGCCTCTGCGTACCTCAACAACGGCGTTGAGCCGACGCGCAGGGAGTACGGCGCGCACTCGTACTATGTCCCGGCCCAACTTTTTCCGACGGCTGACGGATACCTTGCGCTGTTCATCACGCACGATGGCTTCTGGAAGTCCTTCGCCGCCGAGGCGGGTATCCACGGATTCGAACAGATGGCTGACAGGGTTGCCCGGCGTGACGAGGTGCTTGCCGTCGTCACCGCAAAGCTCGCGACCGACACCGCAGCCAGTTGGGAAAACCGTCTGCGGCCGCTCGGGGTGCCTGCGGCGGCGGTACGAACCCTGCCCGAAGCCTTGCAGGCCACACCGGAAATCGTCGTCAACGCAGGCGATTTCCGCTTGGTCGGCAATCCGATCCGGGTCGACGGCTACCAGCCGGACTACCGCCCGCCGCCTTCGTTGGCCGACAACTGAGTCGAGTCCGGCGCGGTGATCAAGCTGGAGCGGTCCAGAGGCGGTATTGATCAGCTGCGATGCCTAAAGTGCATCGCGTCATATGAAACAGGACTTGGACAGGCTCTGCGGGTCGTCATTGACTTGATGACATCGACCAGAAAGGGATTCTCATGCACGTCTTTGTCACCGGCGCGACCGGGCACATCGGTTCCGCCGTCGTCGCCGAACTGCTCGAAGCCGGCCACCGAGTCACCGGGTTGGCCCGCTCGGAAAAGTCCGCCGCGGCCTTGACAGCCAAGGGCGCCCAACCGCACCGCGGTGACCTTGACGACCTGGACGCCCTGCGGGCCGCCGCCGCAGCAGCCGACGCCGTGATCCACCTCGCCTACCGGCACGACTTCGATAACGACTTCGTCGGCGCCGCCGACACCGACTTGCGTGCCGTCCAGGCAATGGGTGAGGTGCTGGCTGGCTCCGACCGGCCCCTGGTCAACACGTCGGGAACGCTCTTGCTGGCCGGAGTCGTGCACGGACGGACCGCGACAGAAAACGACGTCGCCGAAGGCGGTCCGCGGATCGACTCGGAGAACGCCACCATCGCGCTGGCCGAACGCGGCGTGCGATCGTCGGTCATCAGGCTGTCCCCGCTGGTGCACAGCACGCTCGATCACCACGGCTTCGCTCACCGCCTGATCGACATTGCCCGCGAAAAAGGCGTCTCCGCATATATCGGCGACGGCGCCAACCGTTGGCCCGCCGTCCACACGCTCGACGCCGCGCATCTGTACCGGCTTGCGCTCGAGGCAGCGCCCGCGGGCAGCCGGTTGCACGGTGTGGCCGATGAGGGTGTGCCGTTCCGCGACATCGCCGCGGTCATCGGCCGTCACCTCGACCTGCCAGTGCGAAGCATTTCCCCCGAACAAGCGGGTGAGCACTTCGGATTTCTTTCGATCTTCGGGATGCTCGACAATCCGACGTCGAGCGCGCTGACGCAGAAACTGCTGGATTGGCAGCCAGAAGGACCCGGACTCATGGCGGATCTCGACGAAGGCCACTACTTCGCCAGGGCCATCGCTGATGGCTGAGGCGGCTGGAACACGCAGGCTACCAGGCGTTTGGAGCAACGAGGTGATCGGCGCTGGCTCAGTTCGGGTTGGTGTAGGCGCGGGTAGGTGAGATCAGCACCGCGGTGCGGCGTTGCTCGCGCATCACCCGGTCGTAGGTGTCCCAGTCGTCGTGGGTGCCGCCGGCTGCCGTGAAGATGTCGCGGAGCATGACCCGCAGCCGCTCCTCATCCACATCGGGATGAGGGTCGTCGGGTCCGATCAGCTGCGCCGAACCTTCGACGGTGGCCCACTGCCAACCGGCGCGGGCGGTGACCGTGGTACGCGGATCGGCGCGGAGGTGGGCCAGCTTGCGGGCGCCCCCGATGGCCACCAGCGCGACGACCGGCTCGTCGGTCAGCGGGTGTGGCATGACCCCGGCATTGACGACCGATGCCTGGGCACTGCCGTCGCCGCGCAAGGTGGTGAAGACGATAAGCCCATGGTCGGCAGCGGCGAGATCAGCGAAGCCTGAAAGATCGGTCATGTTTTGAGACTCCGTTCCCGCCCGGCTACTCGTAAATCACTGTCACCGACTCTGTGTCGGGCACCGCCTGACACGTCAATATGTAACCGTCGGCGAGCTCGTCTTCTTCCAGCACATCGTTGGTGCGCATGGTGGCACTGCCCTCGGTGAGCAGCGCCATGCATGTGCCGCAGTTGCCGGCCTCACAGCTGAACGGCGGCGAGAGCCCGGCCCGTCGCGCGGTCTCCAGCAGCGTCTCGCCGGCGACCTGCGGGACCGACACCTTGTTGCGCTCCAGGTGGATCGTCACCGTGCCGTCGGGTGTGCGGGACTTCTCGGCGGGGGGCGCCTTCACCGGCGGCGACGCGTCGAAGTCCTCCACCAGGACCCGCGCGCCGTCCGGTAGTGCGGAGCGCACCACGGCCATGAAGCCTTCAGGGCCGCACACGTAGTATTCGGCGTCGGTATCACCGCCGACGAACTTCGTGACGGCATCGGGATCCAACAGCCCATGCTCGACGTCGATATGACGGTCCACTGACAGCCGGCCGGGGTAGCGCTCGACGAGTTCGTCGATGACGGCCTCGAAGATCACCGAGCCCCGGTCGCGGTCGGCGCACAGTATCCGTACCGCGCGGCCGGTGGTCGCCAACGCGCTCTTGGCCAGCGACAGGATTGGCGTGACGCCGCTGCCGCCCGCGAAGGCCAGCAGCGGCAGCGAGGTCGGGCTCAACACGAAGGTGCCCGCGGCGCGGGTCATGGTCAGTTCGTCACCCTCGACCACGTTGTCGACCATCCAGTTAGAAACCTTGCCGCCGGCGACCCGCTTGACCGTCGTCATCACCTCGCCGTCGGTTTCCGGCGCGCTGGACATCGAATATGACCGATACAGCTCCTCGCCGTCGACCGTGACATGAAAGGTGCAGAACTGGCCCGCCCGATAGCTGAACGGCTTTTCGTGTGGGTCCAACACGAAGGTGCGGGTGTCGGCGGTCTCCTTGATGATCCGGGTCACCGTGGCCCGCTGGAACACGTGACGTTCCGCCATTCCCACACCTTCCACACTTTGCGTTCTTCACTTCAGAGAATACTATTCTCTCAAAACGATAGGATGTTCTCAATGCTTTCCGCGTCCCCCACTGCGCTCGTCTTCGAGGACCAGCACTACAGCCTTGCGCAGCTCAGCGCCCTGGCTGGTGGGCTGGCGGCGAGCCTGCGCGGACGTGGCGTGACGGCCGGTGACCGGGTGGCGTTGATGGCGTCCAACCGCCCCGAGTTCGTCGTGGCGCTGCACGCCATCTGGCGACTGGGCGCAACGGTCGTGCTGATCAGCCCGGCCTGGAAGCGCGACGAAGTCGAGCACGCGTTGTCGTTGACGAATCCGTCCCATGCCGTCGGCGATCAAGCGGTGCTGTTGGAACTGATGCCGATGCTGCCTCTCGACGAGCCGATCGCGCCGGGCGAGCCGGTGTCCGGGTCGCCGGCGCCGGATGCCGATGCGGTGTTGGCGTTCAGCTCGGGAACCACCGGTCTGCCCAAGGCCGTTCGGCACACCCACGCGTCGCTACTCGCCGCGGTTCGGCATTGGCGCGACGCGTTGGGCTTGACCTCCCGCGACCGGATCCAGATTGCGACGCCGCCGTCGCACATTCTCGGCTTGCTCAACATCGAGACGGCGCTGCAGACCGGCGTGTGGATGCGCCTTCATCGTCGATTCGATATCGACCGAATTCTGCAGCACATCCAATCCGACCGGATCACCGTCGAGATGGCCGTCGCGCCCATCGCGCTGGCCATCGCTTCGCATCCGCGCCTGGAGTCCTACGACCTCTCGTCGCTGCGATTCATCATGTGGGGCGCGACCCCGGTCAGCGAGAGCGTTGCCCGAACCGTCACCCGGCGCACCGGAGTCGGTTGGGTTCCCGCGTACGGCACCACCGAGCTGCCGGTCATCGCCTGCAACCCGCTTGACGGCGCCCGGCTCGATTCGGTGGGGAGGCCGGTGTCCGGCGTACAAGTGCGGGTGATGTCGCTACAGACCGGCGAGCAGGTCGGGGCGGGTGAGGTCGGCGAGATCCAGGCGAGGTCGGAGTCGCTGATGGCCGGCTATCTACCCTGCGAAGCGACGCGAGATGCGCTGTGCGACGGCTGGTATCGCACGGGCGACGTCGGATATCTGGACACCGGTGGCTGGCTGCGGATCACCGACCGGTCCAAGGAGATGATCAAGGTCCGCGGTTTTCAGGTTGCGCCCGCTGAGATCGAGGCGGTGCTGCACGCTCATCCCGCCGTCGAAGACTGCGCGGTATTCGGGATCCCCGACGACGTCGACGGGGAATCCGTCGTCGCCGCCGTCGCGACCCGGGCACCGGTCGACGCGGCCGAACTCAGTGCCCAGGTGGGTGAGCGGCTCGCGTCGTACAAAAAGCTGAGCCGTGTGGTGTTCGTGCCCGAAATACCTCGGCTGCCATCAGGAAAGGTGCTACGCCGAGTTTTAAAGGAGCGCTATGGATGTACGTTTGACAGCTGAACAACAACAACTGCGCGACGCCGCGGCCAAGCTGGCCGACGACCTCGGCCCGGGGTCGGTGCAAGATCTCGTCGACGAGGATCGAATTGCCCGCCTGGACAAGCAGATCGAGATGACGGGATGGCGATCGCTGCGGCGCGATGGGGCCTCGGGCGTGGAAGTGGCGATCGTCGCCGAGGAATTCGGCCGCGGATTGGTGGACGCGCCGTTTCTGGGGCCGGTGCTGGCCGACGATCTGGCCCGGCACATCGGCGGCGACGGCGCCTGGTCCACGATCGCCGTGGGTGGTCGCGGCATCGACGCCCGGGGTTACCAGCGGGCGTTGGCGTTGAACGGGACGATGGTGCTGGCCGCCGACCTGGGTGCGGCCGGGGAGGCAGTTGATCTGACCAGGGCCACCGCCAGTGTCGTCGGAACAACATGCGCCATAGGCGAATTGGCCCCCGACCTGGCGGCCCGGTGGCTGGCGCTTGCTCTGGCCACCACGTCGGCGGACCTGGTCGGAACCGCGCGAGGTGCGCACACTTTGGCTTGCGAGTACGCGAAAATTCGTGAGCAATACGGTAATTCGATCGGCTCCTATCAAGCCATCGCGCACCTGCTGGCGGAAAGCCTGGCGCTGATCGAGGGCTCGGTGAGTGTGCTGCGACACGCCGCCTGGGCGGTCGACGAGCTGGAGCCGGACGAGGCGATCCGGGCCGCTCGGGTGGCGAAGATCTACTGCGCGCGCGCCGCACGCACGGTGTGCGAGACCGCGATCCAGGTGCACGGCGGCATCGGCAACACCTGGGAATGCCTGGCGCACGTCTTTTTACGGCGTGCCCTCACATCGACCGAACTGTGGCCCGTCAAGCTGGAGGAGATCGACCTTGGACTTTCGTGATTCGGCCGACGAAGCCGCTTTCCGCGACCGGCTGCGATCGTGGCTTGCGGTGCACGCCGAGGAATTTCCGAGCTCCGGCGATGAGTACTGGGCCCGGCAGGGCGAATGGCATCGTGCGCTGTACGAGGGCGGTTTCTTCGGGTTGTCCTGGCCGCGCGAGTACGGCGGGCAGGAGCTGCCGCCGGTGTACGACGTCATTCTCGACGAAGAGTTGGCGCGCGCCGGCGCCCCACCCAGACCCAGCCTCGGCTATCTGGTCTCCGGCCTGACGCGTCACGGCAGTGCGGACCTGTGCCGTTGGTTTTTGCCCGGCATGATCAACGGCACCGAGCGATGGTGTCAGGGCTTCAGCGAGCCCGGCTCCGGCTCGGACCTCGCGTCGCTGACCACCACCGCCACCCGCGAGGGTGACAACTACGTCGTGAATGGCCACAAGATCTGGACCAGCTACTCCGATGTCGCCGACTGGTGTCTGCTGTTGGCCCGCACCGACCCGGACGCCAAGCGCCACCGGGGTATCTCGGCGTTCATCATCTCGATGAAACAGCCTGGCGTGCAGCAGCGTCCGCTGCGGATGATCAACGGTGTGACCACCGAATTCGGTCAGGTGTTCTTCGACGGCGCTTTGGTGCCGGCCGAGCATATGGTGGGCGCTCCGGGCGAGGGCTGGCCGCTGGCCATGACGGTAGTCGGTCACGAACGCGAGCCCTCCACGTTGGGCTATGCGGCGCGCTACGGGAAGCTCGTTCGCGACCTGGCCGCCCGCACCGACGGCCCGGCGTGCCCCGAATTAGCCTGGGCTGCAGTCCAGACCGAGATGCTGACCCACCACGTCAGGCGAAGGTTATCCGAACAGCTCGACGGCATGACGCACACGTCGGACGGGTCGCTGGACAAGTTGCTGATGACCTGGGTCGAGCAGTCGGTCGGCCACGCCGCGCTGGCTGTCGCCGGCATCGACGACCCCGGCCTGCTATCCGCCTACCTCTACAGCCGCGCCCAAAGCGTGATGGGCGGGACATCGCAGATCCAGAAAAACATCATCGCTGCACGAATCTTGGGATTGTAGGAGTGATCGCGAACGCGGGCGAAGCCCGGGTGAAGCGGGTCACGACCATCGAAGGAGCCTGACGTGTACGACATGCCGAGCGAAATCGACGTTCAGGCCGACGGGCCGCTGCGGATCATCACGCTGAACCGGCCCGATTCGCTGAACTCGGTCAACGACGACCTACACCACGGGCTGGCAAAGCTGTGGCAGCGGATGAGCGATGACCGCAGCGCCCGCGCCGCGGTGATAACCGGTGCCGGCCGGGCCTTTTCAGCCGGCGGCGACTTTACCTACCTCAAGGAGCTGGCGGGCGACGCCGACCTGCGGGCCAAGACCATCGCCGATGGACGCGAGATCGTCCTGGGCATGGCACGGTGCCGGGTGCCGGTGGTGGCGGCGGTCAACGGCCCGGCCGTCGGGCTGGGCTGCAGCCTGGTCGCGCTGAGCGACATCGTCTACATCGCCCAAGACGCCTACCTGGCCGACCCGCACGTGCAGGTGGGGTTGGTGGCCGCCGACGGCGGACCGCTGACCTGGCCGCTGCACATCAGCCTGCTGCTGGCGAAGGAGTACGCGCTGACCGGCACCCGGATCTCCGCAGAGCGGGCGGTCGAACTTGGCCTCGCCAACCATGCGGTAGCCGATCCGGTCGGCGAGGCGCTGAAGGCCGCGAAGAAGATCCTCGAATTGCCGCAGCAGGCCGTCGAAAGCACCAAACGCGTCCTCAACGTTCATCTCGAGCGCGCGGTGCTGGCCACGCTGGACTACGCGCTGTCCGCCGAGAACCAGTCCTTCCAGACCGAGGATTTCCGTGCGATCGTGACGAAGTTGGCGGCCGGCAAGAACTGACTCGGCGCAGGCCGCCCAGGTCCAGCGGGGTGCCGTCCTTGCCGACGAGCCGGCCACCGCACCTTGGCTCCCGCAGCATGCAGCCGGCGGACCGTCGCCTCACCCAGGCCGCCGGCACCACCGACGACGATCGCGGAACTACCGCTGATTTGCATCGGGGTTCCCTTTCTTGCAACTCATACTCTCAAACTGAGAGAATAGTATTCTCATGCGCCCTAGGCGACTCGCGTCCCCCGTTGCCGAAGTGGAGAAGCCGTCCCTGACACCGTCATCGAGGTTCCCGCTGCATGATCGTCAGATGACGATCGCTGATTTGATCGCGGCCGCACGTGACGGTTCCCCGCGGGCCGCAGGCCGGTTGCTCAGCCTGGTCGAAGGTGAGCGTCGCGAGGAGGTGCTGGCGAGCCTCGGTCCGTCGTCGGTGCTCGTCATCGGGATCACCGGTCCGCCTGGTGCCGGTAAATCGACGACGATCGCGGCGCTGGTGGGCGCCTACCGGCAACGCGAAATGCGGGTGGCCGTGCTTGCGGTCGATCCGTCGTCGCCGTTCAGCGGCGGTGCGCTGCTCGGCGACCGGATCCGGATGGCCGCCCACATCAACGACCCGGACGTGTTGATCCGCTCGGTCGCTACCCGGGGTCATCTGGGCGGCCTCGCCGCGGCCGTGCCCGCCGCCATCCGGCTGCTCGGGGCGCTGGGCTACCACGTGATCCTGCTGGAGACGGTCGGCGTGGGGCAGTCCGAGATCGAGATCGCCGCGGTCGCCGACCCGACCTTGGTGATCCTCAACCCCGGTGCCGGCGACGCGGTGCAGGCCGCCAAGGCCGGACTGCTCGAGGTCGCCGACATCGTGGCGGTCAACAAGGCCGATCGGGAAGGTGCCGATCAGACCGTCCGCGACCTTCGGGCCGAAACTAAATCACCAATTGTGCGGCTTATCGCCGCGAACGGTGACGGCATACCGGAGCTGATGGAGGCGATCGATGCCCACCACCGCACCGACAGTCCCGCGCGGCGAGCGGCTCGCGCGCGCGCCCAGATCCTTTCGCTGGCGCAAAGCCGGCTACGGGCGCACCCCGACCTCGATCGGCTCGCAGCGTCGGTGGCCAAGGGCCACGACGATCCCTATACGGCGGCCGAGCAGTTACTGATCTCCGGGGCCGGGGGTGGGTCTAATGCGCCGGCAAGTTGAGGATGCGCCGCTTCGTGCGCAGCAGGTCACCGATCGGCTACTGTGCCGGTCAATGAACAGCGACGTTTTGGTTATCATCGGTGTCGGCGGGATGGGGCTGTCGATCGCCCGTCGCGTCGGAGCGGGTCGAACGATCGTGTTGGCTGACGTCAACGCGGCAGCGCTGCAGACCGCCGCGGACGCACTCGGCAACGACGGGCATCGGGTGTTGACCCGAGAAGTCGACGTCACCTCCCGCGCCTCGGTGGCCGCCGTCGCGGAGACGGCCGACGCGGCCGGGCGTGTCACGGCTGTTGTTCATACCGCAGGACTTTCGCCGCAACAGGCGTCGGCCGAGGCGGTCCTGGCCGTCGACTTGCTGGGGGTCGCGCTGATGATCGACGAGTTCGGCCGGGTGATCGAACCCGGCGGCGCCGCGGTGGTGATCGCCAGCATGGCCGGACACATGCAGCCGGCGCTCGACCCGGCAGTCGCACAGCAGCTGGCGACCGCACCGACCGACGAGCTGCTCGGCCTCGAAGCGTGCGCCGGCATCACCGACAGCCGGATCGCCTACCCATTCGCCAAGCGGGCCAACCAAATCCGGGTAGCGGCTGCCGCCGGGTCCTGGGGGCAGCGTGGTGCGCGAATCAATTGCATCAGCCCGGGTGTCATCTCCACGTCGATGGGCCGCTTGGAACTGAGTAGTGAATCCGGCGCGCTGATGCGAGCCATGGTCGAGAACTCTGGCTTGCGACGGCTTGGCACGCCCGAGGACATCGCCGCCGCCACCGAGTTTCTGCTCGGGCCGTCGTCCGCATTCATCACCGGCACCGACCTGCTGGTCGACGGGGGAGTCATCGCCGCGATCCAAAGCGGCACAATCGATCTTGCTAAGGCACTCGCTGACCGATGAGAGCCTCCTTGGTGACTGCGCCGGGGGAGACGCGAATCGTCGAGCTACCCAAGCCCGCAACTGGTCCCAGCGATGTGCTGGTGAAGATGCGTGCTTGCGGCATCTGCGGGTCCGACACGCTGTACGTGTCTTTAGGCGGGCTGCCGCCGCGACAGGGCAAGATGCCGCTCGGACATGAGCCCGCGGGCGAAGTCGTCGAAGTCGGTCGGGACGTCACCGGCCTGTCGGTGGGTGATCATGTCGTGATCAACCCGATGGCCGCGCCGGGTGGCATCATCGGTAACGGCGGTCCGACCGGTGCGCTCGCGGACTATCTGCTCGTCGAGCAGGCCGTCCGGGGCAGAAGTCTGGAGGTCGTACCCGATCACATCCCGTTCGAGGTGGCAGCGCTGAACGAGCCGATGGCCGTTGCGCGACACGGCGTGAACCAAGCTGCGCCCACACCCTCCGACAAGGTGGTGGTCTTCGGCGCCGGCCCGATCGGTCTCGGCGCGACAATCAGTTTCAAATCGGTTGGGGTTCAACATGTCACCGTGGTCGACGTGATCCAGTCGCGGCTGGACAAAGCCGTCGAAGTGGGAGCCGACGCGGTCATCAACTCTGCCGACGAAGACGCCGCGCAACGTCTGGTCGACATCCACGGCCCGGGCGAATCGATGTTTCCGGGCAAGGCCGGCACCGATATCTATTTGGACGCCGCGGGCGCACCCGCGGTGATCAACACCGCCTTGGCGGCTGCCAAGACCGGAGCCAGGGTGGTGGTGGTCGCCGTTCACAAAGAACCGGTACCGGTGGACTTCCTCAACGTGATGAGCAACGAAGTCGCCATCATCGGGTCGATGGGCTACCCGAAAGAAATCTTCGAGGTCACCAAGGACATCATCGCCAACTGGGAAAAGTACGCCGTCATCGTCAGCCGCACCGTGCCCTTCGACGACGTCGCTGCGGCGTTGCGGATGGCCGCCACGCCCGGTGCTGCCGACAAGGTCGTGGTCACCTTCGGCTGAGCCGCGTCCGCGCTTAGAACAACGACGCCAGTTCGCCCAGCAGCGTGGCGCTGGTGGACGCGGCGGTGCCGCTCTCGTTCCCCAGTGCCGACACGATGTCGTACAAGTAGTCGCCGTTTGTAGCGTTAGCGGTGCCGTCAGTGAACAGGACGGCGGCCAAGTCGTAAATACCGCTGCCACCATTTGAGCCCGCGCCGGAGAGCGCGGTGCTGGCCGTCGTGCCGAATGGGTCCAGCACGTAGGCGATGTCGTGACCGCCGCCGGCGACCGCGACGCTGTTGTCGGGACCGAGGACGTCAGCGACGTTGTCGTTGCCCTCGCCGGCGAACGCCTGGCCGTAAGTGGTGTAGCTGGTGTCGTCCAATGCGACGTTGCCGTTCCCGGCAGCCGAGTACGCGCCCTCGAGAAAGCCGGTGTTGCTACCGGAGTCGCTGGCGTAGTTGTTGTTGCCGAGGACGGCGAAGGAGCCGTCGCCGTAACCGCTGTTGTTGCCGATGTCGATCGCGGTGTCGCCGTTGCCGTTCCCGGACTCGGTGTACAGCGGGGCGGCACCGGCAAAGGCGCCGTCATAGCCGCCGATCCCGTTGTCGCTGGTGTTGTTGCCGATGTCGATCGCGGTGTCGTTGCTGCCCGTTGCGCCGCCGACGGTTCCGACCAGGTCGGCGTTGCCGGCAGCGGCGCCGTCCGGCTGTGTGCCGAGGGTCTGCGCGTCGTTGTCGCCGATGTCGATAGCGGTGTCGTTGTTGGCTCCGGTGTCGGTGCTCAACCCCCCGGCGGTGGCAAAAGCGTTGCTGCCCTGCGCGTAGGCGAAGTCTCCGGCGCCGCCGGTGGCAGAGGCATTGGCGCCGTCGCCGTAAGCGATGGCGATGTCGCCGGTGCCCGAGGTGGCGGTGGCCTCGTTGCCCGTTGTGGAGAACAGATCCTTGCCGTCGATGGAGATCTGGAAATCCAGCGTCGAGGGTGCGCTGGCGGGAATCGACAGACCCCCGAAAAGATCCGACAACCAGGCGCTGGACGGGTCGGCTGAAGCGCTGCCCGGCGCGACGGCCACCGCCGCGCCAATACCCAACCCCACCGCGAGCAGGCCGATCCGAGCGATACCACGAGCGCCGACCATGAATGGTCCTCCCCCACCGCACCCGACGGGCGCGAGCATTGATCGTTTCCCCGGCGAGCCGAGCGCCGTGACAGCTGAGCCTAGCGCTAGCTGAGAAAAATATGACGAGAAACTGAGAGAACCGCCGACACTCGATGAGCTGGTAACCGAATTCTGCAAGCTATGGTCGTCCCCCAACCCTGAAGAGTTGGCGGGCTATTTCACCGAAGACGCCCTCTATCACAACATCCCCATGGAGCCGGTGCAGGGTCGCGAGGCGATCCAGCAGTTCATCGCGGGATTCGTCGCCGTGGTCGACGGCATCGACTTCCAGGTCCACCGACAAGTCAGCGACGGCACGGTGGTGATGAACGAACGCACCGACGTGCTGCGCCGCAAAGACGGCGGAGAAGTCCCGCTGCCGGTGATGGGGGTTTTCGAGGTGCACGACGGAAAGATCGCGGCGTGGCGCGACTACTTCGACATGGAGGCCATCGCCAACGCGTTCAGCTAGCGGCTTGGGGTCACACGGGCTGAACTCTAGTCGACCGACTTGCCGGTTGCTGCCGCGTAGCCGGCGCGGAAGCCGAAAACCATTGCCGGGCCGATAGTTCCGCCCGCACCGCCATAGGCGCGGCCGGTGACGCCGCCCATCGCGTTGCCGGCGGCGAACAGACCCGGTATCGGCGCGCCACTGACATGCAGGACCCGTCCGTCGCGATCGGTCCGCGGTCCGCCCTTGGTTCCCATCGAACCGATCGAGATCGGGACAGCGTAGTACGGCGCGGTATCGACGGGGCCGAGCGTCTTGCCGGCAAGCGTCGTCGCGCGTGCGTCGCCCCAATAACCGTCGTAAGCGCTTGAGCCACGGCCGAAGTCGGGATCCGATCCGGCCAGGACATTGCCGTTCCAGCGTTCGATCGTGTGGGTCAGCCCGCCGGGGTCGATACCGGTCTTGGCGGCCAGCTCGGCTAGATCGGCCGACGCGCAGAACCAATCCGGGACCGGCTCATCCGGCTCGACACCCAGAAATCCATAGTGCTTGTGGTGAATCGAGTCGAATACGATCCATGCCGGGTCATTGACATAGCCGTCGCGCGGGTCGAAATAGTGGAAGGCACCGGCCATCGAGTTGTAATCGCAGGCCTCGTTGACGAACCGGTTCCCGTCCCGGTTGACGATGATGCTGCGCGGGCGAGTACGCTCCAGGCGCACGCTGCGGCTGCGCTGTTTCCCGTCGATCGTGTCGCCCGGCATCTGCACGATCGGCACCCACCACGCTTCGCCCATGTTGGCCAGGTCGGCTCCGTGCGCCATCGCCATGCGCAATCCGTCGCCGGTGTTGTAGGGCGGTGAGACGGCACCGTGCATCGGTCCGCGCAGAAAAGCGTTGACCAACGACGAATCCCATTCAAACCCGCCGCAGCCCAGGACGACGCCGTGCCGGGCCCGCACGGCCAGCTGCTTGCCGGTGCAACTGATTCGAACTCCGACGATCTCGCCGCCTTCGGCGTAAAGCTCCTCTGCCCGCGCGTTCGTCGTAGGCGTTACCCCGGCGTCCAGCAATCCCTTGAGTAGCCCGGCAATCAGCGCGGTGCCTGCCACACACAGGTCTGTCGTGCTCTCATCGACCGCGGCGTGCAGCCTCGCCCTGGTTTCCGCGTCGAAACCGACGTTGGACCAGTCCGCGGGAAACGACGTGATCTTGTCGCGCCATTCGCCGAGTTGGACGAGATCGAATGGAGCAGCGGTCAGCGAACGTCCGCCGGCCGGCCGGCCGCCCGGCAGCTCGGGTTTGTAATCCGGGAAGCCATCAGCGATTTCGAAGTGCAAACCGCTGCGCCCTTCGACGAAGTCGAGCATGGCCGGCCCGGTTCGCACGAACGTCTCGACTAGTGCCTGATCCATCGAGCCGAACGACTGCGCGTCGAGATATCGCAGCGCGTCATCGACCGTCAACTCCCCGTCGGGCGAGCGATTATGCGCGGGAATCCACACCACCCCGCCCGAAACCGCCGTGGTGCCACCGACAGTCGCGGCTTTCTCGTAGACCGCTACCGAAGGGCCGTTGGCTGCCGCGGTCAATGCGGCGGTCAGTGCGGCGCCGCCGCTACCGAGTACGACGATGTCGACTTCCTGGTCCCAAGACGGCATGAATTTATTTCCTTCCAGCTCAGGTCAGCTGAGTAGCGCCGATAATTCCCTGGCGGCCTTGATGACTGCGTCCTTGCCGCGCATCACCACGTCTTCGCGATGCGAAATCAGGTTGATACACGTCGGCGGAGACGGCGGGACCCGGTGCACGGGAACGGCCAGACCGTAAGTGTTCGGCTCGATCTCGCCGTGGGTGATCACCCATCCTTGCTGACGGGCGCGGACGACGAGGTCACGTTCGTCCGGACGTGGCGGCATGCTCGCCAACAGCGCGATGCCCGCGGCTCCCCGGTCCAGCGGGTAGCGACTGCCCTCGTGGAAGGCCAGCTGGTAAGCCACCTGGGTGGGGACGATCACCGCGACGGCCACCTGCTGGTCGCCCTCGGCGACGAGCAGCGACACCGTGGTGCCCAGATCGTCGGCCAAGGCGCGCAGGGTCGGCAGACTCAGCTGGCGCACATTGCGATCGAACGACGCGCCGAGGACCGCCAGGCCCGCGGCCGGCCGGTAGCGCCCGTCCTCGCCTTTGGCGACGAATCGAAATTGGGAGAGCGTGGCGAGCAGACGATAGGCGATCGTTCGATGCACGCCGATGCCGTCGGCGACCTGTTGCACTGTCAGCCCCGCTGGCGCGTCGGCCACTAGGTGCAGCGCCGTAAGCCCCCGCGCCAGCGTTTGTGAGCCGGGTGCGGTGCTGGTCTGAAGCTCCGGCATGTCAGCGCACCGGAAAGCGGTCGGCCGCGCCGGTCAACCCGACCTGCGCTTCCCTTGACAGACAACGGAACGAGAGTGATGCTCTATATATAGTGCACATCAGTGTGCGATTTTAGCACACAGACTGGGCGCAAAACGAGGACAAAATTTCCCCGGCAGCGCGAGAGGAATCAGTGGCCGAGCACGAGAGCGTGTGGAGTGATCTGCAGGGTGTGCCATTCGCGCAGGGCTACCTCGACGCCGGTGGCGTGCGAACCCGCTACCTGCGCGCGGGCGACCCAGCCAAGCCGGTGCTGTTCTTGTTGCACGGCTCGGGTGGCCACGCCGAGGCGTACGTCCGCAATCTGGAGGCACACGCCGAGCACTTCTGGACCTGGTCGATCGACATGCTCGGGCACGGCTACACCGACAAGCCCGGCCATCCCCTGGAAGTCGGCCATTATGTCGAGCACCTGATGGCGGTCCTGGACGCGATCGGCGCTCAGCGCGCCTGCCTGTCCGGTGAATCGCTCGGCGGCTGGGTGGCCGCCCGCGCCGCTGTCGACCATCCCGACAAAGTCGACCGACTGGTCCTCAACACCGCG
>Ga0335075_10004188_pt1 | contig 22609 bp, 20 predicted proteins | sample Lox_Sample_24_FD_206723 | JGI IMG/M metagenome (GOLD analysis project Ga0335075, IMG submission 206723) | Soil microbial communities from Loxahatchee National Wildlife Refuge, Florida, United States - Lox_Sample_2.4 | ecosystem: Environmental > Terrestrial > Soil > Wetlands | place: USA...
TTCGACGCCCAGTACACCACGACCTGGCCGGTGGGCTCGGCGTCAGCCGAGGTGGCCCGCCAGCGCGCGTGGCAGCAGTCGTTCTGGCAGTCCATGCGCCCCTACGCCAGCGGCCAGGCCTACCAGAACTACACCGACCCCACGCTGGCGAACTGGCGGCAGGCCTACTACGGCGCCAACTACGCCCGCCTGACCCAGGTCAAGGCGGCCTACGACCCCGGCCGCCTGTTCACCTTCCCGCAGGCCGTCTGACCACGGGACGTGCCTCAGCCGTCCCGAGATGGCTGAGGCCCCGCCGGCCCGTCTACCCGTGCTACGTAGCGCAGGAGTTGTTGTAGGTGCGGCCGATGAACTGCGGGTAACCGTACAGGGCGAACTGGTCCGTCCCGTACTGCCTGTCCTCTTGAGGAACCTCGATCGTGAACCCCGCACATGCAATCGTTCCATCATGTTGTGATCCCTGACGGATACCGGTGGGTATTGGGGGAAAGGGCACAGATGTGTTCCTACCGCTCCGTACTGTCACCTGACAAGGGGGCTGGAGTAACCTTCACCAAGTTGTGCTGAGCGCAGATCGCGCTAACCTGCATCGACAGTGACCGGGGGCCTATGGCTCCGTGTCCCCGGCACTAAGGCATCTCAGGTGGCATCAGACGCGTTGAAACACCGCATATTCATCGGGTACTACGCCAAGCGGGCATGATGGTATCCAACGCCCGTACGGCAGCTACCCCGGTGCAGGTTCCGATGACAAGTAACGCTGAGCTCGACGCAGCCATAACCATCCGCCGCGACCAGGCGCCCGTCCTGCTCGTCGAGGACGACGATGGTGACGCCCTGCTCGTGGAGGAACTGCTGCGAGAGGTCGGTGCGCCGGTCGTCGTGCGGCGGGCGCGGTCACTTGGCCAGGCCAAGACCATGGTCTCCGAGGCGGCCTGCGTGCTGCTCGATCTGGGCCTGCCGGACTCGCAGGGCCTGCAAGGGCTGCGGCAGCTGCTGAGCATCGACCCGCAGGCGGCGATCGTCGTGCTGACCGGGGTCGCCAGCGAGCACCTGGGCGAGCAGGCGGTCCGGTCCGGAGCGCAGGACTACCTGGTCAAGGGCGAGGTCGGCGGGCCCATGCTGCACCGCGTGATCCGGTATGCGGTCGAGCGGCGCCGCGCGGAGGAGGCCCAGCGGGAATTGCACGTGGCCAAGGTCCAGGCCCAGGAGAACGCCCGGCTGGAGCGCGGCCTGCTGCCGTCGCCGCTGCTGGCCGACTCGCGGCTGAGCGTGTCCGCGCGCTGCCTGGCCGGCGGGCAGCAGCACCTGCTCGGCGGGGACTTCTACGACGTGGTCGAGGCCGCCGACGGCTGGGTGCACGCGCTCATCGGCGACGTCTGCGGGCGCGGCCCGGCCGAGGCCGCCCTGGGCGTGTGCCTGCGGGTAGCCTGGCGCACGCTGGTGCTGGCCGGCAGGCCGGCCGACGAGATCCTGGCCACGCTGAACCGGCTGCTCGAGCACGAGCGCCAGGATGACACCATGTTCGCCACCTTGTGCATGGTGTCGGTGGCCCCCGACCGAGCCGGCGGCTGGGTGCGCATGGCGGGCCACATGCCGCCGCTCCTGGTCACCCGCGGCGGCGTGCTCGAGTTGCAGACTCCGACCGCCCCACCGCTTGGGCTCGGCCACGACCAGGACTGGCCCGGCACGCAGGTGGGGCTCGACGGCAGCTGGTCGGTGCTGCTGTACACGGACGGCCTGATCGAGGGCCGGATCGGGAAGGGGTCCGAGCGGCTCGGCAGCGAAGGCCTGATGGACCTGATCAGGGACGCCCTGCGGACCGCGCCGCACGCGGACGGGAACGGCGAGGCCAGCGCGGTGGGTTCGCCCCCCGACGGCCGGCTTCTCGACCAGGTGATCGAGCACGTGCGTGACCTCAACGGCGGTGACCTAGATGACGACCTGGCCATCCTGGCTCTCGGCTATTCCCCGGGCCGATGAGCGAGGCGCAGCGGGCGGACGCCCGGCGGCGGTGGCCACTGAGCCGGACCGTCGGCGTCGCCGTCCTGGCCCTGCTGCTTTTCGCCGTCGCGGTCGTCGTGGTCGGCGAAATTGCCCTGGCCAGCGCGCATGACACCAGCACTGCACTGGACGGCGTGTTCATCGGGGTGGCGATCGGCCTGCTGCTGACGGTCGTGCTGCTCGCCGCGAGCCTGCGGGCGACCGCGGTCCGGCCGCTCGACCACCTGGCGGCCCAGGCCCGCCGGGTCGCCGACGGTGACTTCGGCCACGAGGTCACCGTCCGTGGCCCGCGGGAAGTGACGAACCTGGCCGCCGACGTCAACACCATGCGCGAGCGTATCTTGCAGGAGCTTTCCACCACCAGGCAGGCGAACGAGATCCTGCAGGCCCACGCCGAGGAACTGCAGCGCTCCAACGCCGAGCTCGAGCAGTTCGCCTACGTAGCGTCCCACGACCTGCAGGAGCCGCTGCGCAAGGTGGCGAGCTTCTCCCAGCTGCTCCAGCGCCGCTACGCCGGGAAGCTTGACGCCCGGGCCGACCAGTACATCGAGTTCGCGGTGGACGGCGCCAAGCGCATGCAGGCGCTGATCAACGACCTGCTCGCCTACAGCAGGGTCGGCAGGTCCGCGCGCGAGCCGGCCCTGGTGCCGAGCGACGCGGCGCTGACCCAGGCCAGGGCGAACCTTTCCGACCAGATCGAACAGACCGGCGCCACCATCGAGACCGGCCACCTGCCCATGGTCCTGGCTGAGATGCCGCTTCTCATCGCGGTATTCCAGAACCTGCTCAGCAACGCGCTGAAGTTCAGCGGCCCCAAGCCGCCGCGGGTCGTGATCACGGTCCGCCGCGACAAGCCGTTCTGGCTGTTCTCTTTCACCGACAACGGCATCGGCATCGAACCGGACTATGCCGAGCGCATCTTCGTGATCTTCCAGCGGCTGCACGAGCGGAGCGCCTACAGCGGCACCGGCATCGGCCTGTCCATGACCAGGAAGATCATCGAGTACTTCGGCGGCCGGATCTGGCTCGACACCACCTATACCGAGGGCGCGCGGTTCTTGTTCACGCTGCCGATGCCGCAGGAGACCAAGGAACCAGAGGACGAGGAAGCCGATGGATGATTTCGGTAACTCCAACGTGATCGACGTGCTCATGGTGGATGACGACGAGGGCGACGTCCTCATGACCAGGGAGGCCTTCGAGTACTACAAGGTCCGTAACAAGCTGCACGTCGTCTCCGACGGCGAGCAGGCGCTGCAGTTCCTGCGTCGCACCGGCCAGTACGCCGATGCCCCGCGTCCCGGGCTGATCTTGCTCGACGTCAACCTGCCCCGCCGCAGCGGCCTGGAAGTGCTCGCCGAGCTGAAACAAGACCCCGACCTGCTGGTCATCCCCGTGGTCATGCTGACCACCTCGCGCGCCGAGGAGGACATCATTCGCAGCTACTCGCTGCATGCCAACGCGTTCGTGGCCAAGCCGGTCGACTTCGAGCACTTCATCGAGGCAATCCGCCAGATAGACAACTTCTTCCTGACCCTGGTCTGCCTGCCCAGCTAAGCGCGCCCCCCGATAGGATCTTCACCGCCACGAAGCCTGGGAAGGGAGCCCGATGTACGACGCCATGCTGGCCGAGACCGTCACCATCCGCGGCGAAGGCGGCGACGAGATCGAGGCCTACCTGGCCCGGCCGATGAGCCAGGGACCGCACGGCGGCGTGGTGGTCATCCACCACATGCCCGGCTACGATGCGGCCACCAAGGAAATCACGCGCAGGTTCGCGGTGCACGGCTACAACGCGGTCATGGCGAACCTCTACTACCGCGATGCCCCGGGAGCCAGCCCGGACGACGCCGCCGCGACGGCCCGCGCCCAGGGCGGCGTGCCCGACGCGAGGCTGATCGGCGACGTGGCCGGGGCGGCGGCGTACCTGCGTGGCCAGAGTAACTCCAATGGCAAGGTCGGCGTGATCGGCTACTGCTCAGGCGGCCGCCAGTCGGTCCTGGCCGCCTGCAGCCTGCCGCTCGAGGCCGCCGTGGACTGCTATGGCGCGTTCGTGGTCGGGACCCCGCCGGAGGGCATGCCGCTGAAGGTCGGCCCGATCAAGCACCTCATCAAGGACCTGTCCTGCCCGCTGCTCGGACTGTTCGGCGCGGACGACCAGTACCCGTCGCCGGACCAGGTGGCCGAGCTCGAGCAGGAACTGAAGGCGCAGGGCAAGACGTACGAGTTCCGCTCCTACGAGGGCGCCGGGCACGCGTTCTTCAATGTCGACCGCCCCGCCTACCGCCCCGAGGCCGCGGCCGACGGCTGGAACCGCATCTTCACCTGGTTCGGCCGTTACCTTAACTGACTAGCCAAAAGGTTCAGGGGGCGCTGGAGGCGGCCCAGATGTTGATGCCGGCCTCGACGGCGTCGCGGTCGATCGCGGCCAGTTCGTCGTCGGTGAAGTCGCTGCGGCCGGCCGCGGCGAGGTTCTCCTCAAGTTGCGCCACGCTGCTCGCGCCGATCAGCGCGGAGGTGACCCGCGGGTCGCGCAGGACCCAGGAGATCGCCATCTGCGCCAGCGTCTGGCCGCGCGACCTGGCGAGCTCCGCAAGCTTGCGGACGTGCGCCAGCGTCGGCTCGGCCAGCTGGTCCTGGGACAACGACCCGTTGAGGCTGGCCCGCGAGCCGGCCGGAACGCCGTTCAGGTACTTGCCGGTGAGCACCCCCTGGGCCAGCGGCGAGAACGCGATGCATCCGATGCCCTCCCGGCCGAGCACGTCAAGCAGCCCGCCCTCGATCCAGCGATTGATCATCGAGTACGACGGCTGGTGGATAAGCAACGGGGTGCCCATCCGGCGGAGCAGGGCCGCTGCATCCACGGTCCGTTCGGCCGAATAAGAGGAGACACCTGCGTACAGGGCCTTGCCGGACCGGACGGCGGTATCGAGCGCGCCCATCGTCTCCTCGAGCGACGTGTCGGGGTCGAAGCGGTGGGAGTAGAAGATGTCGACATACTCCAGGCCCAACCGGCGCAGCGACTGGTCCAGGCTGGCCAGCAGGTACTTGCGCGAGCCCCATTCGCCGTACGGGCCCGGCCACATGTCGTAGCCGGCCTTGGTCGAGATGATCAGCTCGTCGCGGTACGGCCGCAGGTCCTCCCGCATGATCCGGCCGAAGTTGACCTCCGCGCTGCCGTACGGCGGGCCGTAGTTGTTGGCCAGGTCGAAGTGCGTGACGCCCAGGTCGAACGCCCGGCGCACGACCGCGCGCTGGTCGGAGATCGGCTTGCCGTCGCCGAAGTTCTGCCACAGGCCGAGCGAGATCTCGGGCAGCAGCAGGCCGCTGCGTCCGCAGCGGCGGTAGGGGAGCTTACTGTAACGGTCATCGGCGGCTACGTATGTCATGTGGGAAGTCTTTCATCCCGTCCGCCGGCCGGCCGCGGTGTACCTGTTATCGTCCAACGTTGAAAGGAGTCGCGAATGTGCACGTACCTGACGGAGAAGGTCTCGATTAGCGGAAGCGGCAAGGGGCCGGCCGGCTGGTTCACTGTGACCGACGCGAGCGTCTACTTCGACCATCCAGTGCACGCGCCGGCCGAGCACACGCTCAACATCGACTTCCTCGACCCGGGCGCCGGCCCTTCGGCGCGGGTCGCGGTCGAGCTCACCGCCGAATCGGCCCGCGCCCTGGCCCAGGCGATCCAGGTCACCCTGGACTCCGTTCCCCCCGGCCTCCTCACCTAGCCCGGCGTGGGAGTAACCACCTACGCCCGGCTGAGCCGGGTGCGGTCTACCTTGCCTGTCGAAGTCCTGGGCAGCGCCGCACAGAACTCCACCACATCGGGAACCATGTAACGGGGCAGCTGCCGCCGGCAGTGCTCAACCACTTCCTGGCGGGTGAGGCCGCCGGAGCCATTCGCGCTAATGACCGCCCGAAGGCGGCTGCCGAGTAGCTCGTCCGGCACGGGCAGCACCACCGCCTCGCGGATGGCTGGATGCAAGTAGAGCGCGGCTTCCACTTCCCCGAGCTCCACCCGGTGGCCGCGTGTCTTCACCATGCCGTCCCGGCGGCCAAGGAATACGTAGTTTCCCTCCCCGTCCAAGGTCACCAAATCGCCTGTCCGGTAGACCGGTTCGTCATAGGCCTCCTGAAACGGATTCTGGACCAGGGCCGCGCGGGTCTTGTCGGGCCGGCCCCAGTAGCCTCGCATCAGGGCGGGTCCCCGTACGTACAACTCGCCCTCTTCGCCGGGCCGGGATACCCGGCGGCCCTCGCTGGTGACCGCGAACACATCCGTGTTACCGCAAGCCTTCCCTATCGGAACCGGGGCCGCGAGCTCAGCGCCGCCCTCCGCCAAAGGAACCTCGAACGAGGTGCACACGTTGGTCTCGGTCGGCCCGTACCAGTTGAAGTAGGACGCGCTCGGCAGCTCAGCCATCAGTCGCCCGAGGTGCCTGGCCGGGAACACCTCCCCGGCGAAGATGATCGCCCGCAGCCGGGAGAGGTCGAATCCCCGCAGGTTACCGTAGGTCACCAGCATCGTGAGAACGGAGGGCACGGAGTACCAGACCGAGATCCGCTCCCGCTCCATCCATTCCGCGAGCCGCGCCGGGAACGTCGACATCATCTCCGGGAGCACGACCATGCAGGCGGCCGCCCGGAAGGTCGCGAAGATGTCAAAGACCGACAGGTCGAAATGGAGCGGGGCGGGACTGCACACGCGGTCCTGCTCCGTTAGTCCGGTGCAGGCTGCAGCCCACGCGACGAACGTGAGCGAGCTGCGGTGCGAGATCATCACGCCCTTCGGCGTGCCGGTCGATCCGGACGTATACAGGATGTAGGCGAGGTCGGTCTCGATCGCCCGGTCTCCGGCCAGTGCGTCGTCCGGTTCCGTCAGTACCGTCTCCCAGGGCAGGATGGCCGGGCCTGCGGGTAGGGGTCCAGATGCCCTCCGGCCCTCGGGACCCCAGTGGGGACCGGTCACCATAACGCTGGCGAGCTGGGGAACGCCGTCCGCCATCGCGGCTGCCTGGTGCGCCGTTGCCTCGTCAGCCAGGACAATGGCGATGCCGCTGTCTCGCATGATGCCCGACAGCCGGCCGGAAGGCGACTTCGGGTCGAGCGGCACGTAGCATGCACCCGCTTTCAGGACGCCGAACGTGGCCACGATCGAGGCAGCCGACTTAGGGGCGAGGATCCCCACCCGATCGCCCGGCGCCACGCCCCGGGTAACGAGCGCGCGGGCTACCTGGTTGCTCAGCCTGTCCAGCTCTTCGTAGGTGAGGAACTGCTCCCTCGAGGCGACAGCCGGCCGGTCCGGTGCTCGCGCCGCGCTCTGCGTCAGCAGGTGCTGCAGCAGGTATGCCATTTCCCTTGCTTCCCTCCTCGCTCACAGGCCCAGCATCCGGGACAGGATGACGCGCTGGATCTCTGAGGTACCCGAGTAGATGGTGCTGGCGACGGCGTCCCGGAGATCGCGCTCGACGCCGCTTTCCCTCATGTAGCCGTGGGCCCCGTGAACCTGGATCGCATCCAGGCTGGACTGGACCCATGCCTCGCTGGTGAACAGCTTGGCCGCGGCCGCCTCGGCCAGGGCCGGCCTACCCTGCTGCCCAAGCCATGCGGCCTGGTAGATCAGCAGCCGGGCGGCCTCAAGCCGCAGGTACATGTCGGCCACCTTGTTGGCCACGCTCTGGAATTTCCCGATGGCCTGGCCGAACTGTTGCCGCGTCCGCGCGTGGCTCACGCACGCCTCGAGCTGGCGCTGCATGGTACCAAGCGCACTGGCCAGGATGCAGCTGCGCTCCCACTTCATCGACGAGTTGAAGATGGCCATCCCGGCGCCTTCCGCCCCCAGGCGGTTCGCGGCCGGGACGAGGCAGTCGGCCAGCACGACCTCGCCCATCGGTGATGTCCGCAGGCCCATCTTCTCCAGGCTGCGGCTCACGGTAAACCCTGGCGTTCCCTTGTCGACGAGGAAGGCGGAGACGCCGGAGGGCCTGGGCTTGCCTGGGTGCGCGGCAAAGACCAGCACCACGTCGGCGACCGGGGCATTGGTGATATAGAGCTTGGTCCCGTTGAGAACGTAGTGATCCCCGCGGTGCTCGGCGCGGGTCCGCAGGCTGAACGCGTCGGACCCGGAATCGGGCTCGGTCATCGCATGCACGCCTATCAGGTCCCCCGACACCAGCCCGGGCAGGTACGCCCGCTGCTGCGCCGGAGTGCCGAACGTCACCAGCGGCAGCTCAAGGCTCCACATCTGCGCGTTGAGCGAGAAAATGAGTCCGTTGTCGCGACAGCCATATCCCAGGGCCTCCATGACGAGGACCGTGGTCAGGATGTCGGCGCCGCCGCCGCCCAGCTCCGCGGGGACCGGCAGGCCCTGGATCCCGAACCGGGCGCAGGCACGCCATGCTTGTGCGGAAAGGTCGCCTGCATCCTCGTGCTTGGCCAGGTCCTGGTCGAGCTCTCTGCGGGCGAAGGCGATCGCCGCCTCCTTGAGCTCGCGCTGCTCGGCGCTCCACGAGAAGTCCATGTCATCCCCTTGTCCGCCGACTGGGCTAAGCGCGTAGCCTGGTCCGCTGTCCGTGTGCGGTGTGATCCCGCCGGCCGCCACCTGGGACGGGCCGACATGACCGTCCGCCACCTTCCGGCCGGCTGAAAGGCCAGGCTGAGCGCCGCGGCGTGCGCTTTGGCCTCCGCCTGGTCCTCGAGCGGCGCCAGGGAATTGAGCATTCCCTCGTCCCGATATCGGTGCCGCAGCGCCGCGGAGATCAGGTGGTCCGTCAGCCAGGGGTTTTTCGGCAGCACCGGCCCGTGCAGGTACGTGGCATACACCTCCCGGTAACGGGCTCCTTCGGTGCCGTCCTCACCGTTGTTGCCTGATCCGGCGATCACCTGACCTAGCGGGTGGGCGCCGGGCCCGAGATATGTGCGGCCGCTGTGGTTCTCGAAGCCGACGAGGCCACCCCGTCGGCCCTGGCCCAGGTCGCAGGCCACGACGATATGACCCATGAAGCGGGTGCTGCCGCCTTCGGTGACCGCGTCCAGCACCCCTATCCCGTTGATCGGCGGCGCGTCGGCCGGGACATAGTGCTTGCCGAGAAGCTGGTAGCCGGCGCACACCGCCAGGACGACGGCACCATCCTCGATCGCCTGGTGGAGAGGCCCGGCTTTCCTGGCCAGGTCGCGAGCCGCTACCCTCATCTCGCGGTCCTGGCCGCCGTGCAGCAGAATCAGGTCAAATCCCGTGAAGTCGGGGACCACTCCGACGTCGGCCTCGGTGACGGTGCTCCTGATCCCGCGCCACGCGCACCGCTTGGTCAGGGCGAGCAGGTTCCCCCTGTCCCCGGCTACGCTGAGCAGCTTCGGGTACAGATGACAGATGCGGATCGAAATCGGTGCGGCGTGGTCCATCGTCACTCCTTCCAGTACGGCGGCACCCAGCCGCGCCGTTGCATGATTCGGCGGAACTCGCGCATCGGGGTATAGCCGGCCAGGATGTACAGCGGCTCGTCCGGCGGTATGTGGGCTAGGGCGCTGTCTAGAGCAGCCCGGGGCCCGGGTATTACCCGGATGTCGGAGAGGCCCGCCCCGGCGTATTTCATGCGCAGGGCGACCTCGTCGGCTCTGGTCCCGCTGACGACCAGGCTCGCGAGGTCTGGCACGAGTTGCTCCAGGTCCACGTCCCAGAGCCAGGCAAAATCCTCCCCGTCGACCACCGTGTTGCTGTGCGCGGCCAGCACGTGCTTCCGGCCCGGGCGCTGGAGAATCAGCCGGAGGGTGGCGTTGTACGAGGCGGGATTCTTGACGAAGGAAAGGACCACCCGGCGGCCGTCCGCCATAATTTCCTCAAGGCGTCCGAACGCCGGGCGCAGGCCGGCCAGCGCCGACTGCGCGCTCTGCGCTCCCAGCGCTCCCAGCTCTCCCAGCGCGAAAGCGCCTGCCAGTGCAGCGACGGTGTTATACACGTTGTGCAGTCCGGGCAGGGGCACGTGCACCTGGACAGTTCCTGCCGGTGTCTCGACGGTCACGTCGCTGCCGCCGTCCGGCGACGCCTGAACCCGGGTGACCGCGATGTCCAGGTCCGGCCGCCCGCTCCCGCATCTGCGGCACTCGTAATCCCCGAGATGCGACAGGTACACCCGGCGGTACCTGAGGGCGTGCTGGCAGCGCACGCAGCGGATCGTGTCCGCGGCGTGCTCGGGAATCTCCGTGCCGACGCCTTCGGCGCGCAGGCCGAAGTACAGGCGGCGAGCCGGGGCATGGGGAGCGAAGCTCGCCACCAGCGGATCATCGCCGTTGAGAACCACGCTGGCCTTCGCGGGCAGCGCCTCGATGGCGGCCTCAAGCATTCCCGCCATCGAGTACAGCTCGCCGAAGCGGTCCAGCTGGTCGCGGAAGATGTTGGTGACGAGGATCATGTCCGGCGCCACCTCCGGCGCCACGCGCCGGATCGTCGCCTCGTCGACTTCCAGGAGAAGCAGCCGGGCGTCCAGCTTGCCCCGCAGGTTGGCTCCCCGCACGGCAACCGAGGTCACCCCTTGGAGCAGGTTCGACCCGGACCTGTTCTGGGCCACGCTCGTACCCGCGGCCTGCGCCAGGGCGGCAAGCATTCGGCAGGTCGTTGTCTTGCCGTTGCTGCCCGTGATCACGGCCTTGCGGGCCTTGCTCGCCGTGGCGACCTTCTGCAGCACGCGAGGGTCTATGCGCCGGGCGACGGTGCCGGGAAAGCTCGTCCCCCCGCCTATGCGCAAGAGCCTGCCCGCAGCCCCCGATCCCTTGCCGGCCGCGAGCGCGAGCGCGAAGCGGACCCGCTCAGCCAGGAGCGCCGTTGCGCGGTCCGACCTGGCCCCCGTCGCTGCGGATGCCTCCCGTCCGCCATCGGGACCGGCTATCTTGCGCATTCGAACTCCTCGGCTCGCGAGTCCCGCGCGAGGCGTCCGGCGTCCCCCGGCGAGGTCAGCTCCGGGGATGCCAGGCCGAGCGAGACGCGAAGGGATCCGGCGTCACGCACGGCCCGCACGATGGATTCCACATGATCCTCGTTCAGGGCATAGTGCAGGGCGCAGGAGCGCAGGGCGAAGCGGCCGCGGATGTCGGTTCCCGCCAGGAATGCCTGGCCTCCAGTCTGGACGTCCTCCGCGATCGCCTGGTTCAGCAGGTCCAGGCCCTGGTTGCTCCCCCAGTTCGCTGGCACGTACCGGAAGCACACCGCGGTCAGCGGCCCCGTCGCCAGTAGCTCCATGTCCGGGCTGGCCTCGATGATGTTCTCCATGTGCCGTGCCAGGTCGACGTGCCGCCTGACGTGGCTCACCAGCCCGGCTCGGCCGGCCTGCTGGATATTCCAGAAGGTCTTGAGCGCCCTCGCGGAGTCCCTGGTCTGCTCTGCGCTGCGGTGGGAGTACCAGATGCGGCCGGCGAATCCCTTCCCCGGCGGCAGGCTGAGGTAAGAGGGGACGAGCTTGTAGGTATCCTGCAGCAACTGGCCCTGGCGCACCATGGCACAACTGCAGCCGATGGCCACCGCCATCCATTTATGCGGATCGATGGCGATGGAGTCAGCGCGATCCATGCCCGCGAACCAGCGGGAAAGGCGGGGGTCGAGCGCTCCGAACCCGCCGTAGGCGCCGTCCACGTGCAGCCAGAGGAGCTCCTGGCGACAGAACTCGGCCAGGTCGTCGAGCGGGTCTATGGCTCCTGTCTTCACGCTCCCGGCGTTCGCCACAACGAGAAAGGGACGGTGACCCGCGCGGCGATCTGTCGCGACCGCCGCGCGGAGGTCATCCAGGTCTATCCGGAAATCGCGGTCAACGGCCACCTTGCGGGGGCGGCCAAGTCCGAGCGTGTATGCGGCCTTCTCCAGGCAAGAATGCCCCTCCGCTGACATGTACATGGTGAGCCGTGGATGCCCCTGGAGGCCTTGGTCCCTGATGTCCCAGCCGTTGACCCGGGCGCCCCAGTGACGCGCGACCTCCATGCAGTGCCGGTTCGCGTCGGACCCGCCGCCGAGGAGAACACCATCGCTCCCGTCGCGCGGGAAGCCGATAAGCTCCATGAGCCAGCGGACAGCCAGTTGTTCCAGGTATATGGCCGCGTACTCTCCGCCGGCACCGCTGGTATTCGTCACCGCCGACGCGAAGGCCGCCAGCATGCTCAGCTTGGATGCCGCCGGGTCCACGAAGGCGGCGAAACAGGGGTGATTCTGGCCGCGCCCGTACGGCAGCACGCACTGGGCGAAGAATTCCACGATTTCGCCGGGCTCGATTCCCTCGGCGGGAAGCTTCATCTCCTCAATCTGCCGGCGCACGTGATCGGGGAGCGGCCGGTACACCGGGTTCTCGGGCAGTGCCTCAAGGTAGGCGCCCAGGGTGTCCACGAGCCGATGACCGAGGGCGCGGAAGGCCTGGTCGTCGAGCGCGAACGGTGACGTAACGCCGCCGTAGCCCTCAGGCCGACCCGAAGACAGAGATACCGCCATATCTGTTAACCCCCTCTATTGATGACGGAGAGATATCCGTCTGACTGCGAAGAGACACTATCTGACTACAAAGAGTAACTTCACGGGGGTAGACATTGGGCGCGGGCCGCGACCGTTACCCGGCTGCCGCGACCGTTACCCGGCTGCCGGAGCCGCTACGGGGAGCTGACGGTCATGCTCGCTCCAGCGAGACGGGCGCCAGGTTGTCCTCGATCATCCGCCGCGGCACCGTGGCATCGTCGAACCACCGGCCGCCGAAGGGGCGCTTCACGGGAATGATCTGGTCGCTCGAGTAGGCAAGGATCTTGCGGTTGTAGGTACGCACCTCGTCCCGCAGGGCGGCTGGCAGTTGCCCGTCGAGCAAGAGAGCCCTCTCCATTTCGCCAAGCAGTTGCCGTGTCTCGCCGATGGTATTGAGGATGGCCTGGGAGAACCGGGGCGGCAACACGCCATACTCGCCCTTGATTTCTACTAGGCGGGCAATCGCCTCATAGGAGACATCCTGAAGCTGGCGTCTGTCCAGCCAGCGCGTCTCATAGTTCAGCCGCCGGTACCACAATGGTTCCACCATGGCCCGGCGATGTTGCTCAAGCGTGCGGTGAAAGATACGGTAACCATGCTGCTCCGGTTCTTCGAAAAACCGGCATCCAGGATCAAGGAACGGAACCATCGGGCAGATAAGCGGAAGCGCGCTCCACCCCCCGAACTTGCGTATCAACCGCTCAGAATAAGCCACGGTGTCCAGGACGGACTGCCGGTCCTGGTAGGGCATCCCGATAAAGAACCAGACCATGATTCCTTTCACCCCGGCATCCAGCGCGCGCGGAATCCAGTCCTCCATTTCCTTCATGGTATAGGTCCCGCGCCCGGCCGCCGCACTTACCCTCGGGTCATGGGACTCCGGGGAGAGCATGATATAAGAAGCCGTTGACTCGCCCATTTTCCGCAGTGTATCCGGTGGCGTCAGGTTGAACTGTTCGAAGGAGACGCTGCTGTATCCGAGCTCCTTTACAGCGTCGAGATACTGGTGCAGCCGCACTTTGTTCTCTGAATAACACTGAAGTGCGTATATGGAGGTGTGCTGCGCCGCCTCTTTCATGGTGCGAAGCTCGTCGATGATGAGGTCGTTGTCCTTCTGGACCAGGGTCCTGCGGACTCCCATGATGTTACGGTAGGCGAACCGTGATCCACCGCACCAGCCGCAGTCGTGCGCGCATCCGGTGTTGGGCAGGGTCATGATGAGCTTGGACACCGTGGGCCCCGCGCTGGGTGCGTCCCGGTAATACGACCAGTCATTGCGCGCGTTGTTGTAGCTCGTGGTCGGCTTGTGCGTGAATCCGGTGGCCAGGACCTCACCGCCGGCTTTGTAGAGGAGGTTCGGTATGGAGCAGAAGTCCCGGCTGGCCCGTCCTGCTCTTGCCACAAGTTCGGTGACCGGATCGAGGGTATCGTAGCCCTGCACGACGATATCGACGCTGGGATACCTGATCAGCTCGCTGGCGTAGTAGGTCGCCGAGATCCCCCCGAATACGGTGAGCGCGTCAGGGTGCACCTGTTTCAGGGCAGCCGCGAGCTCGATGGCGCCATGACATTGCGTCATCCAGTGCAGGTCGAATCCGAAGATCGGCGCTTCGAGCCGGCTAAGCAGCTGTCTGACATCCAGATCTGGGTACATGAGCATGAGCGAGGCAACGTTCACGATCTTCGCGTCGAATCCGTGCTCGGCCAGCCGCTGCTTGATTGAGAACCAGCCGATGGGATACATCTCGTAGACCGACGTGACATTGACGCTGTCGCTATCGCTCAGATAGGCGAAAAGCATGTCGTCGCGCTCGCGGAAGTCATAGACGCTGGGAGCGTGCAGCAGGAATAGGTCAGCCCCGAGCCGCGACTGTCTCTGATCCATCGTGCAGGAATCCTTTATCCGTATCCGTTGAAGTGGCCGGCTCGCGCCTGGCCGGTACCCGGTCCCCGTCCGGCGAGACCAGCCCGAGACCGGCCAGGTCACCCGTGCTAGCCCAGTAGACCCAGTGGGCGGGGCTGCGCCGGATAGCAGCGCTCACCTCGCCGGCGCAGAGCGCGAATGCCGTCGCCGCGTCCTGTCCGGCCGGGCACGGGACCGGCGCAGAGATGTCAAGCACCTGGTGGCGGTAGTCGGCCGTGCGGTACATGAAGCCCATGAGCAGCGGCGCGCCCGTCAACTGGGCGAGCGTCACGGCCCCGGGCAGGAACCTGGCCCGGCGGCCGAGGAACGGCACCTCCACGGCGCGGGTCAGGTCATTTCTCAACGGCGGCGCGTCGATCGCGATCGTCACCACCTCATTGGCGCGCAGGATGGCCGCCGCCCGGGCCGCGACCGCAACCCGGCCGAACCACGGCTCGATGTTCGGCCGGTGGCGGTGGCGCCGCAACCGCCTGGCGTAAACCACGTCCCAGAACCGCCGCTCGGCGGATGAGAGGCCCGCGGTGTAGTTGTGCTGCCAGCGCCCGATGGTGGTGACCGGGAAGCCGCTTGCCCCCAGCAACGAGAAGGCGCAATCGTAGGAGCCGAAGTGGGCGGAGCAAAGGATGGCTCCCTTCCCGCCCGCGAGGGCGGCTTCCAGGTGTTCACGCCCGCGGATCTCCACCAGCCGCCGCAGTCTCCGCCCGCGGTATCGCAGCCGCATCACGTCGATCGCCTCGCAGGAGGCGAACCGGAACCACTGCCGGGTCAACCGGTGCGCGGCGTCCGAGTCGAGTTCGTCCCCGAGCAGCTGGCGCAGGTTGCGTACCAGCTCGGCGCGTTTCGCCCGCCGGGACCTGTATTCCAAGTCGCCGCGAAAGCGTGCGATCCGATAGCCCAGGGCCGCGGGAAGGCAGGCCGCGGCTGGCGCCACCGCCGCCCAGTAGGCCACGCCTTCCGCGCTGCACAGCAGCCTCTCCGCGCGGCCCTCACCCATGTGCGGCCCCCAGCTTTCGCGGCTCCTGCGAACGGAGGTAGGCACAGATAGTATTCACGTTCTCGAAATTCTCTGGGAGCAGATCCGCCTCGCCTACCGTGACCTTGAAGTGCTCTTCGAGAAATACGACCAGCCTGAGCAGGCTCAGCGAGTCGAGGATCCCTCCCTCCAGCAGTGACTCCTCATTTGACAGCGGCAGTAGCGCCCGGTCCTGGACGATTTCGCGGCTGATGTAGTCGTTGATGACACTCTCCATCTGAACACCTTTCTAAGACAACAAAGCTCTCCGCCGGGGAGTTACTCCCTCGACGGAATTTCCATTCTTCCCAGCTCTCGCCGCCCTTACCACGGTAAGCCCACTTTTGTGGAAGCTTGTCCAGGTAGGCGGCGTGACTGTCTACCAGCCGATGACCTAGACCACTCCCGTAAGCCCAGAAATTCATTGCCCGGTGGCACCCGGTCGACACCATCCCCCAGTTGACGGTGGTTAAACATGGTCTGCGGATTCTCTCCCCAGCAGTAGATAGAATCGACCACGTGACCGATATCGCCGGCGCGGGCGCCGGGTAGGGGGGTGATGAACACATTTAATCCAGGAAGGGTCAGTTATGTCGTTTTACACATAAGCCGGCTGTCGAATCAGTTGACGGGCTTTTCCTGCGCCAATGCGCAGAGAGGGGAATGTCCTAGTGAAGGTGCAAATCGACGCTAAGAGTTGCCAGGGGCACGGCCGCTGCTATGATCTTGCCGCCGGCCTGTTCGGCGAGGACGACGAGGGCTACGGAAAGGTTCTTGGCGACGGCGCCGTGCCGCCAGATCAGGAGCACGACGCTCGCCTCGCGATGTTGAACTGTCCCGAGCACGCGATCGAGCTCGCCGATGGGAAGTGACGTGGCCGGCGGAGACCGCTTCGCCCAGGGGGCCTGGAACAGACGCGACGGCGGGTCGGCGGGTACCCGCAGCGAGATAATCACCGGCCCGGTCTCCGACTGGGCGACCGACTTCTCCCATCTCGATCCCGAATGGGCCGCCAACCCATACCCGATCCAGGACGACCTGCGGCAGGGCTGGCCGATCGCGCACACGCGGCGTTTCGGCGGCGCCTGGCTGCCGACGCGTTACGAGGACATCGCGGCAATAGCGTACGACACCGAGAATTTCTCCTCACGGTCGATCATCCTGAGCAACTTCCGGCCGCCGCCGGACCTGGCACCGATCGGCGGCTCACCGCCGATCACCTCCGACCCCCCGTTCCACCACAACGCTCGCAAGCTCCTGCTCCCCGCATTCACGAAGACAGCGCTCAGCAGCCAGGAGCCGGCGACGATGAAGCTGTGCCATTCGCTCATCGACGAATTCGCGGACCGGGACGTCGTCGATGCCGCCCGCGACTACGCACAGCACATCCCGATGCGGGTAATAGCCGACATTCTCGGGTTCCCCCCCGAGGACGCGCCGCAGTTCCGTGAGTTCGTCAAGAACACGCTCGAGGGCATCAACCTGCCCCCCGGGCAGCGCCTCACGCGGATGTCGGCGCTATTCCATTACCTGCTCGCGCAGGTGCAAGACCACCTCAGCGACCCACGGGACGACCTCACGTCCTACCTGATCAACGCGGAACTCGGCGGCCGCAAGCTCGACCCCCCGCACATCGTGGGCACGATGGCCCTGCTGCTCATCGCCGGCATCGACACGACCTGGAGCGCGATCGGCGCGTCCCTGTGGCATCTGGCGACGACCCCGGAGGACCGCCGTCGGCTCGTCGCCGACCCTGGGCTGCTGCCGACCGCGATCGAGGAGTTCCTGCGGGCCTACGCGCCGGTCACCATGGCCCGGCTGGTCAAGCGGGACATGCACTGGCGCGGGGTCGACATGAAAGCCGACGACTGGATCCTGCTGTCGTACGCGGCGGCCAACCGGGACCCGGCGCAGTTCGACCGTGCGGGCGAGGTCGTCATCGACCGCGAGGTCAACCGGCATGCCGCTTTCGGCCTCGGCATCCACCGCTGTCTGGGATCGCACCTGGCCCGGATGGAACTCCGGGCCGCCCTGGGAGTGTGGCTCGCGCGCCTTCCGGAGTTCACCCTGGCCGACCCTGCCGCGGTGACCTGGGCCACGGGACAGGTCCGCGGCCCACGGGCACTCCCGCTTCGGGTAAGTCGCGGTTAGGACACCACCCAGCGCCCGCCGCCAGTCCCGAAATGTCAGTGCCGCATGCGAATATGCGTATGAAGGCCGATGGCTCACCGGGATGGAGGCGGCAGGAATGCGGTTCGTGGTGGAACGCGACGCGCTGGCTGAGGCGGTCGCCTGGATAGCGCGCTCGCTGCCGTCGCGGCCCGTGCTTCCCGTCCTGTCCGGGCTGCAGCTCCAGGCCGCACCGGACGGGCTCACGCTGTCCTGCTTCGACTACGAGGTGTCGGCCCGGATCAGCGTCGACGCGGACGTGGCCGAGCCCGGCACGGCTCTGGTACCGGGGCGGCTGCTGGCCGAGATCACCCGCAGCCTGCCGGGGCACCCGGTCGAGGTCGACGACGCGGACGACGTGACCCTGACCTGCGGGCCGGCATCGTTCAGCCTGGTCACGCTGCCGATCGGCGAGTACCCGCGGCTGCCCGACCTGCCGCGCCTGGCGGGCACCGTTGACGGCGGCGTGTTCGCCACGGCGATCGGCCAGGTCACCCCGGCCGCGAGCCGGGATGACACGCTGCCCGTCATCACCGGGGTGAACGTCGAGGTCGACGGTGACACGATCACGCTGGTGGCGACCGACCGGTACCGGCTGGCGATCCGGGAGCTGGCCTGGAATCCGGCCCGCCCGGGCGGCCGCAGCACGCTCCTGGTTCCGGCCAAGACACTGGCCGACGCGGCCCGGATGATGTCAGCGGGCGTCCCGGTCCGGGTCATGACCCGCGGCGCGGACGGGGGCAAGGGGCCCGCGATGGCCGACGCGATGATCGGGTTCGAGTCGGGCGGGCGTCGGCTGACCACGCGCCTGATCGCGGGGGAGTACATCAAGTACAGCTCCAAGTTCCCCGCGGATTTCGGCAGCTACGGCGACATGCCGGCCGTCCCGCTCACCGAGGCGGTCCGGCGGGTCGCGCTCGTTGCCGAGCGGGGCAGCTCGGTCCGCTTGTCGTTCGAGCCGGGCAAGGTCACGATCGAGGCCGGCACCAAGGGCCAGGCGCGAGCCAGGGAGAGCGTGGCCGCCGACTTCGCCGGCGACGAGTCCGCGATCGCGTTCAGCCCCCAGTACCTGCTCGACGGCCTTACCGCCGCTCTCACGGCAGCGTCCCAAGGGCCCCAAGGGCCCCAAGGGTCCCAAGGGCCCCACGGGGGCGATAGCGCCGGGGCCGACCGGGACGCGGCAGCACCCCCCACCGAGGGACGCATCCGCCTGCAGTTCACCAGCCCCACCAAGCCCGCCCTGATCACCGGCAACCCTAGTCGCGACGACCCGGACCCCGCGGAGCCGTCAACCCCGGATTACCGCTACCTGGTCGTCCCGCTCCGCGCGCTGGCCGGCGCCTGACCGGCTAGCGTCCCTGGCCGGGGAATGGATACGGTCCTCCGTAGTAGGCGTGCCGCGACATCCAGGCCATGATCAGGATCCAGGTGGCCAGCGCGAACAGCAGCAAGGCGAACACCAGGAACCGGCCCGCATCCTGGCCGGCAGCCGGCTCCGGCGGCTCGGCGGGTGCGGCCCTGGGCGGGCGCGGCAGATCGGACATCAGGCCGTCGATCTGGCGCTGGGTCTTGGCGGTTAGCGTGAGATCGAGGCGCTCGGTCAGCTCATCGAGGGTCAGCCGCCCGGCCACGAAGTGCTCGCGCAACTGGGCCATCGTCGCGTCGCGCTCCGCGTCCCCGATCCGGATGTCGTAGTCATACCGGGTGTGGCCGGGCACGCGCCACCCCGGTACCAGCTGTTCGCGCGGCTTTCCCGCGTCAGGATCGTGTTCTAGCATTCCCGTTCGAACGTCGTATCGCCTCGTCATCGGGTTTCCGGGTTCGCCAAGCCGACTTACCTCTCTCCACGATAAGTCGGCGCGGCCCGGTGCGGAACCCGCCCCCGGCAGAATCGGTGGTGGCCGGTCGGCCGCAAGCGCCGCGGACGGCCAGCCGCCGAGGCCAGTCAGAGTCGTGGTCGCCCAGCTGCGGGCGCCAGTCAACCGCCGCGGACGGCCAGCCGCCGGGGCCAGTCAGAGGCGCGGACGGCCAGCCGCGGGCGCCAGTCAGAAGCGCGGACCGCGCGGCCGCGAACCCCGGCGCGGTCCCCGCGGACCCTTCGGTCCCCGCGACCCCCGGCCTCGCCCGCCGAACCCGAACAGCCGCTTGAGGAACGCGAGCGCGGCGAGGATCAGAACGATGGCGATAGGCCGGTCCCCGCCGCCGATGCCGAACAGCATCACCGCGCCGATAATCACGAAGATCCACACCAGCCCCAGCAGCGGCGCGAAGGCGAACGGCCGACTGCGGCGGCCGTACCCGGTGCCGTTATCCCAGCCGGATCCGGGGACTCCCGCCGGTCCGGGCCAGGCCGAACCGTCAGGTCCCGCGGGCCCCTGCCACGCGGTGTCGCCGAAGCCCCCGGCCGGGGCGCCGGTGAGCGGCCGCGCCACATGCGGCAGGTCGCGCATCACGGCGTCGAGCTCGACTCTGGTCTTGGCCGCGAACGTCTGATCCAGGCGCTCGTTGAGCTCATCCAGCGTCAGCCGGCCATCGGCGTAGTGCTCACGCAGCTGGGCAGCGACCGCTTCACGGTCGGCGTCCCCCACGCGCACGTTGAATCCCGTTGCCATCGTGCCCTCCGTAAGCCAGAACGGGGAATCCCAGGGTGCCTCCACGATATATCGCGAGAGATCGGACAGCAACTCGAATCGCGGCAACAGGGGAAGCCTGAAAATAGCCCACCCGAAACCCGAACACTACCCCGACGAATCCTGAAGATCGGCCCTGCGACGCCTGGAACTGGCCGGGGCAAGAAAACGATGTTGACAGTCCCAACCGTCACCTGTAAGTTTCACCTTACAGGTGAAATACAGAACCAAGGAGCCCGACCTGACCACCGAGGAGCTGCTGGCGAAGCTCACCGCCGTGGCCCATCCCCTGCGACTGCGGATCATCGCCGAGCTCGCGGGCGGACGGGTTCACGTCAGCGAGCTGGCCCGCAGGCTCGACATGTCAAGGCCCCTGCTGTACATGCACCTGGACCGGCTGGAAAAAGCCGGAATGGTCACCGGCCAGCTAGAGCTCTCCGAGGACGGCAAGGCGATGAAGTACTTCCAACTGGCCCCGTTCGAGCTGCGGGTGACGGCCGACACGATCGTGGCCGCCCTCAAAGCCGATGAGGCCGACGGGCACAGCCAGAAAGGCGAAACCGAAATGAGAGAGAACGACCGATGATGGCGACGCACATCCTGGCCGCCGGGTCGGCCGTGGCCGCCAGTGGCACCAACTACACGGTTATCGGCATCCTGCTTGCCATCTTCGTCCCCATCTTCGGGGCTCTGGCCGCGTCCGTCGGCTGGTACTTCCGGCTGCAGCGGCACCGCGCCGACGCGGTGGCGATGGCCGCCGACCGCAAGATGCTCAGGCGACCAGGGCCCCTGAGCCCGCTTCCCCCGCTTCTCATAAGAACGAACCATGGTTCCAGCCCCACCCATGAGGGTCCAGCTCACGGGTGGGGCCAGGAACCGACCGACGGCACCAGGTAACTACTTAGTCCGCTCGCAACAGAAAGAGGCCACGATGCGCCAGTCACTGAGTCAAGTATGCCCCCAAACAGTCCCGACCAGCCGCCAGGACACACGGCGGCCGGTCGTGGAGCGGATCGCCGGGTGGAGCGCCCGGCACAAGAAAACGGCGGTGTTCGGCTGGCTGGCCCTGGTCGCCGTGCTGTTCCTGGCCAGCCAGGCCTTCGGGAGCAAGAACCTGCCCAGCTACGACCCCGGCCAGGCCGGGCAGGCCGAGCGAGCCCTACATCACGCCGCGCCTGGCTACTACGGCTCGGCCGCTGAGGAAGTGCTGATCCAGGCGCGTCACGCCGGCCACACCTTCGCCCGCGACGCGAGCATGCGGCAAGCCGCGCGCCAGGTGATCACGGCCTTGACTGCCCTGCCGCAGGACGCGGCGCATATCCAGTCGCCCCTCGCCAGCCATGCAAGGGCACTGGTGTCGGCGGACGGGCGCAGCGCCCTGGTCACGTTCGTCGTACCCGGCAACGCCAGTGACCAGGATCAGGCCGTGGCCGCCGACCAGCGCGCGGTCGCCGCCGTTCAGGCCCGCCATCCGGATCTGCTCGTCGCCGAGACCGGCGACGCGAGCATCACCCGGGCGATCGACAACTCCCTTGATTTCCGCCAGGCGGAGGCGACCTCGGTGCCGATCACGCTGATCCTGCTGCTGGTGGTGTTCGGCGCCCTGGTCGCGGCGGGCATCCCGATCCTGCTCGCGGTCTCCGCGGTCATCGCGGCCCTGTCGCTGGTCACGATCTCGAGCCACTGGCTGCCGGTCGGGAACTCCACCGCCGAGGTGGTGCTGGTCGTCGGGATGGCCGTCGGCGTCGACTACTCACTGTTCTACCTGCGCCGCGAGCGGGAGGAGCGGGCCAGGGGCCGGTCGTTCCCCGAGGCGCTCCGCATCGCCGCTGGCACCTCTGGGCGCTCGATCCTGGTATCAGGCGTCACGGTCATGATCGCGATGGCCGGGCTGTTCCTGACCGGCATCGACCAGTTCACCGGCATCGCGCTCGGCACGATCGCGGTGGTCGGCATCGCGGTGGCCGGCTCGCTCACCGTGGTCCCGGCGCTGCTGTCCTGGCTGGGCCCGCGCGCTGACCGGGGCCGGATCCCGTTCCTTGGCCGCAGCCGCGCCGCCGCCCGCCCGTCCCGGCTGTGGGCCGCGCTGGTCCGCCGCGTGGTCGCCCACCCGGCGATCTGGGGCGTCACCGCCGCGGTCGCGCTGATCGCGCTGGCCGCGCCCGCGCTGGGCATGCGGCTGGGTGAGCCGGCCGTCGACCTGCCGCCCGGCCAGTCCGTCGCGGTGACCGCGGCCGCGATCCAGCGAGCCTTCCCCCAGGCGCCGGCGCCGGCCGAGGTCGTGGTGACGGGTCCGGGCGCCACCGGCCCGCGGGTGCTGGCCGCGGTCGCCGCGCTGCAGGGGCGCGCGGCAGCCGAGGGTCCCGTCGGCCCCATTCGCGAGC
>Ga0335075_10004189_pt1 | contig 22602 bp, 14 predicted proteins | sample Lox_Sample_24_FD_206723 | JGI IMG/M metagenome (GOLD analysis project Ga0335075, IMG submission 206723) | Soil microbial communities from Loxahatchee National Wildlife Refuge, Florida, United States - Lox_Sample_2.4 | ecosystem: Environmental > Terrestrial > Soil > Wetlands | place: USA...
CAGGTCGCAAGGATGCGGCATGTCGCCCTGACTGGCCATCGCCGCAAACGGCTTCTGGTTTGCAAGCCAATGCTCGTAGAACTTTCCCGTCAGAAACTCCTCGTGCTCCAGCGAGTGCGTGAACCCCGCTGAAACAAGCTGCCCCGGATCCGCATACGGCAACGGGCGAAACAGAATCGGGTCCACCACGCTGAACACTGCCGTGGTCGCTCCAATCCCCAGCGCCAGCGTCAGCACGGCGCTTATCGCAAATGCCTTCGACCGCCGGAACCCGCGCAACGCGTAGCGCACGTCCTGGAGCAACGTGTCTATCCACCAGCCGGGTTCCTGTTCCTGGCACCGTTCCCGCGCTTGTTCGACTCCTCCGAATTCGATCAGTGCGTGGCGGCGCGCTTCTTCAGGCGTCATCCCTTGAGCCACATTTACCGCAATCGCCTGCTCAACATGAAATTGGAGTTCTTCGTCCAATTCGATCGTGCGCCTGCGCGCAAGCAAATCCCGGCGGAGAAAGAATCGAAATCGACTGATCCATTCGCTGATCATGACGATGCCTCTGGAATCCGCCCAAGTACCAGGGCGACAGCTGCTGACAGACGGTCCCAATCTTCTAGTTCCGTCTCCAACCGTTTCTTACCCGCGCGCGTCAGGGAATAGAATTTGGCCCGTCGATTGTTTTCCGAATTGCCCCAGTCAGAACGTATCCATCCCTTGTATTCCAGTCGGTGCAAGGCCGGATACAAAGATCCCTGTCCAATCTGCAATACGTCCTTCGACACCTGCTGGATGCGTTGTGCGACGCCCCATCCATGCATCGACCCTTTAGCCAGCGTCTGAAGGATGAGCAGATCCAGTGTGCCTTGTAGAAGCTCGGTAGATGTCGGCATCTTACCCCTCGATAGTCGACAACAGAATGACGCGCACTTATGTCGAATGTCAAGGAGAGGCATGAGACCATGGTTAGGAAACAGGATGAACAACCACGAAACTGAGTCCAAGAATCGCTCTTGAGCTCGTGTGAACCTCGGTGAGCCCAAGTTCGCCGAGACACTTACTGAAAATCTCCCGTACCCCAAGATTTGGATACTGCAAGCGTCTAACTAACTGATCCGATCCAGTGGCGGATAGCCACGTTCGTTGATATTTTATGTGTTCAATACAGTCGCAACTAAGAGGTCAGAACGTGTCCATACAATTGCTGATGAGAAGCGTTTCTGGGGGGCAAATGTGCTTGTCCAGGCTGGCTAGATCATCTTGACGGTGGCTTGGTCTGGTATTAAGGAGCCGGGGAACAGATGAGGCGCCGTGATCGTAAGTGAGATCATGCCTGTGAGAGAAGCTCATCTCAGTGGTTTCCGTTCGACACAGGCGTGGATATACATAGGGGCGGGACTTTTCCTTATGGCGCTGCTCCTGTCGGCGGTTCTTGTCCCCGATCTGCGCATTCTGCACTCCTTCCAGGCGCTGATCTATGTTGCTGTGATCGTGCTGGCGCGCCGAAATAGCGCATGGGGATATGGAGCTGGTTTTTCTGTTGCGATCCTTTGGAATGCGATGGGACTCTTCATCACGCACCTCATACAGATAGGTGCAATTGCCTTCTGGTTTTTGCTGCGCACCGGGCGCGCAGGGCAACTTGTACCAATGACGGTGACGCTAGGCGGAATCGGACATTTCATTCTGATCTTCGCTACAATTCTGGCTGTGTCCCGCTTCAACGCGGAAAGCCGGAAGTGGTGGAAGTTTGCGGGCGGCAGCGCTCTCTCTATGGCGTATTTCGCTGTGCTAGTCGCTTTCTTTAAGCCTCATTGACAGCGCATGTCACGCGGTGCGGCATCGCTTGCGAGCCATCAAGGGCAAGGATTCGTAACGACAAGTCGTCTTATCGGAAATGACGGCGAATCCTGGCGGGAGTACACCAACGGGGCAAATCGTTTAGTCGTCATTGTGTTCGAGGGTGTCGCAGTGCCAGACGTCGCGTTCGGAGTATCCGTGAGAGTCGCGGTTGGGGCGGCAAAGCTCAAGCCAGAACGCTGGCGACCAGTTGAACCGGTTTGTAATTCGGCGAAGCAATGGACCTCGCGGACGATATTCCGATTCCAGGTGTCGTTGACGCATCGCGCCTCGCTGTGATCGACAAACTTTACGTTGACGTTCACTCGCTGATTCCTTACAGTTACTCAAATCCTGCGGATCAAGAACCTCCTGAAAGGTTACTGAAAGGAGTTTGTTCTATGAATTTCCTGACGATCAGGGCCGTATCGCCCGAATTACCGGGGAGCTTAATTTTTAGGTCAGCGCGCAAAGTATCCTTCCTCATCATCGCCACTGTAAGTGTGTTGGCGGTCTGCCCGCTCATGTACGCTCAGGCCACGGGAAGCTTCTCCGGCACCGTCGCTGATAAATCCGGAGCGGGCATCCCCGGAGCATCCATCACCGCTACCTCGCAGACCACCGGCCTTGCTCGCGAAACGAAGAGCGACGCAGTTGGACATTACCTGCTCCCGCTGCTTCCCGTCGGTACATATACGGTGCGCGTTGATTCCCCCGGCTTCCAAAGTAGCGAATCCAAGGATCTCAACCTTGCGGTTGATCAGGCCCGCGAACTGGATTTCAGTCTCGCTCCGGCGAGCGTTTCCAGTACGATCACGGTTGCCGGCAACGCTGTTGCCGTCGAGACGGCCAATGCTTCTCTCGGCCAGGTCATCACCTCGCAGGAAGTCTCGCAATTGCCCTTGAATGGCCGCGACTTCGTGCAACTCGCGACACTTACGGCGGGCGCTACAGCGGAGACCAATCCCAACAGCTTCTTTACCTCTGCAGCCAGCAGTGAGGTGGCTGCACGCGGTCCCTTCTCTTTATCCGTCGGTGGCTCTCGCCCCAACAGCACAGATTGGCTGCTGGACGGCGTCGACAATAATGAATTGACCGCGGGCGGTATCGCCATCTTGACCTCGATCGACGACATCCAGGAGTTCAAGGTTTTGACCTACACCTACTCCGCCGAGTACGGAACTCGCGCCGGCCCCACCGTGCTCCTAACAACGAAGTCGGGAACCAACGACTTCCACGGGTCGTTGTACGAGTTTTTCCGCAACACCTCGCTGGATGCCAGGAGTTACTTCGCAACATCAACAGGGAAATTCAACCTGAATCAGTTTGGAGGTTCGATCGGGGGACCGATCAAGAAGAATAAGCTGTTTTTCTTTGTTGACGGCGAACAAAAATATCAGCGGGAGGGCATTACCTTCACCGGTCTCATTCCTTCGCTGGCCATGCGCTCGGGTGATTTTTCGGCCGACCCCTTCGGCAATCCGGTCTTCAGCAGCGTTACCACTCCCGCTGGCACGGTCCAGGCGCCGGGCATCGTCAATCCCAATATGATTGGTGCCTCAACCGACCCCACTGTCTATCCAAATGTCTACTTCCAGTGCGACGGCGCCGGAAACCCTTTGCCCGCCGGTACTAACGGATTGCAGGCACAGGGAACTCCCTGCGCCAAGATTCCATCCAGCCTGTTCAACAATATTGGGCAGGCGATGATCAACCTGTACCCGACTCCCAACGCGAACAACGCCGCCGCGGGATACAACTTTGTCAACGTTCCCGTCCGCCAGCTCAACGAGACGAAGTTTGACGGCCGTCTGGATTACACCTTCTCCCAGGCAGATACTCTCTTCGGCCGCTTCAGTTACGATCAGGCATTTTCTTATGTGCCGGGCGGATCGACTCCTCCGGCCTTTGCTTCAGCAAATGCTTTCGGCACCAATCAGCACATCATCAATCATGCTCGCAATGCCGCCATCGGCGAGACCCACGTCTTCTCAGCCTCGATGGTCAACCAGGCCACTTTCGGCTATAACCGCATCTTCGACTACATCACTTCGCAAGGCACCGGTACCTGCGCCTCAGCCACCATCGTGCCCGGTGGAATTCCCAACGCCAACCTCGGATGCCCCGACGGTTCCTCGAAATGCCTGAACTTCTATAGCTGCGGTTTGGTCTCTACACTGATCTCGGGCGGTTACTGGGCTCTCGGCGATCGCGGATACTCTCCCTTCCAGGGCGGAACGAATATCTTCTCATTCCGGGACTCGCTCGATCTTATCCGTGGCAGGCATGACATTCACGTCGGATTCGACTTCCGGGCCAATCAGATGAATGTCGGCACAGAAGCCTTTCAGGATGGCTTCTGGCTTATCGGCAATGGCGGCAACTTTAGTGGTCTCAGCACCGCCAACATTGGCGGCAATCCTGAGGCAGATCTCCTTCTCGGCATTACCGGCGGGGCCATTCACGACCAGACCTTCGACGGGCCTGTTACCGGCCGCCGCTGGAAGATCTACCGCCCCTTTGGAGAGGATGATTGGAGGGTCACTCCTTCTCTTACACTCAATCTCGGTCTTGCATGGGACATGACCACTCCAATCTCTGAGGCTGATGGGCGCCTCGCAAACTATATTCCAAGTACAGGACAGCTTCTGATTGCCAATCAAAATGGGGTCAGTTCATCGGCCGGAGTCCAGATGGATTGGACTGCTCTCGAGCCCCGCATCGGCGCAGCCTGGAAGGTCTTTGGCAGCGATACCACCGTGCTTCGGGCCGGCTTCGCGATCTTTCACGACTCGGCGTGGAGCCAGGGCGCGCAGGGTCTTTGGCAGAACCCGCCCTTCCTCGGCGAATCCGATGCGTTCACCGGTGCAGGCTGTGCCTTCCCGACCTCGTACTGCGCCACCGTGCTTGGACAGTCACCCTCCGCCATCAGTCTCTCCAGCGGATTTGAAGCCATTCCAGCGCCACCTACCGCCGGAACATTTACGGGCTCCTTTTATACCCAGCCCACCGATTTCAAGCTGGGCAGAGTGCGCCAATATAACCTCAATGTCGAACAGGCTTTGCCAGGCAGCATTGTGCTCACCATGGGGTACGCTGGTGCTCGCAGCAATCACATTCTGGTTGCGGGTAATAACATCAATACCTCAAGCCCAAGTGCCTGTGTCGGATCTCCTTCGTACACCATCGGCTGTCTGCCTGGAGGACAGCCCTACATCTCTCCCTTTACGCCCTTCCAAACCATCTCGCTCTTCGGCGATGTCGGTGACACAAGCTACGATTCCCTGCAGGTCAAAGCAGAGACCAAAACAGCGAAGCATGGCCTCTATGCACTCATCGCCTACTCCTGGTCCCATACCATGGACAATGGATTATCCGATGGCCTGGGCTCACTCCTGAGCGCGCCTTATTTTCCGCTTCCCAACTGGCGAAGGCTGGATTGGGCTCTCTCCCAGATCAATCTCAATAACAGCTTCGTAGCCAGCGTGATCTACGATCTTCCTTTCGGCCAGGGCAAGCGATTCGGCAGCGATTGGAATCATGTGACCAACACCCTTCTCGGTGGCTACCAGGTGACGGTTATCCAAAGGATCTCCTCGGGTTTTCCTGATCCCTTGGTCGACACCAACAACCAGTCGGGCTCCTACTTCCAGAACGGCGGCAACGGCGACAACTGGAATCGCCCCGATCAGATTGCAGGATGCAACATCCGCGGAGCGCAAAACAGCCGAATCCAGTTCATTAATCCCGCTTGCTTCGTTGCGCCTCCCCTCGGGCAACTTGGAAATGCATCTCGTGTCCCAGTCACAGGTCCCGACTTCGTCAACACTGACTTCTCAGTGATCAAGACGTTTCCGCTACCGAGAGAGATGGGCTTGAACTTCCGTGCAGAGTTCTTCAACCTCTTCAATCACGCACAGTTCGGTTTGCCGGTTAACGATGTGAGTGCAGTCAACTTCGGCGCCGTGAACTCAACCGTCAACAATCCGCGCCTGGTGCAATTCGCGCTGAAGCTAATGTTCTGAGTTGCGACCGCCGGAATGGCGGGTAACAACACACATCCAGGACTAAGCGCCATCGCCACTCTTGTCAGCGAAACTTCCGCTGGCCGGCACGCATTGGGGCCTCGATGTCCTGCACTTCATTGCCGGCAAGGGTGCCTCATCGGACGGTGCTCACCCTTTCTAGGGGCCGATGGTGTAGCTGGCGACGCCTTCAGGGCTGGTGGTATGTCCCGGCGCAACGGCGAGTGCCTTGATGATTTGCGAGGAACTGACGGTGATAGGACTCATGGGGTTAAAGACCGGCGATGATCTGCCTGGTGTGGTTCCGTCGGTGGTGTAGTAGATGGTCGCGCCGGGCGTGGTGTCGGTGATGGTGACCATCTGCGTTCCGCTATAGCGCCCGGTCGGAGGGCTGATCAGTGGCTCTGCCGCGGCGACGTAAAAGTTGCCGACGGCCACAGCGGAGGTCGAGAAACCCGGAGCCGCAGCGATGGCCTTAAGTTGCAGATTGCTGTTGATAGCGATGGTTGAGCCCGGGGTATAGACGGGCGACGAGGTGGTGGGCGTACTGCCGTTGGTCGTGTAGTAGATCGTCGCTCCAGCTGTCGTATCCGTGATCGAGACCATCTGGTTGCTGGTATAAAAGCCGCTCGCGAGGGTAAACGCGGGGGTCGCGGCATACGGCGCGATGATCTTGTAGGTGGCCACGCCCTCGGGGCTGGTGGTATGTCCCGGCACAACGGCGAGTGCCTTGATGATTTGCGAGGAACTCACGGCAATGGGACTCATGGGGTTAAAGACCGGCGATGATCTGCCTGGTGTAGTGCCGTCGGTGGTGTAGTAGATCGTGGCTCCGGGAGTCGCGTCAGTGATGGTGACAGATTGCGCGCGGGTGTACGTGCCGGAAGGCGGGCTGATCAGTGGCTCTGCCGCGGCGACGTAAAAGTTGCCGATGGCCACAGCGGAGGTCGAGAAACCCGGAGCCGCAGCGATGGCCTTAAGTTGCAGATTGCTGTTGATAGCGATGGTTGAGCCCGGGGTATAGACGGGCGACGAGGTGGTGGGCGTACTGCCGTTGGTCGTGTAGTAGATCGTCGCTCCAGCTGTCGTATCCGTGATCGAGACCATCTGGTTGCTGGTATAAAAGCCGCTCGCGAGGGTAAACGCGGGGGTCGCGGCATACGGCGCGATGATCTTGTAGGTGGCCACGCCCTCGGGGCTGGTGAGGTAATTTGTCGCGACGGCAAGCGCTTTGACGGTTTGCGAGGAACTGACGGTGATAGGAGTTGCTGAAAATACGGCGGAGGAGCGGCTTGGTGTAGTGCCGTCGGTGGTGTAGTAGATCGTGGCTCCGGGAGTCGCGTCAGTGATGGTGACAGATTGCGCGCGGGTGTACGTGCCGGAAGGCGGGCTGAGGAGGGGCTGGGCGACCGGGCTGCCAGGCTGTATCACATCAAATGATGAACTAACGGCACTGAGGGAAAGCGCCGGCGTGACTCCCGAAGCAGTCACGGCCAGCGAGGCCACCAATGTGTCTCCATATCCGGCTGTGTTGACTTGCAGTGAGGAGTAAGTGGCGACGCCGGTCGGGCCAGTGGCAGCGCCGCCTCCACTCAGAGTTCCGGCGCTGCCTGCGCCCAGAGCAAGCGGGATGTTGACACCGCTAAGGGAGAAGTGACTGCCGCTCTCGCTGAGTTGCACTGCGGCGGTGAAACTCGCGTTGGGCGCGACAATTGCCGGCGGCTGGGTGCTGAAGCTGAGCGCGTAGTTGGTCTGCACTGCGCCGGAGTCAACGCACGGAGGATTGCTGCCATAGCTGGTCGTCCGCGGGAAGCCGCGCTGGTCGGTCGCCGGAATGCCATTCGCGACACCTGCACAGATTGCAGGACTACCAGGCAGCGGCGGCTGGGTCTGCGTCGGGCCGCCGTAGTTGGCGAGGGGAGCGAGGAGCGCGCCCACGCCTACTACGTTGCCATCGACTCCATTCGTCGGGCAACTGGAGGCATTGAAGCCGCCGCAATCAAAGCTTCCGGATGATGCGGTGTTACCCGCAACAATGCTATTCGTTGCCGTCATCGAGGCAGTCACATCCACGTCAATGCCGTAGCTGCCGTTACCGGAAATGGTGCTATTTGCTATTGCCAGCGTGCCGAAGATGGGGTTGTAGTCAGGAGGACCAGCACCGCCGACAACGTAGAGCCCGCCGCCGCTGTTCCCAGAGATTGTGCTGTCGGTCACCGTGACCTGGCCCTCGAAGTTGAAGATTCCGTTACCGGTATTGCCGGAGACTGTGCTGCCGGCCACCGTGGTCACCGCGGTCGCGCCATAGTTGTAGATGCCGTGTGCGCTATTCCCGGAAATTGCGCTGCTGACAACGGTCAATGTGCCGGAGTTCGAGATAACGCCGCCCGTGCCCAGGAGCGCGTTGTTTGACATTGTGCAGTTGGTCACCGTCAGCGTGCCGCCGTTATCGATGCCGCCGCCCTGGCTGAGGAAACCGCTGTAGCCGCCGCCTGTGATCATCAGACCGAAGAGGGATACGTTCGTGGCTCCCACCCCGAAAACCGTGAACTGATTGTTTCCGTTCACGGTTACGAGTTGGGTGTATGTTGCCCCGCTCCCTGCCGTTGGGCCGGTGATGGTCGTGTTGGCGGGAACGTTCAGCGTTCCGCCGCTTCCCAGCACAATTGTTCTTGCCGAAGCTGGCTGCGTTGCGGCAAAGACCGTTGGATCGAAGGTGATGCCCGAGCCAGCTGGCGCGGCAGCCGCAGCGGCGAGCGCGTCGCGCAGGCTGCACGGTGATTTGCTGCCGCTGTTGCAATTGGCCGCAGTCCCCGTGGCGTCGTCGAGATTGGTTGTAACGACGTAAGTTGGAACGACGAAGTTGGCCGTCACCGTCTCTGCTCCGCTCATCGTGATGGTCGTGCTCGGGTTCGACGCCGAAGCCACATTGCCGGTCCAGCCTGCAAACAGATAACCAGGATTCGGCGTTGCCGTCAGTTTCACGACAGTGTTCAACGGGTAAGATGTGCCGGATGCTGAGGAAACAACGCCTCCCTGGGGCGGGTTCGTATAGATGGTGAGCAGATAGCCACTAAGATTAAACGTTGCCGTGTAGCTTGTGGTGGCGGAGGACGCCGTCACCGTGTGGCTGATGGCTCCGCCATCGCTCCAGGCCGCGAACGTATATTGCACGCCCGAAATATCCTGAGGAGAAGTCGCTGACAGTGTGTGTTGCGCGCCGACGGTCCACGTCAGGGTTACGGGCGCGCTGTAAGAAACGCCATCTACCATGATGGCTATTCCCGCGGGTGACGACCCGATTGTCACCTGAACATTAGTGGATGGTGTGACATTAAATGCAGTACTCTTCGCGCTGGCAGTGGCCACGGGTGTGACACCTGAAGCCGTCAGCGGAAACGACGCCACCAGCATATCGCCTGTCCCTGGCGCGCTGACAGTCAGTTGACTGGAGCCGGCTACTCCGGATGAGTTCGTGCTGAGGCTGCCGACGTTAAGTGCGCCGTTATCTCCTGCGGCCAACGCTATCGGAATGCCGAAACCACTCAGCGGAAACGGATTGCCGTTCTCGCTGAGCTGCAGCACGGCCGTGAAATCGATGTTCGCTGGAACGGTCGACGGTGGCTCCGTAGTGAAGCTCACAGAATAGTTGGTCTGCACCGCACCCGAATCGACACATGGAGGATTACTGCCGTAGGTGGTTGTCCGCGGGAAGCCGCGCTGATCGGTGGTCACGCCCGCAGGAATATTAGCGATAATACCCGCGCAGATCGCGGTGCTGCCGGGCAATGGCGGCTGGGTTTGTGTGGGACCTCCGTAGTTACCGAGCGGAGCTAACTGGACACTCGCTCCGATAAGATTTCCATTCTGTCCGCTGGTGGGGCAGGCCGGAGCTCCGGAATAAGTATCGCAATCATCCTCCGATCCGTTCGCGGTGTTTCCCGAGATGATGTTGTTGGTGCCGGTCGTAATACCGCCTTCAATGCCGCCGCCGGAGACTATGGCCTCCCAATCGGGATTGCCCTGTGCATTTGCGTTCGCGCTGTTTCCTGCAACGACACTATTAGTCATCGTAAGCGTGCCATTGTTGTTGATGCCGCCTCCGGATAGGCCTACGCTGGCAGGACCGCCGTATAAGTAGCCCGAAAGACTGTTGCCCACGACAGAGCTGTTAATTATTGTCAACGTCCCCTGGTTATCGATGCCGCCGCCTTGTGCAAACCCGCCTGTCGGCGATCCAACTGCCGACAGGCTATTCCCTGTGACGGTGCTGTTGATCAGCGTCAGAGTGCCGTAATTCTCGATGCCTCCGCCGCTGCTGACGGGATAACCCCCGCCGACGTTTCCCGATATCGTGCAGCCAGACACGACCAGAGCACCGCTATTCAAGATGCCGCCGCCGTTATTCGCCGCCGAGCCGCCTGTGATCGTCAGGTTGGAGATGGCGGTCACACCCGAGTTGACCGTGAAGACTGGTCCTCCGCCGCTCACTGTCACCAGATTTGACAAAGTCGCGCCAGAGCCTGTTGTCGGGCCGGTGATGGTGGTGTGTGGTGGGATGCTCTGGCCGCCAGCGATGGTCTGCGGAGTGGAGAAGGCAGCGGGGTCGAATGTGATGTTGCCAGAGCCGTTTGCGAATGCGGCTGCCAACGCGTCGCGGAGGCTGCAATTCGGAGCAGGCGTGCTCGTGCAATTCGACGCCACGCCAGCCGTAGTGTCTGTCTTGACTGTAACGACGAAATTGGGGATCGGCGGAAAGGGTACACCCACTGCCTGGGGGACGGTATTGCTGGTAGCCGCGCTGAAGATGCCGTCGCCCGGATAGGAGGCCGTCAGCTTATCGATTCCGTCCGGTAGCGAGGTGATAGTGAGTGTGGCGGCGCCACCGGCGTTCTCGTTTATCGTGCCCGTTCCAAGGACCGCTCCCCCGTTGTAGAAGGTGACCGTCTCACCGCTGGCGCTAAAGCCGTTCGAATAGTCCGGGCTAAGAATTGCAGACAATGTGACGGATGCCCCTGACATAGAGGGGTTGGGGTTGGAATAGAGCTGTAGTGTAGTTACGATCGGAGATACTGTGACGGTCACAACCCCGGATGCGCTCCCCACGAAGGCCCCGTCGCCCGAATAAGCTGCCGTTAAAGCGTCGGATCCTACAGGCAGTGAACTTGTAGTGAGCGTGGCCACGCCCGTGGATAGCGTGCCGGTGCCGATGCTGGTTCCCCCGTTGTAGAAGGTTACGGTCTCGCCGTTGGTGGTAGCGTTGCCATATGAGAAAGGAGTAAGGGTTACCGTCAGCGTAATACTGTTGCTCGCTACCGAAGTACCGGCGCTGGAACCGAGCGTCAGGGTCGTAGGGACTTGCGTAGAATAGAGCAGCGTCGTTCCCGAAGAACTCGAACTATAGTTCGTATTTCCGGGATAGCTCGCCAAAACGAGGTTTGTCACAGCCCCCGAAACTGAAATATGGCTCGCCGACGCAGTGGCGGTGGCGGAGAGTTGGCCCAGCAGCACTTCCAAGCCCGCAACATCCGGGATGCCGTCGCCATTAAAGTCCCCGGTTACTATGGACCCAGGCAGTTCTCCGAGGCCGGCGATTACCTCCGTTGTAAATGTTCCATCGCCATTACCGTACAGCACCGTACCCGAGTTGCCAAGGTTGCCTGTCACGAGGTCTGGGATGCCGTCACCATTGAAGTCACCTGTCACAATTGATATCGGTGTGCCGCTGACACTTGGCGCAGGCGCCGCCGTGAAGGTTCCATCGCCGTTGCCAAGTAACACCGTTACAGGATCGCCACCGCCGCCCTGATTCGCGGTCGCCATGTCTGGGATTCCATCGCCGTTGAAATCTGCCACTGCGATGGAAGCGGGATCATTGCCGGTACTGGAGGTGGATTTTGCGGTAAAGGTGCCGTCGCCGTTGCCCAGAAACACCATCACTGTCCCGTTGTTGCCGACGCAACAACTCCCCGCCGCCAGATCCAGGATGCCATCTCCGTTGAAGTCGCCCACGACAACGGAATATGGAGCGCTGGTAAAGCCGCCAGGAGAGGATTTGATAGTAAACGTCCCATCGCCTTTGCCCAACAGCACTGTCAATGTTTGGGAAGCCGCGTTAGCCGTTACCAAGTCGAGGATCCCGTCGCCATTAAAGTCCCCAACGGCGATGGCGAGAGAGGCGTTGCCGACTTCAATTGTCGATTTTTGAGTGAATGTTCCGTCTCCGTTGCCCAGGAGCACGACAATGGAGTCAGGGGTGGCACTTACAACAACCGCTAGGTCGAGAACACCGTCGCCGTTGAAATCTCCAGCCGCAACTGTCAATGCACTTGCGGGAAGAGCCGGCAAAGGTTTTACGTTGAAGGTTCCATCACCATTACCCAGCATCACGTCACTCGAAGTCACGAGATCAAGGATGCCGTCACCGTTGAAATCGCCGACACTGTTGGGATAGCCTGCAGTTGTCGGGCCTCCCATAAAGCTGGCCAGAGTTTGGCCGTTTTGAAGCGTTCCTTTGCCCAGCAGGAGATTTGCGTTGGTGGTGTTAAGGAATGACACCGTACCCGTCGGGAAAAAGTGGCTGCCAGTACCTGTTACCGTTGCGGTCAGGGTGTAGTCGCCTACCATGCCCGACGAGGTAATCATGGTGGTCGTCGGATGGGTGCCCGTGACGAGAAAGTCTGCTGTGGTTGAAGTGCTTTTTGTGTAGGAGCTGGTACCAACAAACACCGCCTGATAACTATGACTTCCAATGCCGGGCCGGAATTTGTAGGTGGCGACTCCCGCACTTGTCAGTTGCACCGTCGCGAGCAAGGCCGAGTCTTCGCAGTGAGCAGCGGTTGCAACGCAGAATTTTACCTGGCCGGGGCTCACGGGCGTCGATCCGGAAATTACGGTCGCGGTCAGGGTGACGACTGTGCCGGAGATCACTGAGGTCGCGGCGGACCCTCCAGCAGTTACGGCCAAGGATGTTGCCGTCGGAGCAGCGTCGGCTCGGGACTGAGGAACGTCCAGGAACGCGAGCGCGGCAAGGAGGAGCAACGCGAGAGTCCGAACGAGGCTGCACCGCAGCATTGACCAGGCGGCGGGCGGCAGGCCCGCCTGACCGGAATGTTGAAGGGAAACGAAGAAGAATCTCTGATGAGGGGGGCGATGCAGGCGGCGCATTACCGAGAACATTTTGGACTCCGATGGAACCCACTGCCCAAAGATGACGATGGTCGGGAGCGCGGAATCATAATACAGCGATATCCGGAAAGCCACCCCAGTCGTGCACAGATATGTTTTAAGGCTGGATCGAGACTCACTCGTGCCCAGTTAGGGCTAAAAAGCTAGCCCTGCTTTGGCCAACTCGTCAACAAGAATCATGGAGGAGCTTAATTGACTACCTTTTCGCTGGCGAACTGACTTCGGCAAGGGGCTCCGGTACGAAGACTTGTCCCGCGCAGACCCTGTTGCTGATGCTCTCCGGCGCGAAAGCCCGGTAAGCGTCCTTCTAGTAAACTGAGAGTGAGGATTTTATGCCGGAAATTGTGCGCAGGAAGACCGTCACGGTCAGGGTGGGCCGGGTACGGGTGGGGTCGGATGCCCCGGTCGTCGTGCAATCGATGACCAACACCGATACCGCCGATGTGGCGAGCACGGTCCAGCAGGTGGCGGCACTCGCGACCGCGGGGTCGGAGCTGGTGCGAGTGACGGTGAACAACGACGACGCCGCCAAGGCTGTGCCCTATATCGTCGACGGGCTGGCGAAGCTCGGGCTCGACGTGCCGATCATTGGGGACTTCCACTACAACGGACATCTGCTGCTCAAGAAGTATCCCGACTGCGCGCGGGCGCTGGCGAAGTACCGGATCAATCCGGGCAACGTGTCGGTCGGGCGCAAGAACGATGACAACTTCCGCGCGATGATCGAGGTCGCGGTGGAGAATCAGAAACCGGTACGGATCGGCGTGAACTGGGGGTCGCTCGACCAGGCGCTGCTGACGCGCATGATGGATGAGAACTCCAAGCTAGCCGAGCCCCTCGATGCGCGCGACGTGATGATGGAGGCGATGTGCCGGTCGGCGCTCGACTCGGCAGCGGCGGCGGAGCGGTATGGACTGCGGCGCGACCAGATCATCATCAGCGGCAAAGTCAGCGGCGTTCGCGATTTGATTGACGTTTATGAAATGCTTGCCGGCCGGTGCGAGTACCCCCTACACCTGGGGCTGACCGAGGCGGGGATGGGGATGAAGGGCATCGTGGCCTCGACGGCGGGGCTCTCTCCGCTGCTGCTGAAGGGCATCGGGGATACGATCCGCGTGTCGCTTACGCCGAAGCCGGGCGGCGACCGCACCGAGGAAGTGCTGACGGCGCAGCAGATCCTGCAGTCGCTGGGGATTCGCAGTTTTACTCCGCAGGTGACGGCGTGCCCGGGGTGCGGGCGGACGACGAGCACCTTCTTCCAGGAGCTGGCGTCGCAGATCCAAGACTATCTCCGCGAGTCGATGCCGGTGTGGCGGGAGCAGTATCCGGGCGTCGAGGAGCTGAAGCTGGCGGTGATGGGCTGCGTGGTCAACGGGCCGGGCGAGTCCAAGCACGCCAACATCGGCATTTCCCTTCCCGGAACCTTCGAGGAGCCGAAGGCTCCGGTGTATGTCGACGGACGGCTGATGACGACGCTGCGCGGCGACACCATCGTTCAGGACTTCACGAAGATTCTGGACGAGTATGTGCGGTCGCGGTACGGGTCAACTGAGAAGACGGAGCAGCTTGTCGAAGTCCGTTAACCGGGGTTCGCTGAGGGTACCCCTCCCCTCCCCCTCCCCCCTCCTTTGGGTTGATTTTGTAATCCATTCATCTGCCAGGGGTTAGCTGGTCGACTTTGTAACCCATTCATTCCACTTAGGTTGCCTGTAAAGTATTGTTTCTTCTTGACTTATGGGAAGGTTTTGCAAGTAATCCGTAACCCATTCATTTGATTGGATAAGTTTGTAAGCCATTCTTTCTGAGTGGGTTACGGTGTTGTCTGAAACTGCGAAGCTGACATTGCTTGTCCATGTTTTACAATGCCTGATATGCGGGCAGCAAAGACGATTTCCATTACTCTGCCTCCAGATCTACTGGTCAAGGCCCAAACATTCGCCCGGCGCGAGCACCGGACCATGAGTGAGCTTTTCCGAGAAGCGCTGCGGCGCTACATGGCCGAGGATCCTGAATGGGAGGCGCTGCTCAGGCGCATGCGTGCGCACGGCAAGGAACTGGGCGTCGAGAGCGAAGCCGATGTGGAACGCATGTCGGACGAATTCAGGCGCGATAAGCGCGGATGATTCGTGTCGTCGCAGATACAAACGTCCTGATCTCGGCCCTGATGTTTGGCGGATTGCCTGGCTCCTTTCTCGATCTGATCCTGTTTCCGGCAGTTCAACTCGTCACCTCCTCCGTCCTTCTCGATGAACTGGATGAGAAACTTCGCGGCAAATTCCACGTAGCACCGGATGATGCGGACGAGATACGGGCAAAACTCGAGGGATGCGCCGCGATGGTAGCTTCGACCGCCGTGATCGAGGTTATAACCGACGATCCTGACGATAACCGAGTCCTGGAGTGTGCCGAGGCGGGGGATGTTGACTACATAGTAAGCGGCGACCGGCACCTGCTCAAACTCGGGTTATATAAAGGCATCCGGATCCTGACGGTCCGGCAGTTCATGGATGCGTCCGGGGCGGATTTATTAAAACCCTCGTAAACAGCTAAGGCCCGGAAGCGGCGGCAGTCCGGGCCTTTCTGTCTCTATTTCTATTGTATCGAATTCCAGGAAATGATCGGCCACGTTGCGTCAGGCGCTAAGGATTTGGGACGAATGAGTTACCGGCCAGTGCTGGAATCGAGCATTGACACCCAGGAGTCGTACGGTGCCCATTCACCGGCGACGTTCGAGATGCTGCCTGCCATTTGGGTGGGAAACCGACTCTAGCGATAGCCGATGGCGGCGACTGCCTGAGGCCCTCCCCTGGATGATACTGGCAGGTTCATGCTGGTAATGTCGCAGATAGCAGGCAAACGCCTTACCTATGCAGAACTGACTGGCAAGGTGGGTGAAACGAACTAACTCTTTGATGAAGAGTCAGAGGCGCGGGAGACGGGAGGCTTTTGCTTAACTTTCTTTTCAGCATCCAATCGGGCCTTGATTTCAGAGTGCGGAACCTGTACCAGCTTTCGCATAAAATCCGTGAATTTGTCGAAGTCGTCGGATACATTCTTGGCGGAAGGTCTCGGCTTCGTCGGCATCCCCATCTCCGTCATTTTGACACGACGGGAAGAGGGGAATTTTGTGCGCCGAGAGCCAACATTTCAGAATTCCTTTGTTTAATGCTTCTTGGATATTCAAGAGGTGGCAATTTATGGGGTATGCCTTTTTAGACGACAGCGGGAAGTTCAAGGACAGCGATTTCGTTTGTCTGGCGGGATACCTATCGGATGACGACGGCTGGACCCAGTTCTCCGAGAAGTGGGGGAAGCTCTTAATTAAGCACGGCATCCCCTACATCCACATGAAGGAACTTATTTCCCTGCGCGGGCCATATGAAAACCTCGGATGGACTCCTGCACAACGCGACGACGTCGTCAATGACTTCATTGACGTGATTCGCGCCCATATTCAGGTCGGCTTTGGAGTTGCAGTAGACGCAAAGTATTTCAGGTCAATGTGCGCTGACGCGCAAAAGAAGATAGGGGATCCAGCCTACTTCTGCCTTCATCGAATCTTGTACCTTATTATCAAGAAGCTTAAATCCGTCGGTTATCAACCAAGCGTTACCATTACTTTCGATGACTGCGAGGAGTTCAGCGTTCGCTGCTACAGAATCTGGTCAAAATTGAGAAAAATAGTCCCCGATGTTCACGACTATGTTCCCAGCATCAGCTTTGCAGATGACCAAAAATTCTGGCCCCTACAAGCAGCTGACATATTGGCGTGGGTGACAAACAAAAGTCTAAAGCAGAGAGCGGGAAATTTTCCGCCTCCCGCATCTGTTGAACGGATCATTAAGGCTCCCGAAGAGGGATACGGCTTGGAATATGAAAGCGAATTATGGGACAAGAAAGGCTTGGAATTTCTATATGCTGAGATTCAGGCCGGTAGGGTAGTGCCGCTCGCTTGATGATATTCGCCGTATAATTCCGGCACTATGGTTCATCTATGGTGGACAGCGAATTGTAAGACGGAAGAATGTGGGACGCTGCTATGGCTCTATTTTGCGGGATCTAGGCCATTCGGGGAGATGACGCAAGTTCCGGAGTGGCAAGGAGAGGGAACTTGTCTACAGTGCAACAAAACGTACATGTACAGTCGTCAGGATGTTCGTATACGGTCTGGCCATCTTCCGACATCTGAATAACTCTGTACGTCCTCGTTAGACTTCCCGACAAGTTTTTTTGCGCTCTGCCCTGTCACGGTGTCCATAGTTTCTCCCTTCATTCGTAGTCAGTCACGTATATTATTGCCGTTACCGGCCAGGGCTGGAATCAAGCATTGACACCCAGGAGTCGTACGGTGCCCATTCACGGGCGGCGTTCGAGATGTTGCCTGCCATTTGGGGTGGGAAACCGACTCTAGCGATAGCCGATGGCGGCGACTGCCTGAGGCCCCAACCTGTCTCGCAACTGTTCCAGATAAAGGCTTGCCGGCTCGACAGGGTGGCCGGATGATTCGATTACGCCGCGCGGCAAGGGCGGGCCCGGCGTGTCGAATACGGGCATCGGCGCATCCTCCTGATAGCCCACATCGCCAATCGACCAGTTCAGTACGCCAGGAGGATCCTGTACCGTGATGGTGCTGGCCTTGTTGTTCCAGAGGACGGACCAGCCGAGCGTCCAGCCGTGGCCGCTTCCCATTTCACCGCGGTTCCTCAAGTCAAGTTCGCCATCCGGCAGTTCGCAGCCGTCGACCAGCAGGGCCGTCGACCAGCGCTGGTGTCCCTCAATCTTGCCACCGCCCCGGAATCGACAATGCAGGAGAACGACGGGGCCCTCCGATCGCGATTGCGTGCCGACATAGGTCACGCGGTCTCCCTGTCCAGTGCAGCGATCGAGCAGGATTTGCGATCCGTTCACCCTGAAATCGAACGGCTGCGCTTGGCTGGTCACGATGGACTGCTGTTGGACATCGACGCCGAGGATGGTTAGCCGTTCGGCATGTTGATCGATGCGCACGGAGTCAGTGGTATCGATAAAGGCCACATAACGGAGCCAGGAGTCGACCACGTCGTCCATATCGATCCCATCGAACTCCGCATCGACGCGGTATGCGATGCTGCGATCGGGAGCCAGAATCTGTAAGTTTTCGACGCCCACTCCAGCGATGCGCCCGACGACCTCCACGCGCGTGACCTCGGCCTGCCGGGCGGAATAAAAGCGAGCGTCGAAGGAGTCGGTCAGCGGCACCTGCAAGCGCACCGCGTTGCCCTCGACCGAGGCCACACGTCGCAGGACACGAATATTGTTCCTGACCCATGTTTCAGGTTTCCCGTTCCGCATCAGATGGTCCATGCCCATGAAGTGCACCCACGCAGGCGTCACGGGCTTGACGATCTCGAGCCAGTCACCGGCGTGGATGGCCGAAGCGTCGGCTATGTGGATGGTCGTAGCACCCGCGGGCACGTACCGATCCACGAGCCACGTTGCCGGCCGGAGCGCGCGCTGGTGGAACTCACCCTGGATGGAGATGGCGAGATGGGGCGCGCCGGTCAGCTCGAGGACCGATGCAGTGGGTCCTATCGCGGCTGTACCGCGCAGGACCACGCCGGACGCGTGGATCGCCAGCGTACCCACGAGGTGGAAGTGTCCCGGCGCGAGCTCGACCGCTCCACGCTCGCCGTATGCATCGGGGGCTAGCCGCGCTACCTTGTCCAGAGCCGCCTGAATGGCTGGCGTATCGTCGGGTCCGCCCGTGGGCGAGACCTTCATCCGCTGTTTCACGAAAGGCAATGCTACACCGCCGCCCCGATATCCCGCCGAAGAGAAATCGGGAATGCGGTCTCCGTGAGAAGTTGTCCGGTAAATCAGCCGACCCTTCGCACCGAGATGCACCCATGAGGACTGCGCGCACGCTGCCAGCCCCAACACTTGCGCAATTGTGGCGGCCAGAGCGACGCGCCGAATTGTAGATTTTCTTCGTCCTGCAAGCATGGGATCCGCTTTGGAACTTAGCATGTGGGAGGCCATCACGCATGGGCGCAGTCTGCATGAAAACCGGTGGCTGTTGGGCGGTCCGGGGACTTTGATAACGTCCGCTCCCGAACAGCAGTGTTCTCGTCCGGACAGCGATCGCCTGACGGCCTCATTCAAATTGGTTGAGGTCGGTGTCGGGTGCCGGATGACCGAGTGCCCGGCACATGGCAACGATCTGGCCCTTGTGGTGAAAGGCATGGGTCAGGATGTGGTGAAGGATGAGTGCGGGAGTGCGGGCGGCAACGTCTCCATCGGAGAAGTGAAGGTCGGTTGCGCGGTTAAGCTTTTGATCGGTGAGTGCTGCCAGATATGCGTGGGTTTCTCCGCTGACCTTCTCCTGAAAATATTTCGCGTCCACGACTGCCGGACATTCGGCAGGATTGCGATCGATGTAGGGCAGCCCTTGTAGCGTATGGATCCAGAAGCTCTCACAGTTGAAAATATGAATCACCTGCTCGCGCAGGGTCGGGAAGCCAAATGCCGGTAACACCCTGGCATAATCAGCCGCAGGGATTGCAGACAGGTGCTTCAGCACGAGATCGAGGCTGGCGTGTGTCCATTGATGGAGGTTACGAATGCCATTGACTGTGAACACAGAAGTCTTCCTGGCAGACATTGTAGAGGTCATGGAAACTCGACAGATAAACGCTGATATTCGCGGGGCGGGGGAAATGCCGGCCAGCTATTCCCGGCGAAAGGCGCGTACCTAATCTGCCTTGCGTGCGGCGGTATGCCATCCCAGTTGCCAGGCGGGGCATCGCTCCTCATCAAACGGCTCACCGTCCAAACGGGCCCGGAAGCCGAATTCATATTGAGCGCGGTCGAGGTCCTTCACTTTCTCGACCTCCTGCAACGGTTCTGAAGTTTCAATTTCTGGTTCATCAATTTCTGGTTCATCCATGGGAGGGCCCTGCGCTTTGAGTTTGGTAATGCGAAGTGAGATGCGGCCTCAGTGTGATTGTGCACGCCGGTCTCGAAATTTATTGCGACCCCTTCGCCTGCGGCGTTTTCCGGCTCCCTGTGCAATGGCTTTTTACGCCTGGACTCCGGTCATTCGACCGGTTTGTAGCCGGTCAGTACGCGAGATTCGGAGCGGAAGACATGATATTTAGAAAACCGCATGTCATTGATCTTCGTCGAATACGGGCCGTAGGTCAGGAAGCTTTGATCCCACAATTTCAGCGAGATGATCGAGCGTCCTCTCGCGGCCGATACGCTCTTCATCGGGCAAACATAGTTCTTTCCACCGATCTTGAGCGAGCCGTAATCAATCTGGATCTCATCCAGGTCCTGGGGCACAAATTCATGTAAGTCGAAGTGCAGTTTCAGGCGAAGAATTGCGCCGTTTTCCGGATTGATCGCGATCTCTCCGTGATACCCGGCTTGTATTCGATAGGGATCTTCTCCCTCCTCATCGGGAAGACAACAGCCGCCTTCGAAATCCCTGGATTCCGCTGCCGGAACCTCGAATCCGAAAACGGCGAGATCCCCCTCCGGAGCGCTCTCCCAGCGTAACCACTTCATCCGCCCCGGAGTTTCCACTGGACGCCGTACCTCAGCCAGGATAGGACCGAAGGTTCCATGGGTGATCAGGTGTTTATCGCTGGAGGTTTCAGCCTCCGGGCGGTTCGATTCCACCACTTCGTCTCCGGCGCGGAAGAAAACCTTCGCCTTATCCGTCTCCACAACACGAAGCGGGCGGTGAACGGTATTCGTCCCGCCCTCATTGAGTTGCGGGGTGTCCTCATAGCGAAGCGTTGTCCTCATCGCATAGAAATCCGGCAGCTTCGGAATCGACTTTTCGAGATAATCCTTCGCCAGAACCAGCATGCGTTGCTGCGCTGCGTCGTCCGGCGCGGCCTGCTTCGGGATCTCTTCCGGCGGCGTGGGGAGAAACGCAGACAGGTCCGCAGGCGCGTCGGAATAGAACGGTTCGTCGTAGTAGCCGGTATTCGTTCGCGCGACCGCTCCGGGCCTGTCCACCCGCACTTGCAGGCTGTGGTACTCATGGCTTTGAACTGCGGCGGGCGGATCGAACGATAACGTATAGAAACCTGCGGCTCTCTGTACGCAGAGATTCATTTCAGCGGTCAGGTCGCGGCTCGCATCGATGACACTGCCACCGCTTTCCATCGCGAGAACCTTCTTATACAGAAATCGTTCGTTTGCATCCCGCACGGTTCGCACACCGCTCAGATACTGCTGATATTCGGATGAGCACGGGCCGGCTTGATCGACCGAAAGCTCGTCGATCGACAGGCGAGCCTCGCGGAAGAGCGTGGCGAACCAGTAAATCGGATTAAATGTTTTCTCTCCCAAAGTGCGGTTCGCTGGAAATATGCCGGTTCCCGTGCCGCATCCCGGGCCTATCCAAAGCAGGAGCTTCCGGCCGCGTTTTCGCCTTTGCCCCGCGGCGATGAAGGCGAGAGCACGCAGAGCATCAGGCTGGCGGCTTAAAACGATTCTGCTGCGATAGGACAAATCAGAGGCGAGGGAGTTCCCGTCGGTCGAGTCGTGGTGGGCAACTGTCCACAAACCGTCCTCGGAAAGCCCAAAAATCGAAATGGGCTGAGCCGGATGACCGCCATTCTGCCGCAGGTATTGCTCGATCCCAAGTTGTACACGCGATGCCTGTTCACTCGACATCTTGAAGGTATCGACGAACAAAATGATCTGAACCGGCGGATTGAGCCGAGCGGACTGTCCGGTGAAGGCGTGAAATGACAGGGTGTTTTGGGGATGACCTTCATCCAGCAACTGGAAATCTTCGCGATTCAAACCAGGTACCGGCTCTCCTTTTCCGTCCGTGACCGATAGGTCGAGGTGAATGAGCCCTTTTCCCTCATCGAGCATGGGAACGGTTGGCTGTGCGGTTGGTTGAGGGGGCGGAGGCGAGCAGTGGTCTTGTTGCGTGTAAAGGAGAAGGCCCAGGAGAATTCCGCTTCTCAGATTCCGCCATGCTCTCACGCTCAATGCATTTCTTTCCAGGGCTTGCCTTCCTCGGGAATGCAGGCTCTTCCGTCGGCGGTGATCGAGACTCGAAATTGCGCCCCTCCGAGCTCGGTTAGCTGGATAAAACCCGCTTGCTGCAGCGACTCGACTTCACCCTCGGAAATACGAACCGTGTCAAAGGGAAGAATATGCCCATCTGTCTGGTACCAGCGAGTGCCGTCGAGTTGGTAGTATGTCCGCCCGCCTGGCTCGTGGACCAAGACAAATTTTAGTTCGTCTTCCAACTCGTCGAGGTAGGCCTCGTTGAGCTGCCGCAGAAGCTTTTTCTCATTGTGGCTAAATGGCATGTGGGTGGCCCCCCGGGTCATTTGTTGCAGGGAATTCTAAACCTGGAAGATGTGTGCTGACCGGGTCTTATGCGGGCTCTTCCGTTATCCGCTGTTCGAAGGCGCACGATAGGATGTGGTGGTGACGATCCTGCTGAGTTCGATCGAGGCGCGCGTGCTGGGCGCGCTGGTGGAGAAAGAGGTCACGACGCCGGAGTATTATCCGCTGTCGCTGAATGCGCTGGTGAATGCGTGCA
>Ga0335075_10004190_pt1 | contig 22601 bp, 35 predicted proteins | sample Lox_Sample_24_FD_206723 | JGI IMG/M metagenome (GOLD analysis project Ga0335075, IMG submission 206723) | Soil microbial communities from Loxahatchee National Wildlife Refuge, Florida, United States - Lox_Sample_2.4 | ecosystem: Environmental > Terrestrial > Soil > Wetlands | place: USA...
CCGCATCCGGCTCAAGGCATATGACCACGAGGTTATCGACAGCTCGGCGCGCAAGATCGTCGACACGGTGACCCGTACCGGCGCGCGCGTTGCCGGCCCCGTGCCGCTGCCCACCGAGAAGAACGTGTACTGCGTCATCCGCTCGCCGCACAAGTACAAGGACTCGCGCGAGCACTTCGAGATGCGGACGCACAAGCGGCTGATCGACATCATCGATCCGACGCCTAAGACGGTTGACTCGCTGATGCGGCTCGACCTTCCGGCTGGCGTCTACATCGAGATCAAGCTCTGAGGACGCACTGATCATGGCAATGACAGGGATCCTGGGCACCAAGCTTGGCATGACCCAGGTCTTCGACGAATCCGGACAGGTGGTGCCTGTCACGGTTGTGCAGGCTGGCCCGTGTGTGGTCACCGCCGTCCGCACGCCTGACAACGACGGGTACTCCGCCGTCCAGATCGGCTTCGGGGAGATCGATCCCCGTAAGGTCACCAAGCCGGTGGCCGGCCTGTTCGAGAAGGCCGGGGTGACGCCACGCCGGTACGTCGCTGAGATCCGGACCGAGAACGCGTCGGAATACGAGCTCGGCCAGGAGGTCACGGCCAGCCTGTTCGAGGCTGGACAGTACGTTGACGTGACCGGGAAGTCCAAGGGCAAGGGCACCGCCGGTGTCATGAAGCGCCATGGCTTCCGCGGTCTGTCGTCCTCGCACGGTACCCAGCGCAAGCACCGCGCGCCCGGCTCGATCGGCGGGTGCGCGACACCCGGGCGGGTCTTCAAGGGGCTGCGGATGGCGGGCCGGATGGGCGCCCAGCGGACCACCGTGCAGAGCCTCACCGTGCACGCCGTGGACAACGACAAGAACCTGCTGCTGATCAAGGGCGCGGTGCCCGGTCCGCGCGGCGGGCTTGTCATGGTCCGCTCCGCGGTCAGGAACGTGATCCAAGAGGGGGCCCGATGACCACCGTCAACGTCGTCTCGCCGTCGGGTGAGCAGACCTCGAGCGTCGATCTTCCCGATTCGATCTTCGCGGCCAAGGTGAATATCCCGCTGATACACCAGGTCGTGGTGGCGCAGCGCGCGGCGGCCCGGCAGGGCACGCACGCGACGAAGACCCGCGGCATGGTCAGCGGCGGCGGCAAGAAGCCGTACCGGCAGAAGGGCACCGGCCGGGCCAGGCAGGGCTCGACCCGGGCGCCGCAGTTCACCGGCGGCGGCGTCGCGCACGGGCCGCAGCCGCGGTCCTACGCGCAGAAGACACCCAAGAAGATGAAGGCGGCCGCGCTGCGCGGCGCGCTGTCCGACCGGGCGGCCAACGAGCGGGTCTACGTGGTCACCTCGTTCGTCGAGGGCGACGTGCCCCGCACGAAGGACGCGGTGACAGTGCTTGACCAGGTGACCGGCGGCGCCGTCCGCAACATCCTGGTGGTCGCGCGGCACGACGACGAGGTCACCTGGAAGTCGCTGCGCAACGTCCCCGCCGTGCACTTGATCGCGGAGGACCAGCTCAACACCTACGACGTGCTCGCGAGTGACCACGTGGTCTTCACCGAGGCCGCGCTGAGCGCGTTCGTCGAAAGGGGCCCGGAGCAAGCATGAGCATGAACAGGGAGTACAACCCGCGCGACATCCTGCTGCGGCCGGTGGTGTCGGAGAAGAGCTACGGCCTTCTCGACGAGGGCAAGTACACGTTCGTCGTCGCGCCGCATGCCAACAAGACTCAGATCAAGCAGGCGGTCGAGGAAGTGTTCCGGGTCAAGGTTACCGGGGTCAACACGCTTAACCGGATGGGCAAGCGTCGGCGGACGCGGCAGGGCTGGGGCAAGCGGGTGGATACCAAGCGCGCGATCGTGACCCTTGCCGAGGGCGACCGGATCGACATCTTCGGACCGGTTAGTTAGGAGACGTAGGTGGCAATCCGTAAGTACAAGCCGACCACGCCGGGCCGGCGCGGCGCCAGCGGATCCGACTTCTCCGAGATCACCCGGAGTGAGCCGGAGAAGTCGCTGGTCCGCCCGCTGCACTCCAAGGGCGGCCGGAACGTGTACGGGCGGGTGACCGCGCGGCACCAGGGCGGCGGGCACAAGCGCGCCTACCGGCTGATCGACTTCCGGCGGCATGACAAGGACGGGGTCCCGGCCAAGGTCGCGCACATCGAATACGACCCGAACCGGACCGCGCGCATCGCGCTGCTTCACTACGTGGACGGCGAGAAGCGCTACATCCTGGCGCCGCAGGGCCTGCACCAGGGCGACAGGGTGGAAAACGGGCCGGGCGCCGACATCAAGCCCGGCAACGCGATGCCACTGCGGTCCATCCCGACCGGCACCGTGGTGCACGCGATCGAACTCCGCCCGGGCGGTGGCGCGAAGATCGCGCGGTCCGCGGGGTCGGGCGTCCAGTTGCTCGCCAAGGAGGGCGGCTACGCCGCGCTGCGCATGCCGTCGGGCGAGATCCGCCGGGTGAGCGCGGAGTGCCGCGCCACCATCGGCGAGGTCGGCAACGCCGAGCAGGGCAACATCAAGCTCGGCAAGGCGGGCCGTAACCGCTGGAAGGGCAAGCGGCCGTCGGTGCGTGGCGTCGCCATGAACCCGGTCGACCACCCGCTCGGCGGTGGTGAAGGCAAGAGCTCCGGTGGCCGTCACCCGGTTAGCCCCTGGGGCAAGCCGGAGGGCCGTACCCGGCGCGCCCACAAGCCCAGTGACCGGCTGATCAGCCGCCGCCGCGGCAAGAACAAGCGGTAGGAGCAAGCCTGTAATGCCTCGTAGCCTTAAGAAGGGCCCCTTCGTGGACGACCACCTGATGAAGAAGGTGGACGTGCAGAACGAAAGGGGCACCAAGACAGTTATCAAGACGTGGTCCCGGCGGTCCATGATCGTCCCCGCCATGCTGGGTCACACCATCGCCGTGCACGATGGCCGCAAGCACATCCCGGTGTTCGTCACCGAGTCGATGGTCGGCCACAAGCTCGGTGAGTTCGCCCCCACGCGAACCTTCCGCAGCCACGTCAAGGACGACCGGCGCAGCCGGCGATAAGCCTGAAAGGGAACGAACGGATGGAAGCCAGGGCTAAGGCGCGGTACGTACGCGTCACGCCACGGAAGGCCCGCCGCGTGGTGGACCTGATCCGCGGGCTGCCCGCCGACGAGGCGCAGGCGGTACTGGAGTTCGCCCCGCAGGCCGCAAGCGAGACGGTCGGCAAGGTGCTGGCCAGCGCGATCGCCAACGCCGACCAGATCGGTGGGCGGGACCGGGGCATGCTCTGGGTGCGGCGCGCGTGGGTCGACGAGGGGCCGACGCTCAAGCGCTTCCGGCCGCGCGCCCAGGGACGCGGTTACCGGATCAACAAGCGCACGAGCCACATTACGGTCGTGGTCTCTGATGCCAGTGAGGAAGGGAGGCACTAGTGGGACAGAAGGTGAACCCGCACGGGTTCCGGCTGGGGATTACCACTGACTTCAAGAGCCGCTGGTACGCGGAGAAGAAGTACAAGGACTACGTCGCCGAGGACGTGGCCATCCGCCGCATGCTGCAGCGCGGCATGGAGCGGGCTGGCATCTCGAAGGTGGAGATCGAGCGCACCACGGACCGGGTACGGGTGGACATCCACACCGCCCGGCCGGGCATCGTGATCGGCCGCCGCGGCGCCGAGGCGGACCGCATCCGCGGCGACCTGGAGAAGCTCACCGGCAAGCAGATCCAGCTGAACATTCTCGAGGTGAAGAACCCCGAGGTGGACGCCCAGCTGGTGGCGCAGGGCGTGGCCGAGCAGCTGTCCAGCCGGGTGTCGTTCCGGCGTGCGATGCGCAAGGCCATGCAGAGTGCGATCAAGGGCGGCGCCAAGGGCATCCGGGTGCAGTGCTCCGGCCGCCTCGGCGGCGCCGAGATGTCGCGGAGCGAGTTCTACCGCGAGGGCCGGGTGCCGCTGCACACGCTGCGCGCGGACATCGACTATGGCTTCTACGAGGCGCGGACCACCTTCGGCCGGATCGGCGTGAAGGTATGGATTTACCGTGGCGACGCCGCGCCGACGCGGGCCGGGCGCGAGGCGGCGCAGGCGGCGCTGCGCGCCGCCGGACAGCGCAGGGACCGGGACCGGCCGCAGCAGGCGCGGCGGCCTCGGCGAGGCGATCGTCCCGAGGGCCGCGCCGACCGCGGTGAAAGGCCCGCGCGGACCGGCGCGGCGGCGCCAGAGCCGCAGCCGGAGACCAGTGGGGAGGGCTGACCGATGCTGATTCCGCGTAAGGTCGCGCACCGCAAGCAGCACCGTCCGAATCGGAGCGGTGTCGCTAGCGGGGGAACCCGCGTTACGTTCGGCGAGTTCGGAATTCAGGCACTTGAGCACGCGTATGTGACCAACCGCCAGATCGAGGCGGCACGTATCGCGATGACCCGGCACATTCGCCGTGGCGGCAAGGTGTGGATCAACATCTTCCCGGACCGCCCGCTGACGAAGAAGCCGGCTGAGACGCGGATGGGCTCCGGCAAGGGCTCGCCGGAATGGTGGATCGCCAACGTGAAGCCCGGACGGGTGATGTTCGAGCTGTCGGGAGTGGCGGAGCCGGTGGCTCGCGAGGCGCTGCGCCGCGCGATCCACAAGCTCCCAATGAAGGCAAGGATCGTCAAGCGAGAGGTGGGTGAAGCCTGATGGCTAAGGGCTTGACCGCCGGACAGCTGCGCACCTCCTCTCCGGAGGAGCTCAGCAGCAAACTGGCCGAGGCCAAGGAGGAGCTGTTCAACCTCCGCTTCCAGGGCGCCGTCGGCCAGCTGGAGAGCCACGGGCGGCTGCGTGCCGTGCGTAAGGAGATCGCCCGCATCTACACGGTGATGCGGGAACGTGAGCTCGGCATCATCACCGACGTCGAGGAGGAAACGCCAGCAGACGTCGAGGGGAGTGTTGAGCAGTGAGCACGACACCAGCCGAAGCCGAGCCGTCGGCCGAGGCCGAGGGCCGCGGTTACCGCAAGGTTCGCGAGGGCTACGTGGTCAGCGACAAGATGGACAAGACCGTCGTCGTCGCGGTGGAAGACCGCGTGAAGCACCCTAAGTACGGCAAGATCTTGCGCCGTACCAAGAGGTACAAGGCGCACGACGCCGAGAACGCCTGCGGCGTCGGCGACCGTGTACTGCTGATGGAGACCAGGCCGATGTCGGCCACCAAGCGGTGGCGGGTGGCGGAGATTCTGGAGAGGGCCAAGTGATCCAGCAGGAGTCTCGGCTCAAAGTCGCCGACAACACGGGTGCGAAGGAAATCTTGTGTATCCGCGTGCTCGGCGGCAGTGGCCGGCGATACGCGGGCATCGGGGACGTCATCGTGGCGACCGTGAAGGACGCGCTGCCTGGGGCTGGCGTCAAGAAAGGCGACGTCGTCAAGGCGGTCGTGGTGCGCACCCGCAAGGAGCGCCGCCGCGCGGACGGCTCTTACATCCGCTTCGACGAGAACGCCGCCGTGCTGATCAGGGACGGCGGAGATCCGCGCGGCACCCGTATCTTCGGCCCGGTCGGCCGGGAATTGCGGGAGAAGAGGTTCATGCGGATCATCTCGCTGGCGCCGGAGGTGCTGTGATGAAGATCAAAAAGGGCGACCACGTAATGGTCATGACCGGCAAGGACAAGGGCGCTACCGGGACCGTCATCGCGGCGTATCCCAAGGAGAACCGGGTCCTGGTGCAGGGCGTGAACATGATTAAGAAGAACAAGAAGGTGACCAACCAGGGGGTGCGCGGCGCTACGGAAGGCGGCATCACCACCCAGGAGGCATCGATCCACGTGAGCAACGTGCAGCTAGTCGACCCGGACACCAAGCGCCCGGCGCGGGTGGGTTACCGCACCAACGATGACGGCAAGAAGGTTCGCATCCTTCGGCCGACCGGGAAGGAAATCTGATGGCGACCGAGGCGCCGCTAAGGCCCCGGCTCAAGGAGAAGTACCTGGCCGAGATCGCCCCGGCGCTCAAGGACGAGTTCGGGTACGGCAACGTGATGCAGACCCCCAGGCTGACCAAGATCGTGGTCAACATGGGGGTCGGCGAGGCGGCCCGGGACGCGAAGCTCATCGACGGGGCGGTCCGCGACCTGTCCGCGATCACCGGACAGCGGCCCGCGGTGGCGCGGGCCAAGAAGTCCATCGCCCAGTTCAAGCTGCGCGAGGGCATGCCGATCGGCGCGCACGTGACGCTGCGCGGTGACCGGATGTGGGAGTTCCTCGACCGGATGCTGTCGATCGCGCTGCCGCGCATCCGCGACTTCCGCGGGCTGTCCGACCGGCAGTTCGACGGCCACGGCAACTACACGTTCGGTCTGGTGGAGCAGGTCATGTTCCACGAGATCGACCCGGACAAGGTGGATCGGCAGCGGGGGATGGACATCACCGTCGTCACCACGGCGACCAACGACGCTGAGGGCAGGTCTCTGCTGCGGCGGCTCGGGTTCCCGTTCAAGGAGGGCTAACAGGTGGCGAAGAAGTCACTGATCGTCAAGGCCAACAGCAAGCCTAAGTTCGCCGTCCGCGGCTACACGCGGTGCACCCGCTGCGGGCGGCCGCGCTCCGTGTACCGGAAGTTCGGCCTGTGCCGGATCTGCCTCCGTACCATGGCGCACCGGGGCGAACTGCCAGGCATCACGAAGTCCAGCTGGTAACAACGAGGACGCCGCAGGTCCCCGCGGCAAGGCGCGCGGAAACCACGGCGAGGAAGGCCACCAGGCCATGTCAATGACCGACCCAATCGCGGACATGCTGACTCGTCTGCGGAACGCCAACTCGGCATACCACGACACCGTGGGCATGCCGTACTCCAAGATCAAGTCGCACATCGCGGAGATCCTCCAGCAGGAGGGCTACATCGCCGGATGGCGCGTCGAGGAAGCCGAGGTTGGCAAGCACCTCGTGATCACGCTCAAGTACGGCAGTGCCCGTGAGCGCTCGATCGCGGGCATCAAGCGGGTTTCCAAGCCGGGGCTACGGGTGTACGCGAAGAAGGACAACCTGCCCCGGGTGCTCGGCGGCCTCGGCGTCGCGATCATCTCGACGTCGGGCGGCCTGATGACCGACAAGCAGGCCAAGAAGAACGGTGTGGGCGGGGAAGTCCTCGCCTACGTCTGGTAAGGGAGGGGAGAGAAGCAAATGTCACGTATCGGACGCCTTCCCATCCCCATCCCCAGCGGTGTGGATGTGGCCGTCGACGGCCAAGCCGTCTCGGTCAAGGGCCCCAAGGGCTCGCTCGCGCTTACCGTGGCCGAGCCGATCAGCGTGGTCAAGGAAGACGGAGTCATCCGGGTCACCAGGCCGAACGACGAGGGCAGGAACCGCGCGCTGCACGGGCTGTCCCGCACGCTGATCTACAACATGGTGACCGGCGTCACCCAGGGATACAGCAAGACGCTGGAGATCGTCGGCGTCGGCTACCGTGTGCAGGCCAGGGGCAAGGACCTCGAGTTCTCGCTCGGCTTCAGCCACCCGGTGCTCGTCACGCCCCCGGAGGGGATCACCTTCCGCGTTGAGGCGCCCACCAGGTTCGTGGTTGAGGGCATCGACAAGCAGCTCGTGGGCGAGACCGCGGCCAGGATCCGCAAGCTCCGCAAGCCCGACCCATACAAGGCCAAGGGCGTGCGTTACCAGGGCGAGCAGATCCGGCGCAAGGTCGGGAAGGCTGGTAAGTAGTCATGGCTGGCACCAAGGCCAAGAGGTCGTCGCTCGAATACGCGACCGGGCGGGTCGGCTCCCGCACGGCGGTCAAGACCCGTGCGCGCGTCCGGCGTCACCTGCGGGTGCGTAAGAAGATCACCGGCACCGCGGCCCGTCCGCGGCTCGTGGTGAACCGGTCGGCGCGGCACATGTTCGTGCAGATCGTGGACGACGGCGTGGGTCACACGCTTGTGTCGGCGTCTACCATGGACGACTCGATCAGGTCCGCGACGGGCGACAAGACCGCCAAGGCCAAGCTGGTGGGCGCGCTGCTCGCCGAGCGGGCCGCCGCCGCGGGCATCACCGCCGTGGTCTTCGACCGTGGCGGCTACAAGTATCACGGCCGTGTGGCCGCGCTCGCGGACAGCGCGAGGGAAGCCGGGCTGACACTGTGATTATTAGGAGGAACAGCTAATGCCAGGAGCTCCGCGGCGTGGCGGTGGCGGCGGCGAGCGGCGGGATCGCCGTGAGGACCGGCGCGGCGGCGCGGCCGAGAAGCAGACGGTCTACCTGGAGCGCGTGGTGACCATCAACCGCGTGGCGAAGGTGGTCAAGGGCGGGCGCCGGTTCAGCTTTACCGCGCTCGTCGTGGTCGGCGACGGCAACGGCATGGTCGGTGTCGGTTACGGGAAGGCCAAGGAGGTGCCCGCGGCGATCGCCAAGGGCGTCGAGGAAGCCAAGAAGCATTTCTTCCGTGTGCCCCGCATCGTCGGGACGATCCCGCACACCGTGCAGGGTGAGGCGGCCGCCGGCGTCGTGCTGCTCAAGCCGGCCAGCCCCGGTACCGGCGTCATCGCCGGCGGCCCGGTGCGCGCCGTGCTCGAGTGCGCCGGGATCAGCGACGTGCTGTCCCGTTCGCTCGGCTCGTCGAACCCGATCAACGTGGTGCACGCGACCGTGGCCGCGCTCAAGTCGCTGAGCCGGCCGGAGGAGATCGCGGCCAAGCGCGGCCTGCCGATCGAGGACGTGGCGCCGAGGGCGATGCTGCAGGCACGCGCCGCGGCCAGCGCATAACAGGGGACACGAGATGACACAGCTCAAGGTGACCCAGGTCAAATCGAAGATCGGCGGGAACAGCGCGCAGCGTGACACGCTGCGCTCGCTCGGGCTGCGCCGGATTGGCCAGGTCGTGGTGAAGCCGGATCGCCCGGAATTCCGCGGCATGATCCACGCTGTCCGCCACCTGGTCAAGGTAGAGGAAGTGGACTAACCAAATGCTCAAGCTGCATCACTTGCGGCCGGCTCCGGGTGCCCACAAGGAGAAGATGCGGGTCGGGCGGGGCGAGGCGTCCAAGGGGAAGACCGCCGGGCGCGGTACCAAGGGCACCAAGGCCCGGTACCAGGTGCCGGTCGGCTTCGAGGGCGGCCAGATGCCGCTGCACCGCCGGGTGCCCAAGCTCAAGGGCTTCTCCAACGCGCGGTTCGGCACCACCTATCAGGTGGTGAACACCGGACGGCTCGCTGAGCTGTACCCGTCGGGCGGCGATGTCACGCCGGAGAACCTGGCCGCGAACGGCGCGGTGCGCCGCGGTGAACTCGTCAAGGTGCTCGGCACCGGCGACCTCGAGGTAGCGCTGCGGGTCAGCGCGCACGCGGTCTCCTCCTCGGCCCGGCAGAAGATCGAAGCGGCCGGCGGCACCGTCACACTGTTGGGTTAGGGGGCTGCTAGCCGGGGGGACGACCCCCCGGACCCCCCGGCCGCATGCCCGATGAAGAGCCATTGTATCGGGCATGCGGTGCCGGGCAGGGTTCACTCCCCGTAGCGCTGGAGGGCGAACTAGCAGCATGGCCATACCTACGGGTAAGATACGGACGCCGCTAATTCGCAGGTACCACCGATGAAGAAGGATCACGCATGCTGACCGCGTTCATCCGGGCGTTCCGTACGCCCGACCTGCGCAAGAAGCTGCTTTTTACGCTGGGCATCCTTGTTTTGTTCCGGTTTGGCGCGACGCTGCCTACCCCGGGCATCGATGAGAAGGCCGTCTCTTACTGCTCGGGCGTCGCGGCGAGCAGCAGCGCCGCCAGCGTCTACCAGATCGTCGACTTGCTCAGCGGGAACGCGCTCAAGTACATATCAGTGTTCGCGCTCGGCATCATGCCGTACATCACCGCGAGCATTATCTTGCAGTTGCTCACGGTCGTGATCCCGCGGCTGGAGACGCTCAAGAACGAGGGCCAGGCCGGCCAGCAGAAGATCACCCAGTACACCAGGTACCTGACGGTCGGGCTGGCGATCCTGCAGTCCACCGGGTACATCGAGCTGGCCCGCAGCGGCACCTTGTTCCCGGGCTGCACCGAGGAGGTCATCCCGAGCGCCTCGGTGTTCCGCATCGCGACCATGGTCGTCATCATGGTCGCCGGCACCGCGGTGATCATGTGGCTGGGCGAGCTCATCACCGACCGCGGCGTCGGCAACGGCATGTCCGTGCTGATCTTCACCCAGGTCATCGCGGTCATCCCTGGCGAGCTGCTGAGCGTTTACCAGACCAAGGGCACGTTCATCGCGCTGATCGCGATCATCGTGATCATCGTGATCGTCGCCTTCGTGGTGTTCATGGAACAGGCACAGCGGCGCATTCCGGTGCAGTATGCCAAGCGGATGGTCGGGCGGCGGATGTACGGCGGCACCTCGACCTACATCCCGATGAAGGTCAACCAGGCCGGCGTGATCCCGGTGATCTTCGGGTCCAGCCTGCTGTACATTCCGCAGCTCGCGGTGTCCTTGTTCGGCAGCACCAGTAAACCGCAGCCCTGGGTGACCTGGGTGCAGACTCACCTGGAGACGACCGACAGCCTGTCCACCTCATGGCTGTACTTTGCCCTGTTCTTCGTCCTGACCATCGCGTTCACGTACTTCTACGTGTCGATCACGTTTAACCCGACCGAAGTTGCCGACAACATGAAGAAGTACGGCGGCTTCATCCCGGGCATCAGACCGGGGAGGCCCACCGCGGAGTATCTCGGCTACGTGCTCAGCCGGCTCACCGCGCCCGGGTCGCTCTACCTTGGCGTGGTCGCCTTGTTCCCGATGGTCGCGCTCGCCAGCATCGGCGTTGGCCAGACATTCGCGTTCAGCGGCGTGAGCTTGCTCATCATGGTCGGCGTTGGCCTGGACACGGTCAAGCAGATCGAGAGCCAGCTGCAGCAGCGTAACTATGAGGGTTTCTTGCGATAGTGCGCATCGTCCTTGTCGGGCCTCCTGGAGCGGGCAAAGGGACCCAGGCCCACTTCATCGCTTCCCATCTGGCGATCCCGCGCATCTCAACGGGTGACATCTTCCGCTACAACGTCACGCACAATACCGAGCTGGGCATCAGGGCCAGGGAGTTCATGGAGCGCGGTGATCTCGTTCCCGACGAGGTCACCGTCGCCATGGTGCGTGACCGGCTGGCCGAAGACGACGCGCAGGCCGGCTTCCTGCTCGACGGCTTCCCCCGCAACATGCCGCAGGCGGAGACGCTCAAGAAGATGCTCGCCGAGTTCGAGACCAAGCTCACGCTCGTGCTTGAGCTCGTGGTCGACGAGGACGAGGTGGTCCGCCGCCTGTCCGGCCGCCGTACCTGCCGTCGCTGCGAGCGGGTGTGGCACCTGCTCTACGATCCGCCGTCCCGGCCCGGCGTCTGCGACGATTGCGGCGGCGAGCTGTTCCAGCGCGATGACGACAAGGAAGAGACGATCCGGCATCGGCTCGAGGTTTACCATAGCCAAACCGCGCCGCTCATCTCGTTCTACGCGGACGAGGGCATCCTGGTAGGTATCGACGCGACCGGACCGGTGGAAGAGGTCACCAGCCGGGCGCTTGCCGCGCTGCAGCCATACGTCCGTTAAGCGGCGGAGCCTTCGGCGCGCGGTAGCGTTATACACGGAGGTGCAGTGCCATGCGGGTGCGGCGCACAGCGGCGATAGAGGTCAAGACCCCGGAGCAGATTGCCCGCATGCGCAAGGCCGGCCTAGTGGTGGCGCATACGCTAAGCGTGCTCGCCGAGGCCGTGCGGCCAGGCATCAGCACCGGGGACCTGGACGAGATCGCCGCACGCGAGATCCGCTCGGCCGGAGCCGTCCCCTCGTTCCTCGGCTACTACGGGTACCCGGCCACGATCTGTACCTCGGTGAACGAGGAGATCGTGCACGGCATCCCGAGCAAGAAGCGCAGGCTTACCCCCGGCGACATCATCTCCATTGACTGCGGCGCGATCGTCGACGGCTGGCACGGTGACGCGGCGCTGTCCGTGGGCGTGGGCGAGATCGACCCGGCGGACCAGGCGTTGCTCGACGCCTGCGAGGCGGCGCTGTGGCAGGGGATCGCCCAGGCGGTTCCGGGTCGCAGGCTGAGCGACATATCGCACGCGGTAGAGCAGTCCGCCCGCGCTTCCGGCAGCTACGGCCTGATCAGGGAGTACACCGGGCACGGGATCGGCACCGCGATGCACATGGATCCCGCGGTGCCGAACTACGGTCTGCCCGGCCGCGGCCCGAAGCTGCGCGCCGGCGTGGCGCTGGCCATCGAGCCGATGCTCACCCGCGGCGGCAGGCAGACCGCGGAACTGCCCGACGGCTGGACGGTGATCACCGTGGACGGCTCGCGGGCCGCGCATTTCGAGCACACGGTGGCGATCACCCCGGACGGCCCGTGGGTGCTGACCGCGGAAGATGGCGGAAAGTCCCATCTTCCGGAACGAGCGGTGGCGGCTACCGAAGGCGCACCTTCTCTCGCGAGTGGCAGTCCCGATGCCCGGTGACCCCAGGATCCGGGCGTCGGACGCGGACCGAGACCGCACGGTCTCGCTGCTGCGTGAGCACCACGCGGAGGGCAGGCTGACGGCCGAGGAGTTTCACGATCGGCTCGACCGGGCGCTCGCGGCCAAGACAAGGGGCGAGCTCGACGAACTGCTCGCCGATCTTCCCGGCATCGACCTGTACCGGCTGCCCGCGGCGGGCATCCGGCCGGCGCCTCCGGGCGCGCGGCGTTCCAGGTCGCGGCCTGGCGGTTCCGGCCTGGACCGGCCCGGACAGCGGGGGCTGATGCCTCGCCGGACAGGCGCCTGGGCCGCGTGGGCCGCGGTAAGCGCGCTGCTCTTCGCTCTCTGGGTCGGCGTGGGCGCCATCTCCGGCGGTGCCGCGTGGGTCCCGTGGTTCCTGCTCGTCTGCGTTCCGTGGGCCGTCTGGATGGCCCGCCGCCCGCCACGCAACCCCTAAACTCCGACAGGCTAGGACAAGTCATCCAAATCGGGCACGCGACCGCGCCGCGGGGAGTTGACGGAATAGCATGTGCCCCGTTGGCGTTATCATGGCCGGTTCGCGCTAGGCTTGCCGGTCTAGTAGACTCTGCTCCGGCCCATCGGCTGACTTTCCGCATGCTGCGTGTCGCGGGGGAGCACGTCCTCACTAGCTGAGCGTTCCCGCCTGGCGGATGCGAACCGGCATGATATCAATCGAGACTACGTAAGACGAAACGCGGAGGATATGCCCAAGAAAGACGGCGCCATTGAGATTGAGGGCACCGTAGTGGAAACGTTGCCCAATGCCTTCTTCCGGGTGGAGTTGGACAACGGGCACAAAGTACTCGCCCACATCAGCGGGAAGATGCGGATGAACTACATCCGTATTCTTCCAGACGATCGAGTGGTCGTGGAACTCAGCCCGTATGACCTGAGCCGCGGTCGAATCGTCTACCGGTACAAGTGAAAGCGTCCTGGCGTTCCAGGACGCCAGGAGCTAGCGGCCCGCCCGTCGGGCCAGAGGAGAGTTTGCCGTGAAGGTTAAGCCGAGCGTCAAGAAGATCTGCAGTAAGTGCAGGATCATCCGCCGCCACGGCCGCGTCATGGTCATCTGCTCCGACCCTCGGCACAAGCAGCGCCAGGGCTGAGCACGAGTGGCCTGATCGCGCATACAACTAAATACGCGAAGCAGTACGCGTACCGCGAGCGGCTCGATGCCGTAGCCCTCGGTTGGAGGCCGGGGCCCGGTCCTGGGCAGGGACGGGAGGCGGTACGGAGGACCTCCACCACAAGAAGGAGAACTGCCCGCAGATGGCACGTCTATCCGGCGTCGACCTGCCGCGTGACAAGCGGCTCGAGGTCGCGCTCACTTACGTCTACGGGATCGGTCGCACCCGTGCGCTCGAAACGCTCGCCGCGACCGGAGTCAGCGGCGACACCCGCGTTTACAACCTCAGCGACGAGGACCTGCTGAAGCTGCGCGACTGGATCGACGCGAACTACCAGGTCGAAGGCGACCTGCGCCGTGAGGTGCAGGCCGACATCCGCCGCAAGATCGAGATCGGCTGCTACCAGGGCATCAGGCACCGTAAGGGACTGCCGGTCCACGGTCAGCGGACGCAGACCAACGCCCGTACCCGCAAGGGCAAGAAGAAGACCGTCGCCGGCAAGAAGAAGGCCGGGAAGAAGTAGTCCCGCCGGGGACCGATCACCTCTGGAGTCAGGAAGCAGATGCCGCCAAGAAGCCGCACCCAGCAGGGCGCAGCCAAGAAGGTGCGCCGCAAAGAGCGGAAGAACGTCGCTCACGGGCACGCCCACATCCGGTCCACCTTCAACAACACCATCGTTTCGATCACCGACCCAGCCGGCAACGTGATCTCGTGGGCCTCGTCCGGGCAGGTCGGGTTCAAGGGCTCGCGCAAGTCCACGCCGTACGCCGCTCAGCAGGCTGCGGAGGCCGCGGCGCGCCGTGCCATGGAGCACGGGATGCGCAAGGTCGACGTCTTCGTCAAGGGCCCGGGCTCGGGCCGGGAGACGGCGATCAGGTCGCTGCAGGCGACTGGCCTCGAAGTGGGTTCGATCCAGGACGTCACCCCGGTTCCGCACAATGGCACTCGTCCGCCCAAGCGGCGCCGGGTCTGAGGAGAGGCCGAATGGCTCGATACACAGGGGCGGACTGCAAGCTGTGCCGCCGCGAAAAGGTAAAGCTGTTCCTCAAGGGCGCGAAGTGCGACTCGCCGAAGTGCCCCATCGAGATCCGGCCGTACCCGCCGGGTGAGCACGGCAGGATTCGGCAGAAGGACAGCGAGTACCTGCTGCAGGTCCGCGAGAAGCAGAAGGCGCGGCGGATCTACGGCGTGCTGGAGAAGCAGTTCCACGGCTACTACGTCGAGGCCACCCACAAGACCGGGCGTACCGGCGAGACCCTGTTGCAAATCCTGGAAACCCGGCTGGACAACGTGGTGTACCGCGCTGGGTTCGCCAAGAGCCGGGACATGGCCCGCCAGCTCGTCCGGCACGGCCACTTCCTGGTCAACGGCAAGCACGTGGACATCCCGTCCTACCGGGTAAGCGAGAACGACGTCATCGAGGTCAGGGGCAAGTCCCTGGAGATGACCCCGATGGTGGTCGCCCGCGCCGAGGTCGGCGAGCGCACCGTGCCCGCTTGGCTCGAGGTCATGCCGGAACAGATGCGGATCCTGGTCCACCAGCTTCCTGCCCGGGCGCAGATCGACACCCAGGTACAGGAACAGCTGATCGTCGAGTACTACTCGAAGTAAGCCCAAGGAGGTATGGGGGGACGAGAAGTCCCCCCATGCACAGGATCCAGGGGGTACGGGGGGCGGACAGCCCCCCGTGCGCGGGGGGATTCCGGGGGGTCGTCCCCCCCGGGGAAACACAGCGGATCAAATAGCGGTTCCGCGGAAAGGAAAGTTCCATGCTCATCGCACAGCGTCCCTCGCTCAGCGAAGAACAGATCGGCGATTACCGGTCGAAGTTCACGATCGAACCGCTGGAGCCGGGGTTCGGCTACACGATCGGCAACTCGGTCCGGCGGACCCTGCTGTCCTCCATTCCCGGCGCGGCGGTCACGTCGATCCGGATCGAGGGCGTGCTGCACGAGTTCACCACGGTCCCTGGGGTGAAGGAAGACGTCACCGACATCATCCTGAACCTCAAGCAGCTGGTCGTCTCCTCCGAGCACGATGAGCCCGTGGTGATGTACCTGCGCAAGCAGGGCCCGGGCGCAGTCACCGCTGCCGACATCGCGCCGCCGGCCGGCGTCGAGGTACACAACCCTGACCTGCACATCGCGACGCTCAACGGCAAGGGCAAGCTGGAGATGGAGATGACCGTCGAGCGCGGTCGCGGTTACGTCTCCGCCACCCAGAACAAGCAGCCGGGCCAGGAGATCGGCCGGATTCCGGTCGACTCCATCTACTCGCCGGTGATGCGGGTTACCTACAAGGTGGAAGCCACCCGAGTCGAGCAGCGCACCGACTTCGACCGGCTCATCCTGGACGTTGAGACCAAGGCGTGCATCCGCCCGCGGGACGCGGTGGCCAGCGCCGGGAAGACGCTGACCGAGCTGTTCGGGCTGGCGCGCGAGCTCAACGTCGACGCCGAGGGCATCGACATCGGCCCGTCGCCGACGGACGCCGCGCTCGCCGCGGACCTGGCGCTGCCGATCGAGGACCTGAACCTCACCGTTCGGTCCTACAACTGCCTCAAGCGTGAGGGCATCCACACCGTGGGCGAACTGGTCGCCCGCAGCGAGCAGGACCTCCTCGACATAAGGAACTTCGGCGCGAAGTCCATCGAGGAAGTCAAGCAGAAGCTGGTCGACATGGGCCTGGCGCTCAAGGACTCCCCGCCCGGGTTCGACCCGAGCAGCGCCGTGGACTCCTACGGTGGCGACGAAGAAGAGTCCTTTGTAGAGACCGAGCAGTACTAGCCCGGGGGACGACCCCCCGGAACCCCCGGCTGCGGGGCCGATCCTTCGGATCTTATCGGCCCCGCAGTTTTGGGGCGGCCCCGCATGCTGGTGGGGGGTGGCCCCCGGGCCGGTGCCGGTGGTATAGCCGCCCAGACAGAAAGGTTTTGGTTCCAATGCCCACGCCTACTAAGGGCGCCCGGCTGGGCGGCAGCCCGGCTCACCAGAAGCACATGCTGGCGAACCTTGCCGCTGCCCTGTTCGAGCACGGGAAGATCACCACGACCGAGGCCAGGGCGCGCAGGCTGCGTCCGGTCGCCGAGCGGCTGATCACCTTCGCGAAGCGTGGTGACCTGCACGCCCGGCGCCAGGTGCTGACCGTGGTTACCGACAAGGGCATCGTGCACTCCCTCTTCACGGAGATCGCCCCGAGCTTCGCCGAACGCAACGGTGGCTACACCCGGATCACCAAGCTCGGCCCACGCAAGGGCGACGCCGCCCGGATGGCCGTCATCGAGCTGGTGACCGAGGAGGCCAGCGCGGTGAGGCCGCGTCGGCGTACCCGCCGCGTCGCGGGACAGGCTGCCCCGGCAACGGCCGCTGCCGCGGGCACCGAGGCCGCGGACGAGACCGCCGAGGCGGAAGCGCCCGAGGCCGAGGTACCCGAAGTGGCGGAATCCGAGGCGGAAGAAGCAGCGGAGTCCGAGGCGACGGCCGTGGCGGCCGCCGATGCAGACGCGGAGGTCGACGAGGCCGAGGAGGCCGCGGAGGCCGACTCCGGCACCGCCGAGTCCTGAACATTCCCGCTCCGGGGCCGATGCCCGGAAGCAACGTGGCCGATGGCGATCATGATCGCCATCGGCCACCCTGTTAAGGGGCCGTCATCGTGGCAGGCGCGACGTTGGGGGCGAGGGAGAATGCCCCGTCCGTTCGGGTAAAAATTGAACTTCGCTATGACGGTACGGATTTCTCCGGGTGGGCGGCGCAGCCCGGCCGCCGGACCGTCGAAGGCGTGCTCGCCGAGACGCTGAGCCGCGTGCTGCGGCTGCCGGTGTTCGGCCAGGCTGAGCCGCCGCGGCTGACCGTCGCCGGGCGCACCGACGCGGGCGTGCACGCCCGCGCGCAGGCCGTACACGCCGACATACCGGCCGCCGCGTGGGCGGCCGGCGCGGACACGGTGTCCCGGCGGCTGACGCGGGCGCTGCCGCCGGATATCCGGGTGCGCTCGGTCGGGCTGGCGCCTGACGGGTTCGACGCGAGGTTCTCCGCGCTGTGGCGCCGTTACTCCTACCGGGTTTGCGACGACCCGGCGGCCGCGGACCCGTTGCGCCGGCATGACACGCTCTGGCACTTCCGCGCCCTCGACCTGGACGCGATGAACACCGCCGCCGCCCGCCTCGTCGGCGAGCATGACTTCGCCGCATTCTGCAGGCGGCGGGAAGGCGCCACCACCGTGCGGGCGCTGCGCCGGCTCGACTGGGCACGGGACGCCGACGGCGTCGCGGTGGCGTGCGTGATCGCCGACGCGTTCTGCCACAACATGGTGCGGTCGCTCATCGGCGCGCTGCTCGCCGTCGGCGAGGGCGGTCGGCCGCCATCGTGGCCGGCGTCCGTGCTTGCGGCGGCGGTGCGCGATCCCGCCGTGCGGGTCGTGTCGCCGCACGGGCTGTGCCTGGAAGAAGTGCGCTATCCAGAGCCGGCCGGGCTGGCCGAACGCGCCGCGCAGACGCGGCGGCTGCGCACTCTGGAGGCCGGGTTATGCGGCAGGCATCGTAGCGGGTAAGCCACCGCGAAGCATTGTCACCATGTTGACAGTGGCAATCGTGAGGGAGATGAGCGCGAAGAACCCAAACAGCCAGACTCCCCAAAAGTAATAGCCGGCAGCCTCGCGGGCCGGAGGGGCCAATTGTGCGTAGCTCAGATTGTCCGGGCTGTAATACACGGTGAGTACCTGCCCGACGCGACGCACGGGAAAGCATGTCCCGGTGCAGCCCTGCTCGAGCAGGACTCGCGCGTGCGCGGTTTGCCCTCCTGACTCAAAATGAACGATCGCGTACTGGTCGAAGCTAGCCAACCCGCCAAGATTCACCCCTGGAGAACTGGCATAGATCTGGTCAATGACCGCCTTGGCGGATACGGCATTTAGTTGAGAACGTTTGCCGGCCTGGCGTCAGCCAGCCGAGGCCGGGGGCGTGCCGTTGATCATGCGCTGGCTGAGGCTGATGTTCGCGGTTCCGGCGATCATGTCGTTTTCGAACTGCTCAAGCTCGGTGTCCTGAGCGGTGTTGGCGGGCGCCTTGAGGGTGCTGAACTCCGCCCAGGTCAGGATCAGGTAGTGCCCCTTGAATTCGGCCTGGATGACGCCGGTTCCCTTGCCGAGATCGCTGCCGGGCCCGTGCGCCGCGCTGAGCGGGGCGACGAAGTCGTTCTCGCCGACCACCCTGCCCGCGTAGTGCGCCTCGTTGGTGGTTTCGAGGTTGACCACGCCGATGGTGCCCATGATCTTGTCGTCGCCCGATACGTAGCTGGCGCGCAGCACCTGTGTGCACTTCCCGCTTTGCAGCTCGCTGACTAGATTCGGGCCAATCACGGCGTTAGCGCAATTCTTGTCCAGCCGCGTGCCGACCCGGGTGAACGAGGTGTGGTCGGCTTCGTTGAAGAATTGCGCCGGGTACAGCTCGGCCAGCGTCAGCGGCTCGGGATCGTCGCTGCGCAGCTCGATGTGGCAGTACGTGCCGAATTTCGCCTGGCACGCGGCGGTGACCGACGAGGTGGTACCTGGACTTGGCAGCGGGCCTGTCGCCGAGTCGTTGCTGATGGACTGCTTCGGCTTGAGGAAGGTGTACCCCGCCCCGACGGCAGCGGCCAGCACGACAACCCCAGCGGCCGACAGCAGCACGCGGCGGAACCCGCGGGGCTTGCCGCCCTTGGGGGCCCTACCCGGCCGGCCGCCCCCAGGCATGCCGCCGCCGCCGTTCCCGGCGCCGTAGCGGCGCGCGCCTTCGAAATCGTCGTCGTAGCCCCCTGGGGCTTGCCCGACGGCGTCCTCGTAGGTCGGAGCAGCGGCGAACAGTTCGGCCTGGCCGGTCTCGTAGCCAGCGGTGTCGTAGCCCTGGCCGGTGTCGTAGCCGGCGGTGTCGTAGCCCTGGCCGGTGTCGTAGCCGGCGGTGTCGTAGCCCTGGCCGGTGTCGTAGCCGGCGGTGTCGTAGCCCTGGCCGGTGTCGTAGCCGGCGGTGTCGTAGGCCTGAGTGCTGTTGTAACCGGGCGCGTCGTCGTAACCCTGCGAGGCATCGTAGCCCTGGCCGGTGTCGTAGCCGGCGGTGTCGTAGCCCTGAGGGGCCTCGCTCTCCGTCACGCCCTCGTAGCCCGGGTAAGCCTCGTACCGGCCGTCGCCGTACACCTCATGCTGTCCGGCGTAGGCGTCATACCGGCTGTCGTCGTACGCCTCCTGTTGCCCGGTGTAGGGAGACGCCTCCAGTTGCGGCGCTGCCGCGGGCAGTTGCGGTGCCGCGGGCAACTGCGGCCGGGAGGTGAACTGTCCCGGCGTCGGCGGGAAGCCGCGCACCGGGTCGCGTACCGCGTCGAAGGCACCGGTAACCGGGGCCTGGCTGCCGTACCAGTCGTTGCCGTCACCGTACTCCGGGGCGCTCTGACCGTGGCCCTGCTGGCCATATCTCGGCTGCTCGCCGTAGCTTTGCCCACCGTAGCCCTGCTCGCCGTAGCCTCGCTGCTCGCCGTAGCCTTGGCCGTATTCGTAGTTCTGGCCGTAACCGCCGTTGGCGCCGTATTCGTATTCGCCGCTAGGGCTGTACTGCCCGCCAGAGCTAGAACCTGGGCCATAGCCGTCGTTCTGCTCGTAGCCAAAGTCGTAGCCGCCGTCCTGGCCGTAGCTTGAGCTGTAGCCGCCGTCCTGGCCGTAGCCGTCACTGGAGTAGCCATACCCATCGCCCTGGCCGTAGCCCGCGTAGGCATCCGCTTCCCCGTAGCTGTCGTAGCCGCCGGGAGCGTAGCCATTGGGCGCGTACTCGTCGCCGGGCGCGTAGCTCCTGTTTGGCGCGTAGTCGTACCCGTCATTGGCCTGGCCGTAGCCGCGTGGCGCCCCGCTCCACTGCTCTTCGGCCGCTGGCCGCGTGGCTGACGACTGCTGCCAGGGCTGCTGACGTCGTGAGTCCGCTCGGTCACGGGAGACGTCCTCACCCCTGTATCCCATGCTCATGAGCGTAGCGTCCATAACGGCGCGGCAAAGGTGGTCACGGAACATTCAGCTTTGCGTAACGATATCATCTCATACAGTGACGGCTGATAGCCGTGTGAAACGGTATGCCCATCGGGTATGGATTAGGGGGCGAGGGGAGCAGGGCGCGCAATCCCGGTAAGTGCGAAACGCCAGCGGTGTCATAGCAACGGAAACTGGGACAAAGCGGGGGGCCCTGCCGGGGCGGCCGCCCGGTATGTGCCTGCGGGGCATGGGGCCCTGGATCGGCTTGGAGCGTGACCTGAGCGGGCGGGGCCCGCGTATCCTGTTGAGAGGCGGAGGCCCGCCGGGTTCGGCGCTTTGGCAATGTGCGCTGATTCGGAGTATGCTTCTTTGGCGTCATCCGTGACGGGCAGTACGTGGCGTGCCATGCGCCGTACGCGCCGCGGGTGCGAGTGGAGCGACGGACTCCGCTGGCGGAAGACTCATCGATAGGTGCCTACCCCGCTGGTGCGGCCCGGCGGCAGGGTCTCCTGGATCACGAACCACATGCGAAGGCTTACGACTGTGCGCACTTTCAGCCCGAAAGACAGTGATATCACGCGGCAGTGGCATGTTATTGACGCCACTGACGTCGTGCTCGGCCGCTTGGCCAGCCATGTGGCGATGCTCCTGCGGGGCAAGCACAAGCCCATTTTCGCTCCGCACGTCGACACCGGTGACTTCGTCATCGTGATCAACGCGGACAAGGTTTCGCTGAGTGGATCCAAGCTGGAGCAGAAGTTCGCCTACCGGCACTCCGGTTACCCAGGCGGCCTGCGGGCGGTGAAGTACGCGGACCTGATGGCCAAGCACCCGGAACGCGCGGTGGAGAAGGCCGTCAAGGGGATGCTGCCGAAGAACTCGCTCGGCAGGAAGACGCTGACCAAGCTCAAGGTGTACGCGGGCCCGACCCATCCGCACCAGGCCCAGCAGCCGAAGCCATACGAAATCCGGCAGATTTCCCAGTAGTGCCGCAAGGAAGCGTGAGGAAGACAACGTGGCCGAGCCCACTGGCGTAGAGACCGCAGACGAGGCGCCTTACCCCAACGAGGGATTCACCGAAGACGGCTATGACGCCGCCGAGGAGGAGGCCCCGTCGGAGTACACCACCGAGACCCCGGAGGCCGCTGCGGCGCCGCGGGCCGCGCGGCGGCCGATTGTCACCGGGCACGCCTCCGGCACGGGCCGGCGCAAGGAAGCCGTCGCCCGCGTCCGGATTGTCCCCGGCACCGGCCAGTGGACGATCAACGGCCGCTCGCTCGACGCCTACTTCCCGAACAAGGTGCACCAGCAGATCGTCAGCGAGCCGTTCGTGACGCTTGGTGCCGAGAGCAACTTCGACGTGATCGCGCGAATCACCGGCGGCGGCGTCACCGGACAGGCCGGCGCGCTGCGCCTTGGCGTGGCCCGCGCGCTCACGCTCGTGGACCCGGAGAACCGCCCGAGCCTCAAGAAGGCGGGTTTCCTCACCCGGGACGCGCGGGTGAAGGAACGGAAGAAGTACGGCCTCAAGAAGGCCCGTAAGGCTCCGCAGTACTCCAAGCGCTAACGGTCGGCCGAGACCTTCTGGGCGAACCGACATGGGCCGAATGTTCGGTACTGACGGTGTTCGAGGAGTCGCAGGGCGTGATCTGACAGCGCGGCTCGCGATGGACCTCGCGGTCGCGGCGGTACCGATGCTCGCCCCCGTCAGCACGGGATCGACGCGACCGGTCGCGGTGATCGGACGTGACTCCCGTGCTTCCGGTGACTTCCTTGAGGCGGCGGTGGTCGCCGGGCTGGCGAGTTCGGGCGTCGACGTGTTCCGGCTCGGTACCATCCCCACGCCAGGGGTCGCGTACCTGACCGGGGCACTGGACGCGGACTTCGGCGTCGTGCTGTCCGCCAGCCACAACCCTGCGCAGGACAACGGGATCAAGTTCTTCGGCCGCGGCGGGGTCAAGCTCGCGGACGAGACCGAGGATGAGATCGAGGCGCGCTTCCGCGCCGCCGCGCCGGACGGGGAACCGAGGGCGGACGGCGTCG
>Ga0335075_10004191_pt1 | contig 22598 bp, 21 predicted proteins | sample Lox_Sample_24_FD_206723 | JGI IMG/M metagenome (GOLD analysis project Ga0335075, IMG submission 206723) | Soil microbial communities from Loxahatchee National Wildlife Refuge, Florida, United States - Lox_Sample_2.4 | ecosystem: Environmental > Terrestrial > Soil > Wetlands | place: USA...
CACGCGCTTGCGCTCGGCGTCGTAGCGCACTTCCACGTTGCCGATCAGCGGGAAGTCCTTGCGGAACGGATGGCCGACGAAGCCATAGTCGGTGAGGATGCGGCGCAGGTCGGGATGATTGCGGAAGAAGACGCCGAACAGATCGAACGCTTCGCGCTCGAACCAGTTGGCCGCGGCCCATATCTCGACCACCGAATCCACCACCGGCTCCGCGTCGCTCTCGCAGCGGACGCGCACCCGGATGCGCTGGTTCGCGGCGACCGACAGCAGGTGGTACACCACCGCAAAGCGCGCTCCGGCCGCCGGCCGTGGCGGCGCCGGATGCTCCTCGGCGGGTGCCGGCGCGATGCGCGCGCGGCTGAAGCCGGTGCCGGTGGCCGAATAGGTCTGCCAGGTCTCCAGGCGGAACTGCGAGTAGTCGACCACGGTCACATCGATGAGCGTATCGAACCCGAGGGCGTCGCGCAGGATCCGCGCCGCCTCCAGCAACGCCGGCGCGGCCACTTCGATGGTCAGTTCCGTGGCCAGCGACGGCACGCGCGTCGCGCGTGACTGCAGCTGCGCCTCCACCTGACGCGCGAGAGCCTCAATGTGCTCGGTCAATTCCTATCCCTCAAAAGCGAACGGTTACGCAAACTAACTGGCTGCGCGCGCACCTGGAAAAATGGTGCTGGTGCGCTGGATCTTCTTCTGCAGCTGGATGATGCCGTAGATCAGCGCCTCGGCCGTGGGCGGGCACCCGGGAACGTAGACATCGACCGGCACGATACGGTCGCAGCCGCGCACGACCGAATACGAATAATGGTAGTAGCCGCCGCCGTTGGCGCAGGAACCCATCGAGATCACCCAGCGCGGCTCGGGCATCTGGTCGTAGACCTTGCGCAGCGGCGCGGCCATCTTGTTGACCAGCGTGCCGGCGACGATCATCACGTCCGACTGGCGCGGACTCGGACGGAACACGACGCCGAAGCGGTCGGTGTCGTAACGCGATGCGCCGGCGTGCATCATCTCCACGGCACAGCAGGCCAGGCCGAAGGTCATCGGCCACAGCGAGCCGGTGCGCGCCCAGTTGACGAGGCTGTCGACCTGGGTGGTCAGGAAACCGCGCTGCGCAAATCCCTCGGGGCCGTCATCCGCCTCTAGTCCCACTCCAGTGCTCCTTTCTTCCACTCGTAGATGAAGCCGACCACGAGGATGCCGAGGAAAATGCCCATCGCGATCAGGCCGAAGGCGCCGATCTTCGAAAGAGCCACGGCCCAGGGAAACAGGAAGGCGATTTCGAGATCGAAGACGATGAACAGGATGGCGACCAGGTAGTAGCGGACGTCGAAGCGCATGCGTGCATCTTCGTAGGGCTCGAAACCGCACTCGTACGCGGAGAGTTTTTCCGCATCGCCCTTCAGCCGCGTCGACAGCCGGCCCAGCAGCGACCCCAGGCCGAGCATGACTGCCGCAAGGCCCGAGGCAATGATCAGGAAGATCAGGATCGGAAGGTAATTACCCAGCATGCTCTTAAGACTGCATAGCCAATGCTGCTTTGAATTGTAGCAGCCATGACACAGGATGTGGTGCCGACGGCGAGACTCGAACTCGCACGCTGTTACGCGCTAGCCCCTCAAGCTAGTGTGTCTACCAATTCCACCACGTCGGCATTGATCTACAGCAAACTTTGTTTACGGTTTTGCGGGCGCGCTGCCGGTCGCCGGCGGCGCGGACGCGGCCGGCGCCGGAATCGCCGCCGCGCCGGGCACGGTGACGTTGAGCGGAGTCGACGCTGCGGGCGCGGTCTCGGCGGCGGTATCAAAGATCGTCTTCGGCGCCTCCGCCTTCTTGGTGCCCATGTAGGCGAGCGCCAGGCTGTTCACCATGAATACCGCCACCAGCACCGCCGTGGCGCGCGACAGCGCCGTGCCGGCCCCGCGCGCACCGAACACGGTTCCGGAGGCACCCGCGCCGAAACCGGCGCCGGCATCCGCACCCTTGCCGCGCTGGATCAGCACCAGCGCGATGATGGCGATACAGCTGATGAACTGAACCGCGGACAAAACAGCATGCAACATTTGCGAATCTGCTCCAGCAGGCGGCCGCTATGCCGCCAATCCCTCAGCGCTCGGCCGCCGCCAGGATGCCCAAAAATTCTTCAGCCTTTAGCGAGGCGCCCCCGATCAGACCACCGTCCACATCGGGCATCGCAAACAGCGAACGGGCATTGCCCGCGTTGACGCTGCCGCCGTAGAGGATACGGATCTCTTCGCCAATTTTAGCATCCAACCGGGACAAGTGCCCGCGGATGAAGGCGTGGACCTCCTGGGCCTGCTCGGGACTCGCAGTCATTCCCGTGCCGATGGCCCAGCGCGGTTCATAGGCGATGACCGCCCCGCTGAAGCCGATCGCACCGCTGCGCTCGACGACGGCATCCAGTTGCCGTTGAATGACTTCCAGCTGCCGCCCGGCCTGCCGCTCCGCGAGCCGTTCCCCCACGCACAGGATCGGGATCATCCGCGTATGCGCGGCCGCAAACTTGCGGGCGACCAGATGATCATCCTCGCCCTCGGCCTTGCGCCGTTCGGAGTGCCCGACGATCACGTACTCGCATGCCAGATCCTGGAGCATCGTCACCGACACCTCGCCGGTGTAGGCGCCCTGCAGTTCGGCACTCACATCCTGGGCGCCCAGTGCGATCGGCAGTTCGGCCGCGCGCAGCATGCGGCCCACTTCCGACAGGTACACATGCGGCGGGCACACGGCACAGGCCACCGCGGTGTCCGGGAAGCGCTCGGCCAGCCCCTCGATGAGCTTGGCGTTGTCGGCCCGCGAGCCGTTCATTTTCCAGTTGCCGGCGACCAGTGGCTGGCGCATCCCTACCTCCGCCCGCGGCGGTCCGCCCTGAAAAAGGGCGCGCGATGATAGCCACGCCACGGTCGCGTTGCAATCGCCTTGAGCGTGAACGTGGCCGTTCAGGGCGCCGCGCCGCGGACCACCTCGGCCAGTTCGTCGGCGTACGCGCGGGTGGCCTTCTCGTCCCGGCCCTCCACCATGACCCGGATGACCGGTTCGGTGCCCGAGGGACGCAGCACCACCCGTCCCTCCCCGCCCAGGCGGCCCTCGATGCTGCGGATGCTGGCCTGGATGGCCGGCACCGCGGCCGGATCGAAGCGGCTGGCGACCTTCACGTTGAGCAGCACCTGCGGGAAGCGCTGCATGCCCGCCGCGAGCTCGGCCAGGGTCTGGCCGCTTCGGCGCATGATGGCAAGGACCTGCAGGGCGCTGATGAGGGCGTCCCCCGTGGTGGTCTGGTCCAGGCACAGAATGTGTCCGGAAGTCTCCCCGCCAAGAATGCCGCCGGTCTCCCGCAGCAGTCCCAGCACGTAGCGGTCGCCGACGGCGGCACGGTGGAAAGGGATGCCCTCGCTCTTGAGGGCAAGTTCGAGTCCGATATTGCTCATCACCGTCCCCACCACGGGACCGGCCAGCGTGCCCTCGCGGCGGCGCGCCCGCGCCATGATGTAGAGCAGCTGGTCCCCGTCCACCACCCGTCCCAGGTGATCGACCATCACCAGCCGGTCCCCATCCCCGTCGAGGGCGATGCCGACATCGGCCCGCACGCCGGGCACGGTCAGCTGCAGCAGCTGCGGTGCCATCGCCCCGCAGCCATCGTTGATGTTGCGGCCGTTCGGCGAGCAGCCCACGGGCACGATTTCGGCGCCCAGGTCCGAGAGCACCCGCGGCCCGACCTTGTAGGCCGCGCCATTGGCGCAGTCGATGACGATCTTCATGCCGGTCAGATCGACACCGGGCGGCATGGTCCCCGCGCAGAACGCCTGATAGAGGGTGCGGGACTTGTCCACCCGCGAGGCCCGGCCGAGCCGGCCCGACTCGCGCGTCACCGGCCCGCGGGCCAGCTCCGCCTCGATCTGCTCCTCGCGCTCGTCCGAGAGCTTGCCGCCCTCGGCATCGAAGAACTTGATGCCGTTGTCGTCGTACGGGTTGTGGGAGGCGCTGATCACGACGCCGAAGTCGCACTCGAATTTACGGGTCAGGTAGGCGATGCCGGGCGTCGGCAGCGGGCCGATCAGCATCACGTCGACGCCGGTGGCCACGAAGCCCGCCTCCAGCGCCGACTCGAACATGTAGCCCGAAAGCCGCGTGTCCTTGCCGATGAGCACCTTGCCGCCCGCCGGCGCCAGCACCCGCGCGGCGGCGCTGGCCAGGTGCAGCGCGAAATCCACCGTCATGGGATGCTGACCCACCAGTCCCCGTACGCCGTCGGTGCCGAAATACTGCCGCGCCAAGACCTATACTCCTGCCTGTACTGCGTGGGCGACCCGCAATGCGTCCACCGTCTCCGCCACATCGTGCGCCCGGATGATGTGCGCCCCGCGCAGCGCCGCGGCCACCGCCAGCGCCACGCTCCCGGCCAGGCAATTATCGCCCGGCCGGCCGGTGATCGCAGCGATGGTCGACTTGCGCGACATCCCCATGAGCACCGGCAGCCGCAGCGAAACGAAATCGGGCAGCTGCCGCACCAGGGCCAGATTGTGCGCCACCGTCTTGCCGAAGCCGAAACCCGGATCGATCACGATCCGGTCCCTGCCGATGCCGGCGGCCTCGCAGGCGAGCACCCGTTGCTGCAGAAAGTACTTCACCTCGGCCACCACGTCCGCGTACTGCGGCCGCCGCTGCATGGTCTGCGGCTCGCCCTGCATGTGCATGACGCACACCGCGCAGCCGGACGCGGCCGCCGCAGCGAGCGCTCCGGGGCGCTGCAGCCCGCGCACATCGTTGATCAGCGTCGCACCGGCGGCGCTGGCCGCACGCATGACTTCCGTCGCACTGGTGTCCACCGAAATGACCGCCCGCCCGAAGCGGGCGAGCTGTTCCACCACCGGTATCACCCGCCGCAGTTCCTCCTCGACGCTCACCGGCGCGGCACCCGGGCGGGTCGATTCCCCACCCACGTCGATGATGGCGGCGCCCGCCTCGATCATCGCCTGCGCGTGGTGGATCGCGTCCGTCACCCGCACGTACCGGCCGCCGTCGGAGAACGAATCGGGCGTGACGTTCAGCACCCCCATCACCTTGGGGGTGCTCAGGTCGAGCAGGGTTGAACCACAGCGCAGCTGCATGCCGGCTCCCCCCAGGGCAGGTGCGGATGGTGAGTCTAGTGCTGCCCGGCGGGAGAGCCGATCGGTCCGGGCTGGCCGGCGGGCTTGGGAGCGGGCGGCTGCTTGTTGGTCGGCAGCGAATCATCCCAGCCGGCCGGTGGCTGCGGCGGCTTGCCGTCCATGATGTCCTTCAGCTGCCCGTCATCGATGGTCTCGTACTTGATGAGCGCCTCGGCCATGGCGTGCAGCTTGTCCAGGTTGGTCACCAGGATCTGCTTCGCCCACTGGTAGTTGGTCTCGATGACGTTGCGGATTTCCTCGTCGATGGCATGCGCCGTGCCGTCGGACACCTGCTTGTGCTGGGTGACGCTGCGGCCCAGGAACACCTCGCCGGTCTCCTCCGTGTACGTCAGCGGTCCGAGCTTGTCCGACAGGCCCCACTTGGTGACCATGTTGCGCGCGAGGTCGGTGGCGCGCTCGATGTCGTTGGAGGCGCCCGTCGTCACGGCGTCCTGGCCGAAGATCAGCTCTTCGGCGATGCGGCCGCCGAACAGGGTGGCGATGGAACTCTGGATACGACGGCGCGAGAGACTGTAGCGGTCCTGTTCGGGCAGGAACTGGGTGACTCCCAGGGCCCGGCCGCGCGGAATGATGGTCACCTTGTAGACCGGATCGTGCTCCGGCACCGTCATGCCGACGATCGCGTGACCGGCCTCGTGGTAGGCCGTCATCTGCTTTTCGGCCTCGGTCATGACCATCGAACGCCGCTCGGCGCCCATCATGATCTTGTCCTTGGCGCGCTCGAATTCCTCCATGCCCACGATGCGCTTGTTGGCGCGGGCGGCGAACAGCGCCGCCTCGTTGACCAGGTTGGCGAGGTCCGCGCCCGAAAAGCCCGGGGTGCCCCGCGCGATCAGCTGCGGCTTCACATCCTCGGCCAGCGGCACGCGACGCATGTGCACGCGCAGGATCTGCTCGCGGCCGCGAACGTCCGGCAGCGGCACCACGACCTGCCGGTCGAACCGGCCGGGGCGCAGCAGCGCCGGGTCCAGCACGTCCGGGCGATTGGTGGCGGCGATGACAATGATGCCCTCGTTGCCCTCGAAGCCATCCATTTCCACCAGCAGCTGGTTCAGCGTCTGCTCGCGCTCGTCGTGACCGCCGCCCAGGCCCGCGCCGCGGTGCCGGCCGACGGCGTCGATCTCATCGATGAAGATGATGCACGGCGCATGTTTCTTGGCCTGCTCGAACATGTCGCGGACGCGCGATGCGCCCACGCCCACGAACATCTCCACGAAGTCCGAACCGGAGATGGTGAAGAACGGCACCTTGGCTTCGCCGGCGATGGCGCGCGCCAGCAGCGTCTTGCCGGTGCCCGGCGAGCCGACCATCAGCACGCCCTTGGGAATCTTGCCGCCGAGTTTCTGGAACTTGCCGGGGTCCTTCAGGAAATCGACGATCTCGGCGACCTCCTGCTTGGCCTCATCGACGCCGGCGACGTCGGCGAAGGTCACATTGACCTGGTCCTCGCCGAGCAGGCGCGCGCGACTCTTGCCGAAGGACATCGCGCCGCGGCCGCCCGAGGCGCCCTGCATCTGGCGCAGCATGTACAGGAACACGAACAGCAGCAGCATTGCCGGCGCCAGCTGCAGGATCAGCTGCGTCCAGAACGAGGGCTGCTTGGGCGGCTGGCCTTCGATGCCGACGTTCGCCTTCTGCAGTTCGCCGATCAGGGCGGTGTAGTCGGTTTCGGGGTTGTAGGTCTTGAATTCGGTCTTGTCCTTCAGGGTGCCGAGAATCTCGTCCCCCCGCAGCACCACCTTCTCGACCTTGTTGGCCTTCACATCGTCGTAGAAGGTCGAATAGGTGAGCACCGTAGGCTGATTGCCCGGCGGCAGGTAACGGCTGAATACCGCCAGCAGGACGACGACGATGATCACCCACAGGAGGATGTTTTTCGTCAGGTCGTTCAAGAATTGCCCCTGGTTAAAACGCTGATTTGGCTCATTGATCCAACCTACACTATCGTGAAGTCCTTAGCCAGCAAGTACAGCTCAGGACTGCGGGCCCTGGAGGCCTCCGGTTTGAGCATCCGGACCTTCGTAAAGCGCCGCCGGGCGGCGGCGAGCAATTCCGTAAAGCCGGACCCCTGGAAGACCTTGATCAGGGCCGTCCCTCCGGGTTTCAAGACCTTTTCGGACATATCGAGCGCCAGTTCGGCCAGATACATGGCGCGGGGCTGGTCGACCGCGTCGATTCCGCTCAAGTTGGGGGCCATGTCCGAGAGCACCACATCGACGCCGCCCGCCGGCACCAGCGCCAGAAGCGCGGCGACCACCGCCTCCTCCCGGAAATCCCCCTGTACGAACTCGACCCCGACGATGGGATCCATGGGCAGGATGTCGGTCGCGACCACCCGCCCCTTGCGGCCGACCTTACGGCTGGCGTACTGGCTCCAGGCGCCGGGGGCGGCCCCCAGGTCCAGGCACACGGCACCGGGCCGCAGCAGCTTCTCGCGCTGGTCGAGCTCCTCGAGCTTGTAGATCGCGCGCGAGCGGAAACCCTGCGCCTTCGCCTTCTTCACGAAGGGATCGGAAAAGTGCTCCTGCAGCCAGCGGCCGCTGCTCCTGGAACGCCGCGTCCCTGTCATCTGCCCGTAACCGTTACAATTGCACGCATGGAACTATCCGAGAATCAGCGCCGCTTCCTGCGCGGCCGGGCCCACGCCCTGAAGCCCATCATCCAGATCGGCGGCAAGGGCCTCACCGAGGCCGTCGCCCGGGAGACGGCCCGCGCCCTGCACGATCATGAGCTCATCAAGGTCCGCGCGCCCGGCACGGACCGCGAGGCGCGCGATGCGCTGCTCGCGGAGCTTGCGACCCGCACCGGGAGCACCCTCGTGCATCGCATCGGGCATGTCGCGGTCCTGTACCGGCCCAGCGACACCAAGCCTGGCCTCGTGATCCCGGATCCTAAAGTTTGACGGCGACGATTTCGTAGGAACGGGTGCCGCCGGGCGCCGCCACGTCCACGATGTCACCCTCGGACTTCGCGACCAGCGCCCGCGCGATCGGCGAAGTGACCGAGATGCGCCCCGCCTTCAGGTCCGCCTCGTCCTCGCCGACGATCTGATAGCTCAGCCGCGCGCCGCTGTCCTGGTCCTCCAGGTCCACCACGGCTCCGAATACCACCTTGCCGTTCTTCGGCAGCGTGGCAGGGTCGATGATCTCGGCGGTGGACAGCTTGCCCTCGATTTCCTGGATGCGCCCCTCGATGAAGCCCTGCTGCTCGCGGGCTGCGTGGTATTCGGCATTCTCCGAGAGGTCCCCGTGGCTGCGCGCCTCGGCGATGGCCTTGATGACGTTGGGCCGGGCTTCGGACTTCAGCCGCTTCAGTTCGGCGCGCAGCGCTTCGGCGCCGCGCAGCGTCATGGGTGTGCGTTTCATGCGCTCAGGGTCTCCTGATGCAGGTCGGCGAGGCGGTTGACCTCGACTTCGTCGATGTGCTCGAGTGCCTCGCAGGTGGCCAGTGCCGCCGCGAGCGTCGTGTAGTACGTGACCCTGCGGTGCACGGCCTCGCGACGGATCGAGTTGGATTCGCGGATGGCCTGCTTGCCTTCCGTGGTGTTGACGATGAGATCGATCTCGTCGTTCTTGATCATGTCCACGATGTGCGGCCGGCCTTCGCGCACCTTGTTGGCGCGCCGGCAGGCGATGCCCGCGGCCTCCAGGACCTGCGCCGTGCCCACGGTCGCCACGATCTCGAAGCCATGGGCGATCAGGCGGCGGGCGAGCGTGACCGCGCCCGGCTTGTCGCGCTCGCGCACGCTGATCAGGCACACGCCATTGCGCGGCAGGGTCACGCCGGAGGCCGACTGCGCCTTGGCGTAGGCCTCGCCGAAGGTGCGTCCCGTGCCCATCACTTCGCCGGTGGATTTCATCTCCGGTCCGAGGATCGGGTCGGCTTCGGGGAATTTCGCGAACGGGAACACCGCCTCCTTCACCGAGAAGTACGGCGGCACCCGCTCCACGGTCGCGTCCAGCTCGCGAAGCTTGCGGCCGATCATGGTGCGCGCGGCGATTTTCGCCAGCGGCAGCCCGGTGGTCTTGGAGACGAAGGGCACGGTGCGGGAGGCGCGCGGATTGACCTCCAGCACGTACACCACGCCGTTCTGGACCGCGAACTGGATGTTCATGAGCCCGACGACGTTCAGCGCCCTGGCGAGCTTGCGGGTCTGGTCGCGGATTTCATCCTGGATGGCGGGGCTGAGACTGTAGGGTGGCAGGGAACTGCCTGAATCCCCGGAGTGCACCCCGGCCTGCTCGACGTGTTCCATGATGCCGCCGATCAGCACCTGCTCGCCATCGGCTACCGCATCCACGTCGACTTCGATGGCGACGTCCAGGAACCGGTCCAGAAGCACCGGACTGTCATTCGAGACGCGCACCGCATCGGTCATGTAGGCGCGCAGGTCATCCTCGGTGAACACCACTTCCATGGCGCGCCCGCCCAGCACGTAGGAGGGCCGGACCACCAGCGGGAAGCCCACCTCGCGGGCCAGGCGCACGGCCTGGTCCTCGGTGCGCGCGGTTGCGTTCGCCGGCTGTTTCAGCTGCAGGTTGCGCACCAGCAGCTGGAAGCGCTCGCGATCCTCGGCCACGTCGATCGAGTCGGGGCTGGTGCCGATGATGGGTGCGCCCGCCTCTTCCAGCGGCCGCGACAGCTTCAGCGGCGTCTGGCCACCGAACTGCACGATCACGCCCTCGGGTTTTTCCTTCTCCATGATCTCCAGCACGTCCTCGAGGGTCAGCGGCTCGAAATACAGCCGGTCCGAGGTGTCGTAATCGGTGGAGACCGTTTCGGGATTGCAGTTGACCATGATGGTTTCGAAGCCATCCTCGCGCAGCGCGAGTGCCGCGTGCACGCAGCAGTAGTCGAACTCGATGCCCTGGCCGATGCGGTTCGGGCCGCCGCCGAGGATCATGATCTTGCGGCGGCCGTCGGGCAGCGCCTCGCACTCCTCCTCGTAGGTGGAGTACATGTAGGCGGTCGAAGTCGCGAACTCGGCCGCGCAGGTGTCCACGCGCTTGTACACCGGGCGGACGTTCAGTTCGTGGCGGCGCTGGCGGACGGCCTTTTCCACCACGCCCACCAGCCGCCCCAGGCGGCTGTCGGAAAACCCCTTGCGCTTCAGGGCCCGCAGGCGCTCGGCGGACAGCCCGCTCATGCCCCGTTCGGCCACCGCCCGCTCCTCGAGCACCAGATCCTCGAGCTGCGCCAGGAACCAGGGGTCGATGTGCGTGAGCGACTGGATCTTCTCGAACGACCAGCCGGCGCGGAAGGCATCGGCGGTGAACAGCAGCCGGTTGGCGCCGGGCACCCGCAGCTCGTATTCGAGCTTCGCGGCGGTTTCCTCGTTGAGCGGCAGCGTCAGCTGCTCGCCGAGCCCGTCGAGGCCGGTCTCCAGACCCCGCAGCGCCTTCTGCAGCGATTCCTGGAAGGTGCGGCCGATCGCCATGACTTCGCCCACCGACTTCATCTGGGTCGTCAGCCGGTCGTTGGCCGCCGGGAACTTCTCGAACGTGAACCGCGGGATCTTCGTGACCACGTAGTCGATGGAGGGCTCGAACGAGGCCGGGGTTGCGCCCCCGGTGATGTCGTTGCGCAGCTCATCGAGCGTATAGCCCACGGCCAGCTTCGCGGCGATCTTGGCGATCGGGAAACCGGTCGCCTTGGAGGCCAGCGCCGAGGAGCGCGAGACGCGCGGATTCATTTCGATGACCAGCAGCCGCCCGTCGGCCGGGTTTACCGCGAACTGCACGTTCGAGCCGCCGGTATCGACGCCGATCTTGCGCAGCACCGCGATCGAGGCATCGCGCATGCGCTGGTATTCCTTGTCCGTGAGCGTCTGCGCCGGAGCCACGGTGATCGAGTCGCCGGTGTGCACTCCCATCGGATCGAGATTCTCGATCGAGCAGATGATGATGCAGTTGTCCTTGCGGTCCCGCACCACCTCCATCTCGTATTCCTTCCAGCCGATCACCGCTTCCTCGAGCAGCACTTCGCTGGTGGGCGAGGCATCCAGGCCCCGCGCCAGGATGGTCTCGAACTCCTCGCGGTTGTAGGCGATGCCGCCGCCGCTGCCGCCCATGGTGAACGAGGGACGGATCACCACCGGATAGCCGATGTCGCCGATGGCGCCGTTGGCCTCCTCGACGCTGTGGGCGATGCGGGACTTCGGGGTCGCCAGTCCGATGTCGCGCATGGCATCGCGGAACAGTTCGCGGTCCTCGGCCATGTCGATGGCTTCCCGCGAGGCCGCGATCAGTTCCACGCCGTACTTGTCGAGCACCCCCTCGCGCACCAGGTCGAGCGCGGTATTGAGTGCGGTCTGGCCGCCCATGGTGGGCAGCAGCGCATCGGGCCGTTCCTTCTCGATGATCCGCGCCACCGTGCGCCAGTTCACCGGCTCGATGTAGATGGCATCGGCCATCTCCGGATCGGTCATGATGGTGGCGGGGTTGGAGTTCACCAGGATGACCCGGTAGCCCTCCTCGCGCAGCGCCTTGCAGGCCTGGGCCCCGGAATAGTCGAACTCGCACGCCTGGCCGATGACGATCGGGCCGGCGCCGATGATCAGCACACTCTTGATGTCGGTCCGCTTGGGCAATTCTCTATCTCTTTATCTCTGGGTGGGACCGGGGCTCAGCGCCGGGCGCTGGCCTCGACCTGCCGCAGCTGGTTCTGCAGTCGTCTGAGCATGAGCTGATTGAAACGCTCGAACAGGGGTTTCACGTCGTGCGGTCCGGGACTGGCTTCCGGATGCCCCTGGAAGCTGAATGCCGGACGATCCTTGAATGCCAGGCCCTGCAGCGAGCCATCGAACAGCGACCGGTGCGTCGCCTTGACGTTGGACGGCAGCGTCGACTCATCGACCGCGAAGCCATGGTTCTGACTGGTGATCATGACCCGGCCGCTCTCCAGGTCCTGCACCGGATGGTTCGCGCCGTGATGGCCGAACTTCATCTTCATGGTGCGGCCGCCGGCCGCGAGCCCCAGCAGCTGGTGGCCCAGGCAGATGCCGAACACCGGGATCTCCGCATCCAGCAGCTCGCGCGTCGCCGTGATGGCGTAGTCGCAGGGCTCCGGATCCCCGGGACCGTTGGAGAGGAACACGCCGTCGGGCTGCAGCTGCAGCACCTCGCGCGCGCTGGTCTGCGCCGGGACCACCGTCATGCGGCATCCGGCATCCGACAGCAGCTTGAGGATGTTGCGCTTGATGCCGAAATCGTAGGCCACCACGTGCAGGCGCTGGTGGGCCCGGATATTCTGCCGGCCGCTGTCCTCCCAGGTGTTGCCCTCGTTCCACTGGTAGGGACGCTTGGTGGAAACGACCTTGGCGAGGTCCATGCCCTTGAGGCCCGGGAACTTGCCCGCGAGCTTGATGGCGGCCTGCTCATCGACCTGCTCACCGGTGACGATGCAGCCGGCCTGGGCCCCCTTCTCGCGCAGCAGGCGGGTCAGGCGCCGCGTGTCCACGCCGCCGATCGCGACGATCTTGCCGCGGGTCAGGAATTCAGTGAGCGGTTCGACCGCGCGCCAGCTGCTCGAGCGCAGTGGCAGATCGCGGATCACCAGTCCGGCTGCGTAGATCTGCGCCGCCTCGAGGTCCTCGGGCGTGGTGCCGGTGTTGCCGATGTGCGGATAGGTGAGCGTCACAATCTGCCTGGCGTAGGAAGGATCCGTGAGGATCTCCTGGTAACCGGTCAGCGCAGTATTGAAAACGACTTCGCCAGTGGTGTTGCTTGGTGCTCCGATGGACTGGCCGCGGAAGATGGAACCGTCCGCCAGCGCCAGCACCGCGGGAAGATATGTCATGGTGCGTTCGCGCGCCCTCTGCAGATAAGCAAACCGCAGATAAACAAAGCGGGAGGAGTTCTTGTTGGAACATCCTCCCGCCTTGCATGGACTAACCCTTGCGGATTAGAGCTAAATCTTACGGGCCCCCACCCGGTGTGTCCATGCGCCCGCCGGAATTTTTTGTGCTCCGAAATGGACGCCCCGGGTACTGTATGAAAGTGCTGGGGCGTCGCGTATTTCCTTCCTAACATGCTGATCCTAAAGAATAATGTCCCGCATGAAATAATGTCCGGGGGCCCGCCCGGCCAGCCACGCGGCCGCATCCAGCGCTCCCCGGGCGAAAACGTTCCTGTCCGTAGCGCGGTGCGATAAAACCACTTGCTCCCCGGTGCCGGCGAAGACCACGGTGTGGTCGCCGACGATGTCCCCGCCGCGCACCACCGCAAAACCGATATCCCCCTCGCGACGCGGGCCCTTGCGGTCGAGGGCCGACACCTCGTCGAGTTCCTGACCGCGCGCCTGCGCGGCGGCGTGCCCCAGCGCCAGCGCCGTACCGGAGGGTGCATCCTTCTTCAGCCGGTGGTGCGCCTCGATGATCTCGATATCGAAGTTCAGGGGCAGGCTCTGCGCGGCCTGGCGCACCAGTTCGGTCAGGAGCGTCACTCCCAGGCTGGTATTGGCCGCGATCAGCAAGGCGATGTGGCGCGCCGCGCGTTCGATCTCCGGCGCAAGTTCGGCCGCCAGACCGGTCGTGCCGATGAGCAGTGGCTTGCCCGCGGCACAGCAGGCGGCGAGATTCGAGCCCGTGGCCGGGGATTGCGAGAAATCGATTGCGCAGTCGCACTCCGCGAGCGCGGCCGCGACATCGGCGGTGACGGGCACACCCAGGCGGCCGACCCCGGCCACCTCACCGACATCGCGCCCGAGGTGGATGCTGCCGGCATGGGTCACCGCGCCGCTGATGCGCACGGCGGGACGCTCCCGCGAGGCGCGCACCAGTGCCTGGCCCATGCGCCCGGTCGCGCCGATGAGGAGCACGCGCAGTGTACCGCTCATATGTTCGCCCTACTCGGACTTGGAGAAAAAGCTTTTCACGCCTTCGAGGAAGCCCTTCTGCCGTGGTGCATGGTGGCTGCCGCCGCGCAGCGAGGCATCCAGCTGCATGATCATGTCGCGCTGCTCGGCCGAGAGTTTCACCGGCGTCTCGATGACCACCTTGCAGAACAGGTCCCCGCGCGCGCCGCCACGCACCGGCTTGACGCCCTTGTCGCGCAGGCGGAAGACCCGGCCCGACTGCGACTCCGGCGGAATCTTGATGGTGACGTCGCCATCCAGGGTGGGCACCTCGAGTGTGCCGCCCAGGGCGGCCGTCGCGAAGCTGATCGGAACCTCACAGGAGAGATGTTCGCCGTCGCGCTCGAAGATCTCGTGCTCGCGCACCCGCACTTCCACGTACAGGTCCCCGGGAGGTCCGCTGTTGCGGCCCGCTTCGCCCTCGCCGGTGAGACGGATGCGGTCTCCCGTATCGACCCCGGCCGGGATCTTCACCGAAAGTTTCTTGGCGCGTCGCACGCGTCCCTGGCCCAGGCAGGTGTCGCAGGGATTGCGCACGATGGTGCCCATGCCGCGGCAGCGCGGGCAGGTCTGCTGCAGCTGGAAGAAGCCCTGCGAGACGCGCACCTGGCCGTTGCCGTCGCACGTTTCGCAGGTGACCGGCTGGCTGCCCTTGGCGGCGCCGGTTCCCTGGCAGGTGCCGCACTCCTCCAGTTTCGGCAGCTCCAGCTCCATCGTGTGTCCGAACACCGCCTGGCGCAGGTCCAGCTCGATCTCGTAGCGCAGGTCGGCCCCGCGGAACACCTGCGAGCGCCCGCCGCCGCGGCGGCCGCCGCCGAAGATGTCGCCGAACACATCGCCGAAGATGTCGCTGAAGGCGTCGGCGCCGCGGCTGCCGCCGCGCTGCGCGGCCGCCTCGAGTCCGGCATGGCCGTGCTGGTCGTAGATGGAACGCCTGTTGGCATCACCGAGCACCTCGGCCGCCTCCTTGCATTCCTTGAAGCGCTCCTCGGCCTCGTGATCGCCGGGATTGCGGTCGGGGTGGTATTTCATCGCCAGGCGGCGATAGGCCTTCTTGATTTCGGCCTCGGTCGCCGTCTTGGCAACATCGAGGATCTTGTAGTAGTCGCGCTTAGACATGCCCGCCCTGCCGAACCCTTAAACACGCCAAAGCCGCCGTGCCCTGGCCCACCGGTACACCAGCGGGACCCGAGCGCGGCGGCATTGTTTCTTCCCCAGGATACCGCTTACGAAGCGCGGCGATCCTTGTCCTTGACCTCTTCGAACTCGGCGTCGACCACGTCGTCCTTCGCGCCGGACGGTCCCGCTCCCGCAGTACCGGCGCCCGCAGCGCCGCCCGGCTGCGGACCCGCGCCAGCGGCGCCGGCCGCACCGCCCTGCGCCTCGGCGTAGGCGCGCTCGGCGATCTTCGCGGAGGCCTGCGCCAGCGCCTCGGTCTTGCGCGCGATCACATCCTTGTCGTCGCCCTTGAGCGCCGTGCGCACATCCGACAGCGCGGCTTCGACGCTGGCCCGCTCCTCGCCCGAGACCTTGTCGCCCAGATCCTTGAGCGACTTCTCGACGCTGTGCACCAGGCCATCGGCCTTGTTGCGGGTGTCGACCAGTTCGCGGAACTTGCGGTCCTCCTCGGCATGCGCCTCGGCATCGCGCACCATGCGCTTGATCTCGTCCTCGTTGAGGCCGCTGGAGGCCTTGATGACGATCTTCTGCTCCTTGCCGGTCGCCTTGTCCTTGGCCGACACGTTCAGGATGCCGTTGGCGTCGATGTCGAAGGACACCTCGATCTGCGGCATGCCGCGTGGCGCCGGCGGTATGTCCGAGAGGTCGAACTTGCCCAGCGACTTGTTGTCCGAGGCCCGGTCGCGTTCGCCCTGCAGCACGTGGATGGTCACGGCCGTCTGGCTGTCATCCGCGGTGGAGAAGGTCTGCGCGGCGCGCGTCGGGATGGTGGTGTTCTTCTCGATGAGCTTGGTCATCACGCCGCCCAGGGTCTCGATCCCCAGCGACAGCGGGGTGACATCCAGCAGCAGCACGTCCTTGACCTCGCCGGCCAGCACGCCGCCCTGGATCGCGGCGCCCACGGCCACCGCCTCATCGGGATTCACATCCTTGCGCGGCTCCTTGCCGAAGAAGTCCTTGACGTACTTCTGCACCAGCGGCATGCGCGTCTGGCCGCCGACCAGGATGACCTCGGCGATATCGGACGCCGAGACGCCCGCGTCCTTGAGCGCCACCCGGCACGGCTCGACGGTCTTCTTGACCAGATCCTCGACCAGCGACTCGAGCTTCGCCCGCGTCAGCTTGATGTTCAGGTGCTTCGGACCCGACGCATCGGCCGTGATGTACGGCAGATTCACGTCGCTCTGCTGCGTGGAGGACAGTTCGATCTTGGCCTTCTCGGCCGCCTCCTTCAGGCGCTGCATGGCGAGCGGGTCCTTGCGCACATCGACGCCGGACTCCTTCAGGAACTCCTCGCCCAGGAAATTGATGACCCGGAGGTCGAAGTCCTCGCCGCCGAGGAAGGTGTCGCCGTTGGTGGAGAGCACCTCGAACTGGCGCTCGCCGTCCACTTCGGCGATTTCGATGATGGACACATCGAAGGTGCCGCCGCCCAGGTCGTAGACGGCGATCTTGCGATCCCCGCCGGACTTGTCCAGGCCATAGGCCAGGGCCGCCGCCGTGGGTTCGTTGATGATGCGCTTCACGTCCAGGCCCGCGATGCGCCCGGCATCCTTGGTGGCCTGGCGCTGGCTGTCGTTGAAATAGGCAGGGACGGTGATCACGGCTTCCGTGACCGTCTCACCGAGGTAATCCTCGGCGGTCTTCTTCATCTTCATGAGCACGCGCGCCGAGACTTCCGGCGGGGCCATGTTCTTGCCCTGCACCTCGACCCAGGCGTCGCCGTTGTCGGCCCGCACGATCTTGTAGGGCACCATCTTGACGTCGCGCTGCACAACGTCATCGGAGAACTTGCGGCCGATGAGCCGCTTGACCGCGAACAGGGTGTTCTGCGGATTGGTGACGGCCTGGCGCTTGGCCGGCTGACCCACGATCACCTCGTTGTCCTTGGTGAAGGCCACGATCGAGGGGGTGGTACGGTCACCTTCCGCGTTCTCGATGACGCGCGGCTTGCCGCCTTCCATGATGGCCACGCACGAGTTGGTCGTGCCCAGGTCGATGCCGATGATCTTTGCCATTGCTGTTACTCCGCGAATTCTCTTTTAAGTCGGTCCCGCTCGCCCTGTTGTGGGTGCGAAGCCGAACGATTCAAGCCCGCCGCGAGCCTTTCGCCACCCCAGGCTCAAGCCGGAGCGCGGGCCACGATCACCCGGGCCGGCCGCAGCAGCCGCCCCCCCAGTTCGAAGCCCGGCTGGACCACCTGCAGCACCGCATTCGGTTCCGCTGTGGCCGACTCCTGGGCCATCACCGCCTCGTGCCGCTCCGGATCGAACGGCTCGCCTTCGGGATTGATCTCCTTGATATTGAGCCTCTCGAAGGCCTTCACCAGCAGTTTCAGGGTCGCCGCCTGGCCTTCGGCCAGGCTCTTGGTGTCGGCGCGCCCGGCGTTGCTCACGGCCAGCTGCAAGCTGTCCAGCACCGGCAGCAGCTCGACGGCGAACTTCTCCAGGCCATACCGGCTGGCATTCTCCACATCGCGCTGCGCCCGCTTGCGGACATTCTCGATTTCCGCCACCGCCCGCAGGTACTGGTCCTTGTGGCTGCTGGCGAGCTGCTGCGTTTCCGCCAGCGCCTGCCGCAGCTGCTCGGCGTCCAAAGTCGCCGCCTCACCATTCCCGGCCTGCGCTGCGTCGGACGCGGAAGCCTCTGCCCCAGTCATCAAAACCTCCAAAAAACAAGAAGTTGCGCAACCAGAATCGGGTTGCGCCCGCGATCTTCGCGTCGCAGATTAGCCGATTCCGTCAGGGCGCGCGCCGGGAATTCAAGGCTGCCCCCAGCAATTTTGCGGTGACATCGACAATGGGGATGACCCGCTCGTAGGCCATGCGCATCGGACCGATCACCCCGAGCACGCCGACCACCTTGTCCCCCAGCGAGTACGGGGCCGTCACCAGGCTGCAGTCATCGAGGATCTGGTACCCGGATTCGTGGCCGATGAAGATCTGGACGCCCTGGGCCCTGAGGCTGTGATCCAGCAGGTGCAGGAAGTCGCGGCGCTCGTTGAAGGCCTCGAACAGGCGTTTCAGCTTCTCGACGCTGGAGAGTTCCCCCACCCCCATCAGGTTGGTCTCCCCCGCGATCACGTAGTCCATTTTCTCGGGCGAATCGGCGATGCTGAAGACCTGCTGCGCCATGGTGATGGCATCGACCATGATCTGGTTCATGTGCTCGCGGGTCTCGCGCATCTGGCGCAGGATTTCCTGGCGGACCTCGCTCGGCGAGCGGCCCGCGAAGTGCTGGTTGAGGAAGTTCGCGGCGCGCCGCAGCTCGTCGGCCTGGAAGCGCCGTTCCAGCTGGATGATGCGGTTCTCCACTTCACTGTTGTTCAGCACCAGCACTGCCAGCACGCGGTTCTCGGACAGCGGCACGAATTCAATATGTGTAATGGCGGCCTGCTGGGCACTGGGCAGGGTCACGACGCCGGCGAGCTGCGTCACGCTCGAGAGCAGCTGCGAGGCGGTCGCCACCAGCGCCTTGGAGTCATGGCCGTTGTCGAGCTGCCTGCGCAGCTCGCTGACCGAATCGTTGTCCAGTGGCTGCACGCGCAGCAGCGTGTCGACGAAGAAGCGGTAGCCCTTGTCGGTGGGTACCCGTCCGGCGGAGGTGTGGGGCGAGGCGACGAACCCCAGCTCCTCCAGATCCGCCATGACATTGCGGATGGTGGCCGAGCTCAGATTCAGGCCACTGTCCCGCGAGAGGCTGCGGGATCCGACCGGCAGGCCGTCCCGGATATAGCTTTCAACCAATATCCGCAACAGACGCTGGGCGCGGTCATTGAGGCTGTCGTCACGGACGTCTGGGGCCATACGAGAAGTGAAGCTAACGAGCGCCATGCGGGCCGTCAAGCGAACCCTTGGGAACGGCCCGGGCGCATGCTACAAAGGCCGGATGACACCCTCCATTCGCGCCTGCGGACTGATCGGCCGGTTTAACGATACCCGGGTCGCCGAAACCTCATCGGTCCTGGTGCCGCACCTCATCGAACGGGGCATCGGCGTGCTGGCCTGCGAGGAGCCGGGCGACTTCGCGGGTGCGGCCAGCGTGCAGGTGGTCTCCGAAAGCGAACTCGCCGCCCGCGCCGATCTCATCATTGCCATCGGCGGGGATGGCACGCTGCTGTATGCCGCCCGCCTCGCCACCACCCGCCGCGTGCCGCTGCTCGGCATCAACCGCGGCCGCCTGGGCTTCCTCACCGATGTGCTGCCCCAGGAGGTCCTGCCCTGTGTCGATGCCGCGCTGGATGGCGGCTGTGAGGTGGACCGCCGGCCGTTGCTGACGACGTCGGTGATGAGCGGCGGCGGCACGACGACCTCGGGAATGGCGCTGAACGATATCGTGGTGCAGAAGCTGGCCACGGGCAGCATGATGGACTTCGAGACCTGGATCGATGGACGTTACGTCAACACCCACGCCGGGGATGGCATCGTGATCGCCAGCGCCACCGGCTCCACGGCCTATGCGCTCTCCTGCGGCGGGCCGATCGTCGACCCGCACCTGGAGGTGCTGGTGATCGCTCCGATCTGTCCGCACACGCTCTCGGACCGGCCGGTCGTGGTCTCCTCCTCCGCGAACATCGAGATCCGCCTGCTGGAACGGCCCGAAAGCCGCGCCCAGGTGGTGTGCGACGGATTCGTGCTGGGCGATGCCCAGCCCTGCGATCGGGTGCAGATCCGGCAATCCGGGGAGGGGGTGACCCTGCTGCATCCCCCGGGCTACGACTATTTCCGCCTGCTGCGCTCGAAGCTGCATTGGGGCCGCGGCAGCAGTGACCGCTCGCGTTAGTGCGCCATGCTGACCTACCTGCATATCCTTGATTTCGCCATCATCGATGAGCTCGAACTGGAAGTGCGTTCCGGGCTGACGGTGCTCACCGGGGAGACCGGTGCCGGCAAGTCGATCCTGGTGGATGCGCTGCAGCTCATCGCCGGCGGCCGCGCCGGTGCCGAGGTGGTGCGCCACGGCGCGCAGCGCGCCGAGGTCACCGCCACCTTCGAGCTGGCGCAGGCCCCGCGCGAACTGAAGAGCTGGCTCGAGGATCAGTCGATCACCGTGGAAAGGGAGCTGGCGGTGCGCCGCGTGGTGACCGTGGACGGACGCTCACGTTCCTACCTCAACGGCCAGTCCGTGACGGTGCAGCAGCTGCGCGAGGCCGGCAACATCCTGCTCGACATCCACGGCCAGCATGAGTTTCAGACCCTGACCCGCAGCACCGGCCAGCGCGAGCTGCTCGACGGCTACGGCCGCCACGAGGCCGCGGTCGCCGAAGTCGGGATTGCGCACCGGGTGTGGCTGAAACTGCTGAATGCGGCCCTGGAACTGGAGGCCAAGGCACGCGACCGGGATGCCCGGCTGTCGCTCTTGCGCTATCAGGCCCAGGAACTCGCCGCCCTGAACCTCACGGCGGGCGAGTTCGCGAGCCTCACCGAGGAGGCGACCCGGATGGCCAACCGGGGGCGGCTCACCGAGTCGGTGCAGGGAGCCCTGGGGCACCTCTATGAAGAGGACGAGGGCAGCGCTCATGCCGCCGTGTCCCGTGCACTGCAGCAACTGAAGTCGGTGGCGGCGCTGGACGCCGGCGTCGCCGCGGTCCTGCCCCTGGTGGATGGCGCCGCCATCCAGATCCGGGAAGCCGCCCGCGAGATGCAGCACTATCTGGACTCCCAGGACTTCGACGCCGCGCGCCAGGACCAGGTGCAACGACGCCTGTCTGCCATCGAGGAACTGGCCCGCAAGAACCGCGTCGCCCCGGCGCAGCTGGAGGGCCGTGCCGCCGAACTGGCCGCCGAAATTGCGCAGCTGGAATCGGCCGAAAGCGATCTTGCGACCGTGCGGACCGAACTGGCCACCGCGCTCGAGCACTATCGCGAGCAGGCCAAGCTGCTGTCGGCGCGGCGGGCGACGGCAGCGCGCGCCCTCGCCAAGACGGTGACCAGTCACATGCAGCAGCTGGGAATGGCCGGGGGCCGCTTCCAGATCGATGTCTCGCCCCATGAGTCCACCGAGCCGCAGCCCCACGGCCTCGATCAGGTGGAATTCCGGGTGACGGCCAATCCCGGCCAGCCCCTGCGGCCGCTCTCCAAGGTGGCCTCGGGCGGCGAACTGGCCCGGCTGTCGCTTGCCGTGCAGGTCGCCTGCGCGGGCCGTGACTCACGGTGCATGGTGTTCGACGAGGTCGATTCGGGCATCGGCGGGGCGATCGCGGAAATCGTCGGCCGGGAGCTGCGCACCCTCGCCGGGCAGGCCCAGGTGCTGTGCGTGACGCACCTGCCGCAGGTCGCCTCCCAGGGCCACCATCACCTGCGCGTCAACAAGCTCAGCGACGGCAAGACCACGCGCACCTCGCTCTCGGACCTCGGTGCGGATGAGCGGATCGAGGAGCTGGCGCGGATGCTGGGGGGCGTCGACATCACCGCCAAGGCCCGCGAGCACGCCCGGGAGATGCTGCGCCAGGTGGAGGTCAGGTCTTCGGGCGATGCGCGCAAGTCTGGCGGACGCAGTGGCCGTAAATGATCAGGGAATGATCCCGGATCTCGAACCCCAGCTTCTTGGCCACGGCCCCCTGGCGGTCCTCGATGCCCGAATCCATGAACTCTTCGACCCGGCCGCAGTCCAGACACACAATGTGGTCATGGTGGGTGCCATGGTTGAGTTCGAAGACCGCCATCCCGTCCTCGAAATGATGGCGCGTGACCAGGCTCGCCGCCTCGAACTGGGTCAGCACGCGATAGACGGTGGCGAGGCCGATGTCCTCGTTGGACTCCAGCAGCGAGCGGTAGATGTCCTCGGCCGAAAGGTGGCGTGTCTGGCTGCTTTCCAGGATTTCCAGGATTTTCAGTCGCGGCAGCGTTACTTTCAGACCGGCCTTGCGCAGGTCCTTCCCTTCCATGCCGGTGTCTCCTGAAGTGGGGCCCGTTGCCAGTCGGCTTCGGCCCGGTCGATGCGGTATCATCCAATTATTATCCGGTTTTCAAGTGACAAGTCACGTGATCAGATTGCAGTCGAATTTACCGTGGCGCCGCATCGGCGCCGGCGTCCTCCTCCTGGCCCTGGCCTGCGCCGGCTCCGGCTGCGTGTATCGCATCACCGTGCAGCAGGGCAACTACCTGGAGAAACGCAATACCGACCAGCTGACCACGGGCATGACCAAGGTGCAGGTGCGGTACCTGCTGGGCACGCCGATGATGCCTTCGATATTCGACAACGACCGGTGGGACTACCTGTACTACCTGAAGGTCGGCCGCAAGGCCCCCATCGAGCGCCAGCTCACCGTGTACTTCAAGAACGACAAGGTCGACCGGATCGACAAGCATGGCCAGGAGGCAGTGACGCCGGACGCGCCGGGCATGCGCGTCCTCGCCCCGGCCCTGTAGCCGGCCCCCA
>Ga0335075_10004193_pt1 | contig 22595 bp, 29 predicted proteins | sample Lox_Sample_24_FD_206723 | JGI IMG/M metagenome (GOLD analysis project Ga0335075, IMG submission 206723) | Soil microbial communities from Loxahatchee National Wildlife Refuge, Florida, United States - Lox_Sample_2.4 | ecosystem: Environmental > Terrestrial > Soil > Wetlands | place: USA...
GAGTGGCCCGGCCGGCGGGCGAGGCCTCCGGCGGTCGGACGGGCCGCCGCGGCGGGGAAGCGGGCGGGCCACGACGGCCCGACCGCCCGGGCCGGCAGGGATGCCGGCACTCCGGGGCGGGCGGGGGACAATTGCTTTCAATGCCCCCGGGGTGATCATCCTGGCATTACGTGACTGAGTAGGGACATGTCCTTGGCGTGGCGAACTCGGAAACGCTGCGGGGTATCATTCTATGTAGGGAATGCGATGCCTGGAGAGCTAGCGGCATCCTGTGCGAAAAGGTCGGGGGCGATGGCTATAGAAATGGCGGTCTGTGCGTATTGCGGGGTCTATACCGAGACGGAGCCGGAGCATGTGGTTCCGCGGTGCTTCGCGCCGGACGCCCTGCGCGATAGCTGCAAGTGGGTGATCGTTCGGGGTTGCTCGCGCTGCAATCGCCGGTTCTCGGCCGACGAATCGGATTTCCGCGAGTTCTGCGTCATGGCAAATTCGGCGCAGGAAAACCCCACTCGCGATGAGTTATTTCATGGACCGATGACAAGGAACTGGAGGCGGAGCGACGGACGGGGCGAGGGAGCATTGCGCCGGATGCTGGAGAATATATACATGCCATCTGGCGATCAGGGCCGTGCTTGGCTGGTGCCGAATAAACGCACGTTTCGGGTGGTACGAAAGATCATCAGGGGATTGTATTACAATCACATGATACCAAAGCGCCGCCTGCCCCAAGTGCTGCCGGAGGAATATATTTGGGTGCGGCCGGTTTTCGAGCAGGTGCCGCAAGAGATGGATGCCGCGCCGGAATGGCATGTGATCCATCCGAGCGTCTTTCGCTACGGCTTCGTGGAGTGCGGGGAAGGTGCGCCGGATTTTCTGGGCATCGATTCGCTCTGGATGATCGATGCGTTCAGGGGAACCAAGTTTGCGGCGGTCGTCGTATCGAACACGTTCCCGCTGGTGGGCAGGCTGGAAGGATGACGCTGACGGTCAGAAAGACCGGCTGCTCGCCGGATTACCCCGTCGTTCGCCTTCGCTTACGCCCACTCTGTGGTGAGTACCGACTGAAGACCGGCGTCCGCTCCGTCCGCGGCGGCCCGGCCCGCATCCGGGTGACGGAGCGAGCCCGCCCCGACCGGGAGGGCCCCCTGCCCGGCCGTCGGGCGGGCCGATGCCGTCTCAAATTCCCCGGGTGTTCGTGGTATGCTGATGCTTGGGAGGATCTGACATGGAATCCACGCTTTTGCCCAACAAGACCGCTTCCGCCATCTGGGGCCGCGTCGTCAAGCCCAATCGCGGCACCCTCACCCCGGAGGTGGCCCGCGCCATCCTCAAGCTCGACTTCGACCCCGAAGACCGCGAGCGCATCAATCGGCTTTCCGCCAAGGCCCAGAAGGGCTCCCTCTCACCTGAGGAGCGGGCGGAGCTCGAGGAGTATGTCCGGGTCAACGCCGAACTGATCGTCCTCCAATCGAAGGCCCGATTGTCGCTCAAGCGGGCGAAGTCCTCGCCATGACGGCGGATGTCGAGCGGTACGTCCGGCGCAGGGCCCACTATCGCTGCGAATACTGCCGGCTGCCCCAATCGGCCTCGCCGGGCCCCCACCAGATCGATCACGTCATCGCCGAGCAGCATGAAGAGAACGACGACCCGTCGAACCTCGCGCTCGCTTGCATCCACTGCAATCTCCACAAGGGCCCGAACATCGCCGGGCTCGACCCAGCGACCCGGGAGCTGACCCGGCTCTACGACCCGCGTCGGGACCGCTGGCGTGACCACTTCGCCTGGCAGGGGGCGGTGCTGGCCGGCTTGACCCCGATCGGCAGGACCACCGTCCGCGTGCTCGCCATGAATGCCCCGGTGATGGTTGCGGCCCGAGAGGCTCTCATCGCGGAAGGGCGTTTCCCCCCGCGATGACCTTGCCGGACTCCCTCATCGGGGCATAGAGTCAGCCTGATCGATCCGTTTCCACGCCGCTTCCGGCGTGGCCCCATCGAAGGAGGCGTCACCGACGACGATCCGGATGTCGGTCGTCAGTCTTTTCCACTCCCTTCGGGGAGTGGCCCCATTGGTCCCTCGCCGACGACGATCCGGATGTCGGTCGGCAGCGCCCGGTCGAGGATCTTCGTCACCAGCTTGGAGTTGTCGGTTCCGGTCCGCTGGGCTTCCAGGGTGAGCCGGAGGAAGACGCTGTCGGGGATCTTGAGGTTCCGCCCCTTCCCTTTCTCGGTGATGGGCGGACGGCGACGTCGGGGAGAGCGGGCCTTCCCCTCGCTGGCATCCCCCCTGCCCGGTCCGTCGGCCTCGTCGTCGTCGCGATCATGCGGCATCCCCACGTCGCGCACCACGTTTCCCAGCAACCCTCTTTGAGCGGCCATTGAGTACCTCCGTCACCAGTTCGCCGTACGCTTTCCCGACCGGGGATTGTGGGGCCCATTCCAGAATGGAGCGGTACGAGGCGTGGGCCTCCTCCACCTTCACGCTGGCCGGGATCACGGCCCGGTAGACGAGCGTTCCATAGGCGTCCCTGAGCTGCTTTTCCAGGTCCTTCGTGACCTTGTTCTTGGTCGCTCGGGTTATGAGCAAGCCGATGATCGCCAGGTCCGGATGTTCGAGGTGATGCCGGACTCGATCGACCGTCTCCTGCAGGCGCCCGAGGCCAGCGATGGCGAACAGGCCCGGGTCGATGGGGACCAGGACCTCGGTAACGGCTTGCAGGATGTTGACGGTCAGGAGCGACAGTTGAGGCGGGGCGTCGACGACGCACACGCTGTACGTGTCCTCCAGGGATCGGAGGGCCACGCGCAGGCGCCGTTCGCGGCCGAGCTCGTCGGCCAGTAGTACCGTGCAATCGGCCAGTCGTTCATCGGCCGGCAGGATGTCGAGCCGGTCGAGCCGGGTCGGGCGGATTGCATCGGTTGCAACGGAATCGTCGAGCAGGACGTCGGTGAGCGTCGGGCGGTCGGGGATCTGACCGTCCAGCATGACCAGGGTGGAATTGGCCTGCGGGTCGTTGTCGACCAGCAGGACGCGCTGGCGTTTGGGCAGGCGTTGCGCGAGCCCTACGGCCAGCGCCAGGGCCGAAGTGGACTTGCCACTCCCCCCCTTCCAGTTCAGGCAGGCGATCGTACGCATCCGGGCGTTCCTCCAGGTTTGTTCCTCCCGTCCAAGGATCGGCAGGGGCAACCTGAGAACTTGACGATCCGCGTCGCTCGATCTTCGAATCGGTGGGTCTCGGAATGCCTGGGTACTGACCTGCCTGAACACCGTGGTTTCTCGGTCTTCGAATACGGTGGTCGCGGCGTGGCCAGGTCCCTGGCTCGCGCGGTCTTCGAACACGGTGGTCGCGGCGTGGCCGGGTTTCTGGCTCGCGCGGTCTTCGAATACGGTGGTCGCGGCATGGGCGGGTCCCTGGCTCGCGCGGTCTTCGAATACGGTGGTCGCGGCATGGGCGGGTCCCTGGCTCGCGCGGTCTTCGAATACGGTGGTCTCTGGGCACTCGGGTTCCCGCGTTGCCGGGTATCCGGGCTGGGGATCCCCGTCGGCCAAGGGTGGTCGGCAATCCCTTTTTCGCGGGATTTCCTGGGGATTTCGAGCAAAAAAGGGGTGGCCTCGGTCGGGGCAGGGCAGGGGAGGGGGGTGGCCTATCAGGATCGGCGTTGACCGTATGCTGAGTGGAACGGGTCGCGGCGTTCCTGGTATGATCTCAGTGGGCAATGTGAACCATAGGGGGAATGCCGATGGCCAAGCGACAGGCGACGGGGAAACAATCCGTGAGCGCCACGACCACAACCGAGGAAGTCAAGGCGGTCCGCCTGGAGTTGCCTCGGAACCTCCATCGTGAACTGCGCATCGAGGCGGCCAAGCGCGACACCCACATGTCCGCACTGGCACGCCAGGCGGTCGAGGAGTTCCTGGATCGCACAAGGAAGGGAGCCAAGTGACCCATGCCATCAGCTCCGACGGAAACCGATCAGAAACTTGCCGCGGATGTCGCCGCGCTCCGCGCCGAACTCTCCCATGAGTTCACCGGCCTGGCGGAGTTCAAGGGTGCGGTGCGGAATGACCTCCGTCGGATCAAGGGCATCAGGGCGACGTTGCTACTGGCGGCCTTGAGCTTTGCCGGTTGGATCATCGCGGATCAGGCGAGTCTGGGCACCCAGGTCAAAGGATTGGACCGCCGCGTCGACGAGGTCAAGGAACGTCTCGACCGCTTCGAAAGCAAGATCGAAGCCCGGTTCGACCGGCTCGAAAAGAAGCTCGACGCGGTCATCGAGCGGACCGCGCCCAAAGCCCCGTAATCGCTCTCGCTCGCATCGCCGGCAAGACCTGCCCAATTGAACCAGCCGGCTCAGCCGGCGTCCTGACCAGTTCGAGGGCCTCGGTCCCCAGCTCCACGGCGGCCGGGGCACTGACCAGCTCGGGGACCATCCCGGCGGCGATCGGGGGCTCAGCCGGCGGATTCGCTCGGACCCGCGGCCTCCGGCTTTGCGACCTTGGGCGTGACGGCCAACCCGGCGGTATCCAGGATGAACGGTCCTCCCTCAGTCGTCGCCGGCTTGAGATTGCCCTGCAACAGCGCGTTGACTCCATCGGGCCCATGTTCCGCGACCACCTTCAGCGCCCGGCGCACCGATTTGCCGTTGAGGGTCGCACGGATCACCAGCGGCGAGCCCTCGATTTCGAGGTCGATCACCGGGTTGCCGGCCGGCTGCGGTTCCGGGGGAACCAAGCCCACCAGCGACGCAGCCGGAATCAGGGTGTTGATCTTCACACCCTTGAGGCGGATCTTCGTGGACGCGGACATGGGACAAGCCTCCAGGGACATGGGGTTCAATGACCAGCTCGGGGCCTGGGGTGCTCGGAGGGCGGTCATGGGACATGACGCGGCTCCTTTCCGGCGATCAGGTCCTTCAGGTCGCCTTCATCCAATCCCGTTAGGCCCTTGAACGCAGCCCAGAACTTCGCGCCGGGGCGCTCGATTCCCGGAGCCATGGCCTGGCGATGGGCGTTGAGCACGTCGCCGGCTTCGATCTGACCGCGGCGGACCAGCTCGGCGATCTTGTGGAACTCTCCCCAGAGCTGGGCGTCTTTCTTCCCGCCGAACGCGATGGCGAACCCCTGCGCGGCTTGCTGCGCCCATTCCCGCGGCGCGCCGGGCAGTTGCTCAATCAGCTCCTCCGTCGTCAGCGGGATCGGTGGCAACTCGACCGGCTGGCGGGGCGACAGCTTGGCGGCCTGGTCGGCGACCATGACCCGGTCGAGGCCGAGGGCATGGGGCGCCAGGATCTCGGCCTGGCGTGCGGCCGGTAATGCGTCGAATGCGGACCGCTGTTCCGGGGTGAGGGCTTCGAGGAAGGCCTCCCGGACGTCGGTCGCCAGAATCTTGGCCTGGCGGTCGGGAGGAAACTTGTCGAACGTCCTCCGTTGGCTCTCGTTCAAGCCCGCCAGGAATGCCTCCCGGGGGTCGGCAGGAGGCTCGACGGCGCCGGCCTGGTCATTTCCCGCGGCCGGGGCAGGGGAGGGCTCCACGGGCATCCCAGGGCCGTCGGCCGCGGGGATCGGGGCCGGCTCGATGAGTGGATGCACGGCCGTGGGGGTTTCCTGGGCGGGGACTGCCGGAAGAGACTCCGTGAGTGGATGCACGGCCGCGGGGGTTTCCTGGGCGGGGACTGCCGGGAGAGGCTCCGTGAGTGGATGCACAGCCGCGGGGGTTTCCTGGGCGGGGACTGCCGGGAGAGGCTCCGGTTCCGGATGGTCTTTTCGTTGTCGTTGATCGAGCGAAGCGTCCGGTGGTTCGGAATGCGTCTGGTTCAACGATAACGAATACTCTTTCGAAGGTGTCGGAATTCCGACAAGGGGGGTTGTCGGAATCCCGACAGGGGGGGTTGTCGGAATTCCGACAAGGGGGACGCCGGCTCCGAGCGACTTGGCGCGGGTGGCCCACAGGCGATCGATGGCCTCGGGAGGGGGTGGCCGATCCTCGACGGGTCGGTCCGGGTTCAGCCGGCGGTGGGCGAAGATGCCGGCCCGCTCGCCGTGCGGCTTGGCGGGGTCTGCCGGCAGGAGGTAGATGTAACCCCGGTCCTCCATCTCGTAGAGGATCTGTCGGGCCCGGCTGACGCTGCATCCGAATTTCTTGGCCAGGGTTTCGTTCGACGGCCAGCAATAGGACTTGTCACCCCAGAAGGCCTCGAGGATCAGCAGCATCTTCAGATGCGACGGCTTGATCCTGGAGACGTCGAGGTTGACGGGAATCCTGACGTGGGGCGCGGGTCGGTCGGCCGGCCTCGTCGATGGCCTGGCGGCCGTTGGGGTTGCGTTCATCCCACCCTCCGGGCCTGGGGCCAGCTTGGGGACGGGCGGCGAAGGGTTCCGGCCTGGGTGGTCGCCCGGGGCCTTGCCGTGTGGTAGGATCTTGGATATGATGCGCGCACCGGGGACGGGAGCCCCCAAGAGGCTGTATCACTCATGGCCTCACTCTTTTGGCTATGCCGCGATCAGGTTCTACTCGCCAAAGTTTCCCCTGATCTCGGCTGGTTCAGGATGTCTCGATTCAACGCTCCTCCACAGCGGCCCGCCAGGGTAACCCACCCTGGTCCGGGGCCGTCTGCGCCAACTGAGTTTTGTATCACACCTGAATTGGGGCGCGAACCCCTCACCCTCCTTTCTGTTTGATTTGTTGGGGTTCCCCTGTTTTTGCCCGTCGTGCACGCGGATCCTTGCGTGAGGCGGCTGCGGAACGCAATACGTGCAGAGGTTCCGCGGCCTGGATTCGAGCCATGTTTTGAAGGTGCGCAGTTTACTTAGAATATCCGATTTTGATCTGGCGGGCCAATCACTCCAGGATATTTGCCGCATCCTGCTTATTTTTTCTGGGTGGGCTGCCGGCCTCGCTGTTGGGTCCTGGCGGTCGGTCGGGCTGTGAGGGCGGGCCGGTGTGAGGCTGCGGCCTGGTGGTCGGTTCTGGCCAGTTGCGGGCTCGACGGTCGTCGGTCTGGTGACGGGTGGCCGATTCTGGCCGGTTGGTGCGGGATCGGGGCGGCTGGATGTCTTGGAAGTGCTATCCGATGGTGCTGCACAGCCTAACCGGTCGAGACGGGTAAGCGTGGATAATCCGCATTTGTCCCCAGTTACGGGTCCTTGAAGCTCGAAGACCTCTTGGTTAGGTTTACCAGGAATGGGCCCATGTGTCGGTGACAGCGAAGTGTCACAAACGTAAGGGGAGCGTCATGGACGGGTGGTCACGGGGCGACAAAATCTCTCTTGTCAGCCTGCTGGTAGCCGTCGTCAGTGCGGTCGCAGCCATCGTGGTTGTGCCGGATGTTCGCCGCAAATTGGGACTCGACGGCGAGACGGCATCGGTGGAGGAGGGTCTGAAGAGAGCCGGTCTGAAAGGGAATCAAGCCGTGCCCCAGATTTCCAGACCGCGAGTGCCCGAAGTAAATGTCAAGCAGGCAGAATCTTCTATGGAGCCGAATCAAGGCCCCTTGCAGGTTTGCCAGGTTTCACTTAGCGATCCCGTGGGAATGCGTGTCGGATGGCAATTGCCGTCCGATGACGCGAAACCAATATTCTTGCAAGATGCCCGCACTATGCCAGCGCACTTGGAGTTCACACAGGGTCGCGTTCACCGGCTCAGGCTAACTGATATCCCCGGCCGCCCCGGACTGATTATGTATCCGACCTTCGAGCTTCCACAGGCAGCTGCGGTGACAAAAGGTTTTCTTAATAATAATTCAATAAATATATTTTTCACACCAGATGATTTTGAGTATGCAGCAGATGCGGGGTATTTGGTAACAAAAGTGATTATAATACCATATAATGATAAATACAACGAATTGTATAAAGAAAAGAAAGATAATGATACGCTAGTATCAATACGTGTTAACCAGGATGTGGACCCGATTCAAAGGGCTGAATCACTCGGGTGCGTCCTGATGGTGGTCCGCTTGGGAACAAGACAGTTCGATGAGTCTCCGAAGTCCGCCAAGGGGAAGGCGGATACTGACGGACCAATTCTCGGCATTGCCCCGAGTTCAATGATCGTCAAACCGCAAGGTTCTATTTCGGGGAGCATGGGGACGCTCACAATTTATGGTTATTCTAAATGATCATTATCCGTACCAAAAAGATGATCGGGGTCAAGCCTGCAAATCGGTCCGGACATCCTCGCCTCCAATGAGCGATCGATGATGCTCGCTCACTCCTCCCCCCGCCGATCCGCTCGACGGCCGCGGCCAGGTCGTCGTGGGTGGGCTGGCCCTTCGTGGTCATGCCGGCCGGATCCGGCCCAGGACGCGCCCGACCTGCCCGGGGTTCCACCGGTACCCGTTGCGGGTCCGAAGGCGCTCTAGCTCGAGGACGACGTCCCTGCGGGTTCGTTCCGTGGCATGTCCCCTTCCTCCCCGTTTCGGGCATCGACTCTTCAGTGGGAGAACCAGAAATGCCCCGAATGTTCACGCGGCCGGGGTGTCGCTGGACCTTTTTTGAATATGACGAGACGTTACTTGAGGAGGTGTCCGATGGCTTTGGGTAGATTTGGACCTGTCGGGGGCCCCGGGGGTAGTCCATTCGACGACTCCACTGATCCAGACGCGATCGGTGGGGTGATGGAAGAAGCGAATGTCCGGTTGGCCGAGATCATCATTCGTTCCGACCAGGCCATTGACTCGATCCAGGCGGTCTACGCGGATATGGACCAGCCCTTGCTGTCCCTACAACACGGCGGCAATGGCGGAAGCGCAAAGAGCATTAAATTCCAGAAAGATGAGAAGTTGATCGCCATCGACGGCTTCGTAGGCTCGCAGGATGGTGCCGTGGTCATCAAGGGGTTGTCGTTCGTCTCGAACCAGCAGGTTCACGGCCCGTTCGGGCAGTCCACCAGTGCCCCGTTTTCCCTAGAAGCTCCTGATGGCTCCGACATTTGCGGTTTCTTTGGGAGGTCTGGCAAGCTCCTCGATGCACTGGGGGTCTGTGTGCGGACACCGGGGTGAGAGCCGGTGGTCTGTCCGGAGCAGGGAACACAAAGGGTCGGGAGTTTGTAGGGTGGGCGGCGGGCGGCCGGGGTTGGGTGCCACGGGTTCCGTTTTCGGAACCCGTGCCGGCCGGCCCCAGAGCACGGGTTGAAGACAACCCGTGGCACCCGAGACAGGCCCCTCTTCCTGTCTCGGGTGAGTAATCACCCGGGCCGGGAGGCCTCGGGGGCAGGACGGGGCGGTTACGGCGTCCGGATCCGGTCCAGGACGCGCTTGACCTGGGTGGGACGCCAGCTCGTCCCCTTTCGGGTCACGTAGCCCTCGGCGTTGAGATGGGCGGCGATCTGGCCCAGGGAAGCCCCCTCGGCGCGCATCCTGGCGACGGTCGGGGCGACGTCGGCCATTTCCTGGACCGCCGCGGCCGTGCGCGCCAGGGCGGCGCTCCTGGCTCCCTTGAGCCTGGCGGCCTGGGTGAGGTTCCGGGGCGTCCCCAGCTTGACCCCGCGGGCCTTGAGCACGCCCAGGGCCTCCCGGGTGCGTTCGCCGATGCGGCGCAGCTCGAACTCGGCGATCACCGCCATCATCTGCACCATCAGCCGGGATGCGGCGGACCCGTCGACTTCGGGCAGGTCGCCGAAGATGACCGGGACCCGGCTGTCGTAGATCTGCATGAGGAACGTCGCGTCGCGCGCCAGCCGGTCCAGCTTGGCCACGACCAGGTAGGCGCCGATCCGGCCGGCGTGGGCCAGGGCCTTGGCCAGCTCGGGGCGGCCCGGGTCTCCGCCGCTCTCGTGTTCGGTGAAGACGCGGACGACCGCGCATCCCTTGTCCCGGGCAATCTCGTCGATCCGGCGGTCCTGCGCCTCGATGCCCAGCTTCTGGTCGTCGGTGCTGGTCCTGCGGTATCCCACGATTCTGTCGGGCTTGGGCTTGGGCATGGCGGGTGTTCCGCTTGGTTCACTTGGCTCGGGGGTCCTGACAGTATCATAGGGGACCGATCAAGATACTGTAACGGCGGAGCCAGGGCCGATTCCGCCGGTCGTGCCGGTTGTGCCGGCCGTCGCGGCGGCGCCGGTCAGCCTGTGTCGGCGGGTTCCGGACGGGCCGCGAGGGCGTTGTCCCGCGCTCACGAGTGTCCGATTGATCCGATGTCGCGCAATCATCCAAAGTTATGAAACCATTATTGACGACCTGTTGTATAATTAAGTAGCTGCGAAGAGAGCAGCGCTCTGTCATTTCTCACCCAAACGAAAGCCCTTCGAGGGCGCGCCGGCCGATCCCCTCGCCCCGGATCGAGACCCGTGAGTGGGGCGATACCAACGGTATCGTCGGCATGCCTGGACCTCATCCTGTCGGATTGAAGAGCAAGCTGGCCCTGGCGGTGGCGGCCGGCAAATCGATCACCCAATGGGCGCGCGAGCACCAGATCGGGGTGCGCACGGCGCAGACCTGGGCTCATGCACCGGAGTTCCGTGCCCAGGTGGCCGAGCTGCGGGCCCGGCTGCTGGATCGGGCCATCGGCGTACTGGCGCGCCGGGTGGCGGCCAACGCGACGACGATCAACCGGCTGGCGGCCAAGGCCGAGAGCGAGGCGGTGCGGCTGGCGGCGGCCCGTGCGGGGATCGCCGACCTGCTGGGGGCGTCGCGGTTCGTGGAGCTGCGGGCCGAGGTCGAGGAACTGAAGCGGGAACTGGCCGCGGAGAAATCGCGTCGTGTGGGGAACCCTGGCAAAGATCCGAGCTGAGCTGGACCGGCTCAAGGCCGAGCCGCTGGCGGCGGATGGTGCCGCCGTCGGCGCGGCCGCGCGGTTCGACTGGTACGCCGCGGGCTGCCCGTGCGGGCTGGCCCCGGGCGAGTGCCGGGAGCATCCCCGCGCGCGGGACTCTCAGCGCCCGCCGTCGGGCGAGTGGCGGGCCTGGCTGCTGCTGGCCGGGAGGGGCTTCGGCAAGACCGTCTCGGCCGCCCAGTGGGTCCGGCACCGGGTCGAGACCGGCGCGGCGCGGCGGATCGCCCTGCTCGGCGCGACGGCGGCCGACGTCCGCGACGTGATGGTCGAAGGACCCTCGGGGCTGCTCGCGGTCAGCCCGCCCTGGAACCGGCCGCGGTATGAGCCGTCCAAGCGGCGGCTCACCTGGCCCAACGGTGCCGTCGCCACGACCTTCTCGGCCGATGAGCCCGAGCGGTTGCGCGGACCGCAGTTCGAATGTGCCTGGATCGATGAGTTAGCCGCGTTTCGGTATCCATCGGCGGTTGATAATTTGTTATTCGGCCTCCGCCTGGGCGACGATCCGCGGCTCTGCGTGACCACGACGCCGAGGCCGGTGAAGCTGGTGACCGAGCTGGTGAACGACCCGTCGACGGCGATCAGCCGGGGGACGACGTATGAGAACCGCCGGCACCTGGCGGCGTCGTTCTTCGACCGGATCGTGACCAAGTACGAGGGAACCCGCCTGGGCCAGCAGGAGCTGCTGGCGGAGGTTCTGGAAGTCTCGGACGGGGCGTGGTTCGCGACGTTCGACCCGTCGCAGCACGTGATGACGGCGGCCGACTATGACCCCGCGCTGCCGGTGCACCTGGCGATCGACTGCGGGGTCTCGCGGCATGTGGGAGCGGTCTGGTTCCAGGTGCGCCGGGGCCGGGTGCCGCTCCAGCGCACGACCTCGGGCTGGATCATCCAGGCCGACCCGCCCGAGCCGGAGACGGTGACCGTCACCGTCTTCGGCGACTTCCACGCCGAGGGCCTCTATTCGGAGGCCGCAGCCCAGGCGATCCTGTCCCGGGGCCAGGAGCTGCCCTGCCGGGGCCGGTGCGACACCGTGCGCCTCGACCCGGCCAGCTCGGCCCGCACCGGGATCGGCCCAACCGCATACGCCGAGTTCGAGCGGGTCTTCGGCCCCCGGTCCCTGGCCCGCTGGCCGACGCACCGGGTGCTCGACGGCCTGGACCAGCTCGAGGTCCTGCTCGATCGGGGCTGCCTGCTGATCCACCCGCGTTGCCTGGCGCTCAAGACCGCCTTGCAGAACTACGCCCGCAAGCGTTCCCCCGGCGGCGACTGGCTGGACGACCCGGCCGACCCGCAACACCCGCACGAGGACCTGGTCGATGCCCTGCGGGGCGGGGTCCGCGACCGGTTCCCCGAGGGGCGGATCGAGCAGCCGCATCTCAAGAGAGTTCACAGTTTCTGAGTTGCCAGTTGCCAGTTCCGGACGGGTCTCGGTCTCGGTCTTGCTGGCAACTGGCAACTGACAACTGGCAACTATATCGAGGAGTTCAACCATGAATCACGAACCCATCCCTGACCGTGCCGGCGACTCGACGAGCCAGCCGGCGACGCCGGCGGCGATCACCGGCGAGACCGCCAACGGGTCGGTCCCGCGCGTGGGACAGCGGTACCCTCACGACTACCGGCCCCTGCTGGTTCAGCCGTTTCCGCCGCTGGGGACATTCGCGGCGGCCGGCGGCCGTCCCGAGCACGCGCGCCCCGACGGGGGCACGGGCCTGGGCCAGCAGGCCCCGCCGGGCTGGCCGGAGTATGCCCCGGGCCGGTGAGGCCTCGGTCTGTCTCCATCTCTCTCGATCGAGGATCTCCTGTAATGGCTGCTGAACCCTCCGACGGCCTGGGCGGCGCCCCGGGCGAGCGCTGGACCAACCGCACCGATCGGGTCTGGTGGCAGTGGGTCTGTGCGATGAGGAAGCCCTGCGCGCGGTGCCTGCGCCGCGACGGCCGGCTGTTCCCCGGCCCGGATCCCCCCGAGAAGCTGCATCCACATTGCGAATGCACCTGGATCGAAGTCCGGCCGGGCGGCCAAGCGGCGCTGCCGTTCCGCTCGGTGCCGGAGGCGGTCGCGGATCTGCCGGTCGGCGATCAGGTCCACCTGGTGGGCGCGCTGTGCTGGCTGCTCCGGCAGGCCGGTCTGGTCACCTGGTATGACCTCTTCGACAGCAACGGGGATCCCCGCGACTTCGACCAGGTCGTCCGGCGCAAGAAGCTGACAGTCGATCAGCTCGTCAAGGCCGGTATCGCCGAGGGCCTTGCCCGAAAGGCGGTGTCCGGTGATTAACGCCTCGGTCCTGGGACGGGCCCTGCCGGCGCGGTGTGTACCCGACGGGGCGCGGGCCTCGGCCCCGCCGGCGGCACCGCGGTTCCGCAAGCCGGTCTGGCCGTGCACTCGTCGATTTGTTCGCGCACAACGCACGCTTTGCGTGCAGCTCTCTGGCTCGCCTCGGGGTCGTTTAGGCTTTTCGGTTGCCACCATGTTATAACGAGGCTAGACTGGCGATTGGTGATCCGATGGACTATTCGAGGGAACGCCATGATCAAGACACTCCGCCCTGTCGGGAACAGCCTGGGGCTGATCATCGACCGCCCTATCCTGGATCTGCTGGGGATCGACCGCCAATCTCAGCTCCAGGTTACGACCGACGGCAAAGTCCTCTACATTGAACCCGTCGTGCAGGATAGCCGTGACAAAACGAGGCCATCACCCAAGCGCAAAGCCACTTCCGGCAAGAAAGCATCCAGGCGGTCGGGTGACAAGAGGGGCTGATCAGATCCGAAAGAGTACCAGGCCATGTCGACGCAGGACGATCCCAAGCCCGACGACGAGACGATAATTCCGCCGGGCAAGAAGTCAGAATGGGATAAATATCTCCTTAATAGAATAGAGAAATCGGATTCAGTCATGAATGAACTCACCAGAGCGGTAGACGCGCTGCCCGTCAAAGTCGATGAGAGGATTGCGCCGCTGAATGGCCAGTTGGCGACGATCGCTCAGACAATCGAGTCCCTCTCGAGGTTGTCCGACAACGTGGAGAAAATCCGCGCGGAGTTCACCGGATTCCAAGAGTTCCGTACGCGTGTCGAGGGGTATGAGGTTTCTATCAAAGACATTATAAAAAAGAATGCTTTTAAAATGATCTGTGCGGTTGTTGGGGCGGCCTTGGCCCTAATTAGCACCGCGATTGGCGGTACCTGGTATCTCGCGTCATCCCTGACGGCGATCAATGCAAATGTCAACGAGGTGAAGAGCTCCGTCAACGAGGTGAAGAGCTCCAGTGAAAAGCTGCAAGCGGCCGCCTACGAATTGAACGGCGCCACGAAGGGCCACGCCGAGCGCCTGAAGAGCCTGGATGAGCAGCTCAAAACCGTGCAAACCTCGGTGCAAAATGCTGCGACGAGGACGGTGAACGAATCCTCCGACAAGACATCAGAGCGTATCGCCGGGATGCTCAAGGCACTGGAGAAGAGCATCGAGAAGAATAACGCGGACTTTGCCGAGAGGTTCGGTGTCGTGGAGCAGAAGATTAGAGATGTCTCGCCGGAGATTTCGATAATCCCCCTTATTACCCTGCCGCGCGGGGCCAGCGCCCTATCGGAAACGCAGACGACGACGACATTGACCTATGAGATTGAAGTCACGGCCGCCGAGATCAGGACCAATGTCTTGGTGGGGACGGCCAGTTTCGTCGATGGGAAACCGGATGGCCTGGTCTCGTCTGTGGCTCGTCCTCCGTCGAAAGGTAAGATCCGAATCGATCTCACATTCCGATCCGAAATGGCCCGCGCGCAATTCTTGACGGAGTTGAAGGATAAAGCGGTACGCTTGAAGATCACGTATCTTCTGAAATAAGCCGCGATGACGCCTCTCTCGCTCACAGATCGTGCTCGACGCCTTGCGGCATCACAGAGCTCAGCAGAGCCAGGTCGCAAGCCGAATTCTGCCAATCTTTGAGTCAACCGATCAGTTCCTCGATGGTCGGGGGCGGCTCACCAGCCGATGGCTCCAGGGCGATCAGCAGGTAACGCACCCTGTCTGCATCGAGGACATGCATCCCATCCTTGTCGGTGACCGCGATCTGGAGATCCGTCGGGATCAGGGTACCGCCCAGATTTCTGCGTTTTTATGCTCTAAGCCTTGGCTTCTCCGACCTGGCCGTTCCACAAACTGCTGATTCATAACGAGTTGCGGAGGAGGCATGGTGACCAAGAAAACGGTCGTCATTTTGGCGCATAGTTGACTACGAAATTCATTGACTTTCCTCGTCCATATCTGCGTGAAAAAACTCGAAACGACCTTTCCTTAGCACACTCCCGATTCTCGACGCGAAGGCTTGTTTTTCGACCCGAAGCAGCAATTGGGGTGAGTCTTGACCGCCCCGATGACCCCAGCCAGATTTCAAAACCCTTAGAGCATATTTTCACAGCGATCTGGGCGGTACCCTGAATAGCGGCTATTCGGGGCCGATGCAACCCGGATCTTTGCCAGGGTCATCCGGCGGGGATCGTCCCCCACTCCAGCTCCTGGGCCACGTGCTCCCGCAGCAGGTTCAACAGCACGGTTGCCCGGAACCGCGCCGGTGCCGCATTCTCGTAGCTCTGCCGGGCCTCGGGGCCGGCCTGGGCCAGCGCCTCGGCCTCCAGCGCCTCTCGCTCGGCCGGGCTCAGGCGTTCGAGGTAGGCATCGACCGCCTGCCGCCGGGCCTGGGCGCGGGCTGCCTGCTCCCGCTCGCGGCGCTGCTGCTCGGCCTTCTCGCGTTCCTGGGCTTTCCGCTCGGCCTCGCGTCGCTCTCGCTCGGCCTTCGAGACAAACCCCTTGGGCGCGGCGTGGCCGTTCCGGATCGCCGCGACCAGCCAGGCCGCCGGGTCGGCGACCTTCTTCGGCTTCGTCTCGACTAACCAGTCGAGCTGCTCGATCTGGGGTCGGACCTTCTCCTCGCTGTGGTCCCGCACCAGCTCGCCGGCCATGGCCGGGGTGATGCCGCGGGCGATCAGCTCCGTCTCCAGCGGCGACGGGCCGGGGGCGGGGAGCGTCGGCGCGGGGGACAGCGCGAACGGCTCGACCTCGAGCACGGTCGGGCCGCCGCGCCGGGCGAATGCCCGGTACTCGGCCCGGGCCTTCGGGCCGGGCGTGTAGAGCATGAGCCAGTCGGGGCGGCCGTCGCCGTCGATCGCCTGCTCATAATCGACGCTGGCGATGTATCCCGATTTCCGGTGCGGGGCATGAATCCGCGCCATCTGCGGCTGGACCACAGTCCGGTCGTATTGCCGGACCAGGGGCGCGTAGGTGCAAAACTCGGAATAAAGGAGCTTGGCCCGAGGCCGGTCGTTCTTGAGCGTCGCATACATCCGGTAGCTGAGCACCTCATAGAACCGCTGCGCGGCCGGTGGTAGGTTCTTGAGGTAGTCGTAATCGAGGGGACGGGTCGTCGCGCCGTTGATGACCTGCATGTAAAGATCGCTGAGGACGATGTAGACCGCGTCGGCCTTGCGGCCGTCGGGCAGCTCCTCGCCGGTGAAGACGACGTGATAGCGAGTGAAATCCGCCTCAAGCGTTCGCTCCGTTCCGTCGTGACACCGGTAACGGATTTTTGCGGTGATCCCGGCAAAAGCATTTTGACGAAGAGCGGTCTTGACCAGATTGGTGTCCCCTCCGAGTCCAAGCCGTGCGGCGATCTCTTTGAGGCTCCCCAAGCGGATGATTCGGGGTATCGGGCGGGTCGCTTCCTCGATCTTGCGGTTAATAATGAGCGTGTCGAGCTTGTAAGCCAGCGGTCCCGGTTGCCCGTACTTGCTGTTGTGGGTCACTTCCCACCGGATAGAAACCTCGCCGGTCTCGTTCTTCTCCCGGATGTCGATGGCGATCTCGCCATGCTTCGCCAGCCGGTGGACTGGGAAGCGTGAGAGGGCGGTTTCCACTCGGATGGGATTGGGCAGTGAAAGCTCGACCTCGATCGGGATGGACAGTTTCATAAGAATACTTTCAAAAAAGCACCACCACCCGCCTTGTTGGTGTTGTTCTTTGTCAGCATAAGTCAATCAGTCTAGCGGATGGAGCCGACTGCATAAAGGTCTTAGCGGCAAGACATTTGAAGAAAACGCCGGCATGAGTTCGTTAACCCAAACCGTGCGGCCCGTTAACCCAAACCGTGCGGCCCGTTAACCCAAACCGTGCGGCCCGTTAACCCAAACCGTGCGGCCCGTTAACCCAAACCGTGCGATCCCGTAACCCAAACTGAGCAGGGTAAAGCGGCCGGGGCCCGCGGTCCAAAGTGAGCAGGCCCGCGGCCCAAGGTGAGCAGACCTGAGTGCCGGGTCCGGTAACCCAAAGTGCTGGGTCCGGTAACCCAAAGTGAGCAGGCCCGAGCCGGGCGGCCGGCTAATTCCGCTCGGGCGGGGCGTCCCCAGGGGGTGACTCCCGGTTGGCGGCCTGCCATCGGGCCTCGGTCAACTGCACCGACACCTCCGACTCGGGGTCGAACGGGTCGTCGATGAAGACGTCCTCGAGTCGCCCCGCGCGCTTGAGCCGCTCGAAGGCGCAGACCAGCCGGAACGCCGCGAACCGCTCGGAGAGATCCGCCAGTCGGGCCGGGTCGTCGGCATATTCGGCCATCAGGGCGAGGGCGGCGTCGAGGCCGATGCCCGGGTGCAGGCGACGGGCGTAGATGAGCGAGGCGGCGGTGATCAGCTCGTGGCTCATCTCCTCCGGCTGGTCGCCCTCGAGGAGGGCGAGCATCCAGTCGGGGAAGTCGGCGGGCCGGGTGGCGCCGGAGGCCTCGAGGAAGGCGATGATCCGGATGTCGGAGTCGGTCATGGGCGTCTCTTCCCCTCGGGGACCGGGCGGGAGCCGGTGTCGGCCGGCCGGGATGTCCGGGGTCCTGGTCCCATCAGACACATCCGCCGGAATTTTGGCAACTCGCCCGGCAGGGCATCGTCCCGGTCGAACGCCCTCAAGGCACGAGCTCGGGGTTGACCACGGCCAGCCCTTCCAGGGCCGCCACGTCGCAGAGCCTCTGATCGGCGCAGACGAAGCCATCGATGGGCGTCGCACGATGCACCTGCAGCGCGACCGCCAGTTGAATGGCGTCCAGGGCGCGAAGCTGACGCACCAGGCCATGGGTGCCGATGAGGTCGCCGGCGGTCGTGACCTGCGCGGTCAGCATCCTCACGGGTCGGAGGAGCCGTCGACGGACGTCGGCGCGAAAGCGGCGCTCCAGGTTCCCGTAATCCGAGGCCGGGATGACCCCGGTCCTGACCTTCTTGGCCAGCCCGGAGAGGATCTCGGCCCAGGTCAAGCGGGCGATGATGTGCTCGGAGTGGGCCTCGCCCAGGATGCGGCCGACCTCCGGAGAGCCCGCCTCGGCGTGGTAGTATTTGATCAGCGCGCTGGAATCGAGGAAGTAGCGGGGCATATCTAGACCCAGATGCGCGTTTCGGTTATGATTGGGATCGACGATGTTTTCCACGTCAACATCGGCGTGGCCCCATTGAAGAGAAGCGGTCCTCGCGCTCGGCGAGGATCTCCTCGGCGTTTTCCACGCCATCATCGGCGTGGCCCCATTGAAGCTAGAAACGATCCTCGCGGTCGGCGAGGATCTCCTCGGCGAGAGAACCGGGGATCTTCGCGAGCATCCGACGCACCTCCTCGATGGTCGGGATGTCCTCGCCTTCGAGCTCCCGCTCGCACTCGGCGACGAACTCATGATCGATGAGGTCGTCGATGCCCTTGCCCTCGGTGGAACCCACCGCGCCGATGTCCTCCCGCGGGGCGGCCTGGATGTGGTGCCGGACCAGTTCCTGGAGATACTGCGCCGGGTCGCGCCCGCTCGACCGGGCGCGCTCGAGGAGGGCCTGTTCCTCTTCGGGTTCGAGTTCGATGTGGATGGTCATCGTCAGCCTCGGCTCGCTTCGTGGGTTCCCGTTCCCGCGCTACCCGAAGTCATCATAGCGGGTCCGGAGGGGTTGCGAAAACGGTTGCGTCGGAGGGGCGGTCTGGTGCAACGCGCCATGGTCGTTGGTCGCCGGTCATTGGTGAACCATCGAACGGCCCGCCCGGGCTGAACCGAGCGGGCCGGGTTCGCGTTCACGACCGATCCTTCTCGGCTCTCCTCGCCGCGGCCACCTCCTCCAGCCAGATCCGGTTGAAGATCCGCCGTTGACCGGCGGTCCATTGGTTGAGGTGCTTGCGCCGGCACCACGCCCAGGCCGATCGCGCGAACGCGTCGGCCCGGGGCGTCGGCGGATACGGCTCGGTTATCGGGTCGCCGCCTGCTGCCGGCGGGCGAACCGGTACGCCTCCGCCACTTCCTGCGGGGACCACTCGACGATCTTCGAGTGCAGGCCCCGCTTCTTGCCGTAGCCGATCAACATCCCCTTCAGGTCGGGCGCCTGCTTCGAGGCCCAGCCCAGGAGCTGCCGGCCGTCCCGCGGCGCGTCCTTGTCGCCGGGGTCCTGGTCCCGGTCCTGGGCTCGGGCTTCGGCTCGCCCCGGCGCCCGTCGGGACGGGGCCGGGGCCGAGGCTTCCGGGTCGTCGTACCGATCGGGCGGGTCCATGTCGTCGTCCTCGCCGGGCTCGCGTGGGGCCGGGGCGGGCTGCTCCAGGCCGTCGAGGACGGCGATCATCTGCCGCAAGGAATTGGGCCGGGCCAGCCATGACTCATGTATGGTAACAGTGACTTGCATCGTGGTGATTCTCCTCTCCAGGTGCATTGTGGTGTGCCCTCCCTCGGCGCCGGCCGGGACGACCGGCCGGGCCGGGGATGGTGGGGTGGCGACGGTTGCGGGTCTCAGGCTTCGGGCGGGAAACACTCCCAGCCGCGACGCTCCAGTTCCTGCGCGAGGAGCTCGGTGTAGATGGCTTCGAGCGCCGGGACTTCGACCGGCCCGGGCCGTCCCTCGTCGGCCTTGACCGCGACGAAGCCGAAGCCTCGGTGATGGAGCTCGGCCATCAGGTCTTCGACCGGGACGTGCGAGAGGTCGGTTGCCGGCGTGCTCGACTCCGGGAAGGGGATCGGCAGGATTCCCTCTCCGTGGCGGTGGTCGCTCTTCTTGGGTCGAGGCATGTCTCATCTCCTGGTGTCGATGTTGTCGCGTGTGGCGAACGGTGAGCCCCCCGGCCGGACGGAGCCGGCCGGGCGGGGCAGTGAGTGTCAGGCGGTCTCGGTCACAGGGTTGGCTTCGAGCCAGGCCATGCAGGCGGCGACGATCTGCCGGAGGTGTTCCGGCTCGCCGTAGACCCTCACGTCTCCGATGTAGAGAAGGGGAGTCGGCCGGGCGGGGTCTTCGCCGACGCTCTTGCACTCGATGCGGGGCGCCTCGCCTCGCCAGAGGAACAGGCAGCTTTCCAGCTTCATGGGTCATCTCCTGGTGCGGTCGCACGGAACGCGGCGCTTCGAGCGGGTCCGGACCGACCGGACCTCCCTCAACGCGCGGATGAGGTCTCTCTCCAGGTCCTCGGCGTCCGGGCCGGGGATCTCCCCGGCGGCCCGGAGCCGCAAGCGCAGCATCTCGACGCCCAGGGCGGCGCGGTCCAGCAGCGCGCCCAGGGCGATCAGATCGACCCGCGGGCGACTCCCTTCGCCGCGGGCGTTGACTTGCAGGCAGTGAACGACGGGCATTTCACAACCCTCCGTCTTCGGGCGTTGGTGCCGACCGGATCGATCGCAGGATGAACCCGATCGGGTCGTCGTCTTCCGCTTCCTCCTCGAGCTCGCCGGGCAAGAGCGGCGTCTCCAGGCACTTCAACCCGTCCGGCCCGACCGGCTCGGCATCGAACAGCGCATGAACCTGGGCCAGCCAGCCGCGCTCGCGGAGCCAGCGGAGGTAACCCGGCTTGTCCCCCTGCCAGTGCCGCGCGAGCGTGGTCATGAATCCCTTGCGACCGGCCGCGCGGTAATGCGCGATGCCGTGGCGTTTCTTGGTGGCCCTGCCGCCGATGCGACCGGCCTCGGCCTTGCTCAACTTCTTCCGCCGTCGCTTCGCCATGATGTGGTCTCCTCTCCGATGCGGTGCGGTGCGAGGCGGGCGCAGCCCGACCGGGGACGGGCGGGCTGCGCCTGCCTGCCTACCGGGCGGGGCTAGTTGAGGTGGGCATCGGCGTAGCCGTTGAGGCTGCGCAACGCGGAAGCACGACCTTCCGCATAGCCGCGGTTGAACGCCTCATCGCGGACCCAATCCTCGTTGGCCGCGATGCGGGCATCGAATTCGGCCTCGGAGTGGGCGCCGGTGAAGTGCAGGAGGACGGCGGCGCGCTCGAGCTGCGCGGCCGCGAACCGGGCGCAGGGGCCATCCAGCGCCCGAAGGCGCTGGATCTCGGCTTGGAGGAAGGCGATCAGTTCGGCGTTGTTCACAGGCCACCCCCTTGCCGGCGGGCGGCCAGATGATCGGCAACGGCCTGACGGAAGCCAGCGGCAAACGACGGGGCGGGCGGGACGGGCGCGGGCACGGCGATGGCTGCCAGGTGGCGGCGCGCCTCGGCTGGGAGGGCCTTGGCCTCGGCGATGGCCTGACGGGCATTCTTGGCGTGGATCTGACGGGTGCGCGCCTTGGGCGGCTTGGCCGCTTTCGGCTTGGGGATGAGGCCCAGAGTGGCAAGCGCCATGATATGCTTGCACACGCACTTGTTGATTTCATGATCAGGACAAGTGCAACCGGGCTGCTCTCCCTTCGGAACGGCGACGGTGTAGGTGGCCGTGGCATGCGGGGCGAGTTTCCGCAACGTCCAGACGACCTTGAAGCCTTCCGGGGCGGGCATGGGGCGGAGCCGATACTCGGTTTCCCGGATGCGGACCGTGAGGCGGCAAGTGCCGTGGCGGACGACGGGCGGGGCCGCGCCGACGGGGCGCGGCGGAGATGATACACTGGCCATGGGACGCGAGCTCCTAGAAAGCTGGCGGACCAGGCCGCGCGGGTGCTAACGACACTCGCGCGGCCATCGCTTTTTCAGGCCGGCCCGTTGCCGGCCCGGAACGGCCATTGTACCAAAATACACTACGGCATCGCAAGCCGAAAAACCGGAAAAATCGCGATTTTCTCCGAGAAAACGGCCAGTGTGGTTTCTGGGAAACACACGTGCAAGAGTGAACTAACAATCTATTGATTGCGCGACAGGCCGGCGGGCACGATGCCCGCCGCATCCTCGCCAGGACGGCGGGGCGCGCCCTTGCCGGCCGCCAACGAGCGGCCGACGCGAGGCGCCCGGACCCGGAGCGGGGCGGCACGATGCCGACCCGGCCTTGGGGCGGGCCGGGCAGGACGGCCGGCCGCGGGGGGAGACCCTTTCTCTCCTCCCTCTTCCCCCAACCCGATCACGAAGCGGAGCGAAGCGACTTCCTTTTATCCGGGCGCAGCCAAAAACCCCCCCCGGTGTTTCTTGGGGGGTTTTTGGCGGAGCCTCTGCGGGGATGGCCAATCAACCAGGCGATTCGCCCGTGGCGTGCCAAATGGGGAGCCCGAAGGGCCGGCCGTACCCGGCCGCCATTTGGCACGCCACGGGCTGGCGCCCGCCGATGGCCCGGTCTGTTTACGATCGGGGAAAGAGGGTGCTCCGAACCCCCGGAGGCCTCCGGGCGACCACCGAGAAACGTCGTGCCGCGACAGCGGGTCTTGCCGGCGGCACGCCCTCCCTTCCCCAGCGAGTGCGTCAGACTCCGGTGAGTGATCGCGGGCGGTCCCGGAACCCGCGCGGGGATCCCCGACGCCGCGGCGATCGCCGTCGAGCTGTTCCAACGGCCTGGTCGTCGTCGGCGTGCGCGTCACCCCAGCCGACGGCGCCAGCATCGCGATCGTCGCCGGCGATGATGGCCCGGGCCGGCCGGCGGGCAGGCCGACCGACCAGCTCG
>Ga0335075_10004194_pt1 | contig 22594 bp, 26 predicted proteins | sample Lox_Sample_24_FD_206723 | JGI IMG/M metagenome (GOLD analysis project Ga0335075, IMG submission 206723) | Soil microbial communities from Loxahatchee National Wildlife Refuge, Florida, United States - Lox_Sample_2.4 | ecosystem: Environmental > Terrestrial > Soil > Wetlands | place: USA...
GCATCTTTATTAAGGTAAAGAACTGAAATTTCGCTCTCGACCGCCACAGCCGCTTTTTCCCTGCCAGTTACTTTATAAGTAATCCTTGAAGGGGCCGTATCTTCAAATGTGAGTTGAAAATTCAATGTTTTAGCCATAATTATTGCGTTTTATGAAGTGTTGTGACCGTTTTCTGACCAGCGTGTTCCGTGACTGTTTCAATATTTACATGTCGGACGGTGGTTCTTTAGATATATGACAAAGAACCCGAGAGCGAGAAAACTTAACCGTCTGTAGGCGCGTGTAATACCGAATTCAATGGCAAAGACTGATTTATTTCCCGTTATCATAAACGTCTCACTTGGGTTTGACCGTTCACGCTTGTGCCGCGACGGCGTCCCCCCCGTCACGCCGGCGACGGAACGACGTCGCTTCGCATTAGTGTTACCATTTTTATCCGATCAGAATCCGGACGATACTCAATATGGATCGTAAATCCCAGTCGTATAAAACGATCCCATGGTCCGAGCGCTCCCAAAATCGGATCGTTTAATTTTCCGCCACTCTTCGACGGAGAGCCAAAGTGGTCAAGAACCTGTGCACGGCCCCAAGAGAGCGGCACATCGGAGAGCGTTTCGTCAAAGCCTTTATAATGTTCGGAATAAAGAAATATGGCGCTTATCTGATCGTTTTGATCACAACAGAGCGCGAGACCGTTCTCTTTAAAGACATAATTAATTTCCCTTTCTTCCAAATCATCGTCGACGGACCTCTCGATCGGCCAATTCCTGAATGGCTCTTTTCTAAGCATACTTGAAACATGCTTGCCTAAATACTCACTCATGCCCATTGCATCTTCTCTATCTGTTTTTCAAAGCGTTGTCGAGCGCGGCTTTGTCTCGCGCCGCAGCCACGATGTGAGAGAGATTTTGAACAACAAAGTATGGTCAGGGCAAGTGCGGCTGGCAGGCACCCTGTAGGTTGTTTTTTCAATGAAAAAACCAAGCTGACCGGCGGAGCTTCTGTTGCAGCAGCGCACGACACTGGTCCAATTCCACGGCGGAGGCAATCGCGCGCTTCGGAAACATATCCCATTGCCTGGTCTTTGGGTGCCACACGAAAAAACTCCAGCGATTCTCGAGATAGCACTGGAAGGCCGTCCATGGGATGGAGCCATTTCTGTCCTGGCCGACGAATCCGATCTGCTCCTTGTTCAACACTATCCGCCGCATTCCGGAATATTTTGCCCACGTGCGCCATTGGAAAAACGCAAACAACGGAAGAACGACCGCCAGCATTGCCGTGAATGCCGGCAGCGCGTACAGGAAAAGGACTTTGGCGGGGGAAACCACGGCATTCGGGATTGGATACGCCAGTGTGAAGATGGATGTGCCGGCCAAAGTTAAATAGACTAACAGCACAAGGCCGCGTGTGCGCCACGACGTCACCATACGATTCAAACAATCGCAATAGCCCAATTGAAAATCCAGGGTAATGCCGCCAGTCGACGGGACGGCGTGGGGCAGGAATGGCTGGTCGGCCGTAGATGCTGAAGGAGCGCGCTGTTGATTTGCCAGGATGCGAAACCAGTTTTGCGCATTTTCGTCCGGGAACGCTCGCTTGGGAAATATAAAAAACCTTCCTTTGGGCTGGTCTAGCAGCACAAACAGATTGGGCGACTCCATGCACTGGCTAAATCCCGACCACAACATCGAAAATCGGCTCGCCTCGTTATTGAAATTGATCTCTCGTTCGGTTATCTCGATTTTTGTCGCTTTACGTGTCCGCTCACGCTTGCGGATTTGCAGGTAATAAAGGAAACAGACCAGCGCCACAAAGCCTGCCAGGGCCAGGGGCTGATATTTGGGCAGCACAACTGTGCGGACCTGGAAATACGCCAGAGTCAGGAGGGCGCCAAAAAAGGTAAATAGCAGCAGCAACGTCCGCGTTCGCGACCCTTTGCCAAGGTACCGCCGCAGATCCAGCGATTTTGCCTCGCGCATCTCAGCATCTGTAACGGCGTATTCCAGTTGCAACATAGGGTTGACGCAGCCAACGGGACAGCGACTGCATTTTACGGTCCCCGGGGCGACAATGAAAACAGAAAAGCAGGCTTTGCCGGTAACCATCATGCACGATTCCGGCGCACGGGACAAATGCGGTCCAGCGCACGGGGTCAGCGAGTGTAGTTCCGATAAATACAACGATGCCAGGAAACGACCCGTTTACAATGGCATTGGCATACCGCCGCCTTCCAGCTCCGTAGGAGCGTAATATTTGTAGCAATAGGTCCCCAAAAAATTTCCCAAGCTCCATAGGAGCGCCATATTCCGGCGTAGCAGGTACCGACGCGTATTCCCTCATCGCATTTGCAGCAATTTTCACGGTTTGACAACCATTTATTTGCTGTGTTTAGAATCATTACCGTACGAGGCGGAGTTCTAGTTTCAAAACCTAAAAATAAAATAAATGGAACAGTCATGAAAACCACTAAGACAATCTATGGAATCACCCTGGCGCTGACATTTGGACTGGCCACCACACTCAACGCGCAAATCATCGTTGGAAATGCGTTCGACAATATCATTGGCGAATACGGGGTCGCCGGTCGAAGCCTCGCTGATTTCCGGGTCGGGTTTGAGCCTGCCCAATGGCATCGCGATCTCCGGGGACGATTTATTTGTCGCGAATTACGCAGCCGGGACCATCGGCGAGTACACAACTTCTCCGTGCCTCCGCAGCAGATATTTATCAACATTACTGAAATAGTAAATGTTCAAATGGAACTTTTTCATCTGCTACTTGTATAACCTTCATAGAAATGGTCAGCGTATATCGCAGCCCGAATGCCGGAAGATTCTGACATTGTTAAACACGTTCTGAATGGAGACATAGATTCCTTCCGAATCCTCGTGGAGCGGTATCAGCGACCCGTTCTCAGCATGATACGACGACTCATATGGAACAGCCACCGCTGTGAAGAAATCGGCCAGGACGTTTTTGTCGCGGCCTTTCAGAAATTGTCTACGTTCGATCCGGCGCGCAGCAGGTTCTCCACGTGGTTGTTTACCATCGCACGCAATATGAGCATCAACGCCTCGAAGAAAAAAGCTCTAATCCCAGTCGAGCATTTGCCCGAGATTCTCGATTCCAGAAATCCGTCCGACGAGTTTTCGGACAAGGAATTTTTTGCTCAAATGGACCAAACACTTAAAGCATTGCCTGGAAAGCTGCAGCGCGCCTTCATCCTCGCTGAATTTGAACAAATGTCCTACGAAGAAATCGCCCGTATCGAAGGCACCCGTCTCGGCACCGTGAAATCACGAATCAATCGGGCGCGGTTGCGGCTTCACGCCGCCATGAAAGATATAGAAGGAGGCAAGGTATGAACAATGATGAGAAGTATCACGCCTGGAAAGATCGGCCCTGTCCCATGGATGTTTCGGCGGATTTTTCCGCGGATGTTATGCGCCGGATTTACCGGCAAGCAGAGCACCGGCGAATAGTCCGGCAGAATTGGTTCGGCTTTTTCGAATGTCTCCCCCCTTCAGTTCAATTTGCGTTGCTTGCCGCTGCCGCCATTATCGGGTTAGGCCGTTTTTGGCTTCTGTTTTCCATCCTCCTTAAACCTTGAACTCATGGATTTTAAATGAACAAAATCCCTCCAATCATTCAATATCGCCGGTCACCCTGGACCGCTGCCATTCTTTCATTGATCATGCCCGGCCTCGGGCAGGTTTATGTCGGCGCGCTGGCACAGGGGCTGGTCTGGATGTTTCTCTGCGGAACATTCCTGGTGATGGGTTTGCTGATTCTCTCTTTTCCAGCGGCCCATTCCTGGACTTTAGGCTGCGTGGCTGAGCTATCCTCACTTGTCATTTGGCTCGCCGCCGCCGTTGATTCCCGTCGGCTCGCCTTGCGTTGCAAACCCGATTACGAACTGAAGGATTACAACCGCTGGTATGTCTATGTGTTGCTCTTGCTCATCGGTACCGGCAGTCTTCTGGCGTATGCGCTCTATGTGCGCGGGCAAATGCTCCAGGCTTTCATCGTCCCTGGAGCGGCCATGTATCCAACCATTCTTCCAAATGACCGGGTAATCGCCATCAAAAACGCATATCAGACCGTTGACCCGCTACGGGGCGACATTGTTCTGTTTGCGGATCCGGATGATCGCCGCATCTTCTTCATCAAACGCGTCATCGCCATTTCTGGTGACACGGTGGAAATCAAATCGGGCAAACTGTATATCAATCACGTGGAGCTTCCCCTCGAATCCATCGGACCTGCCACAATCAGCTCCGGTAAAACAACATCCACCGGCGAAGATTTCTATGAAAATAACAACGGCGCAAAATATCGCATTTTCATCTCCAGGGAAAAGCAAACTCCCGATTTTGGTCCAAGCACAGTTCCCAAACATGATTGCTTCGTCATGGGAGACAATCGGAACAACGCACTCGACAGCCGGTATTTCGGTCCCATCGCCCTCGCCAGCCTCAGGGGCAAGTTTGAATACCGCTTTTGGCCGATTACCGGCGGAGCGCATTGGGGAACTATCCGGTGATTTTATCAATGCACCCAAATAACCTATGATACGAACAAAAAAATTGGCGATTAACACAACAATCCTCTTAATAATCGCAGTCTGTCTGCTCGTCGGTTTGCGGATTTTCGGCCTTGTGCGCCTGTTCTCCATGGCCAAAAATAGTGAAGCTCCGGCGCTTTCGACTGGCGACCACATAGTGTCCGAAGACTTCAGCTTCCATTGGCGCAATCCCCGTCGCGGCGACATCGTAATGTTCAAGACCGACGGCCTTCGTTTCGCGAACGCTCCTCTCTATGCCAAGAGAGTCATCGGTCTGCCCGGGGAACGGGTTGGTATTACCAATGGCGATGTTTACATCAATGGCGCGCTGGTGGTGATTTCGAACGCCTACGGCTCTATTCGTTACTTACCCATTCCGTCGATGGCCGCCACAGATTACAAAGACAACACGCTTGTCCCATCGGGCCAATATTTCGTTTTGGGCGACAATTCTACAAAAAGTTTTGACAGCCGTTATTTTGGCTGCGTGCCTATAACCAACATCATCGGGCGGGCATGGTTGTGCTATTGGCCACCGCAGAGGATTGGCCTTGTCAAATGAGCGCCATTCGACCCGATCAAGGCGCATTTGACCGAATTGATGCCTGTTGGTGGGTTCTCAGGAAACGAGCAACCTATTATCTAATGTGTAATCGCGCTTTGTTCAAATTCCTGGATGGTTTGCCAATATGAGGAAAATTTTGACAACTTGCGTTACTGCGATGACTGGAATTCGAAGTTTTTTAAAAAGGAACGACCGAATTACTGCCGCGGCGTCCATCATCTGCTTCGTCTTCGGCGTGGGATTAACCTTCGTCAAAAATGACGGAGGAGCAGTGAGGGCGGTAATTCTGCACTCTTCTGGAATGCCTGATCACGAAAGAAAGAAGGTATCTGGTTGCCAGCAGACCCACCCGGACAGCGCAGAGGCGACGGTGGACCCGGCGGATTACGACAGTCTGGTCGGCAAATACGTCTTTGGCAAGAAGGCCTTGACGGTGACGCGTGTCGGAAACCGGCTTTTCGCGCAATTTGCCGGCCGGAACTGCGAGATTTTTCCCAAGTCGGAGACTGAATATTTTTGGAAGGTGATGAATGCGCAGGTCACCTTTGTGAAGAACGACAGGGGCAAGGTGACAAAAGCTATTTATCATCAAGGCGGCCAAACCATTGTCGGGACCAAAATCGTGCCGGAACTGTTTTGGCTGTCCTGGTATGGGCGATGGTTCGGCGCTACGGCCCTGCTTTACGCCTTTTGCATCGGTATCGGCGTATCCATTCGCGACCGTGTTCCATTTCAAATCATGCGCGAATTCTTTTATTCGTTGCCACGGAACTTCGCGGGTTGCTTCAAGGGCTGGAATATCGCCTGGCATTTCGTTGCCATCGGTCTGGGCGTTGTCCTGGTGACTTCGGGATTCGATTGGTTCTATTTATGCGCCACGCGCAGCCGGCAACTTCTGGCATGGATGATTCCCGGGATCACCCTTGGAGTATGTGTTCCATTGGCTTTGCCGCCATCGCTTCTTTTAGCCGGGTTGGTCTTCAGAAGAGCGCCGTTGACTCGAATGGGCTGGGCACTGGCGCAGGTGGCTCTGATTGGCTTTGTTCTGACCGAACTTATCAAGGTTGTCACCGGACGGCCTGCGCCCCCGTGGTTTATGGGGCCGGACACCAGCCATGTATTTCATTTCGGTTTGCTGCGTAGCGAGATCGTATCTGGATGGCCCTCAGGCCATACGATGATTGCGTTCGCCATGTCTGTCACCCCATTTTGGCTGTTCCCGCAAAAAAGATGGCTTGGCGTTGCGGCCCTGCTCTACGCCTTGTACATCGGTATCAGCGTTTCTATGACCATCCATTGGTTTGCGGATTTTGCATCAGGAGCCATCTTTGGCATCATCGTCGGGACGACGGTGGGAAGAAGTTTTGCGGTTATGGATTTTCCGAATCGAGGAAATGGTGTTAAAAATGTCCCGCAAGGAACATCAAGTGGCAATGTCTGGTCCTAATTGAATAAATTTGTGAAAAACTGTCTCCAAACAAAAATCGTATGATGTTGCGCCGGTTCTTTTCTTCCACCGTGCAAGCTGCTTTTGCACTTCCTAATATATGAAGCAACGTTCGTTGAATAATAATTCAGTGACGTGACTCACCGCTCTGCGCTGTCTAAACTGACTGTGAAAAACAATTCCAACGCCGCGTCGGCATTCACGCTGGTTGAGTTGCTGGTCGTGATCGCTGTCATTGCCATTCTCGCCGCCTTGTCGTTGCCGGTCTTAAGCCGTGCGAAAGCCAGAGCGCAGCGAACAGTCTGCTTGAATAACTTGCACCAAATCAGTTTGGGAGTGCTGATGTATTCTGGCGACTCACATGATGCCACGCCTTCTCCCGGAGGAACCAACGAAGTGGCACTTTATTCAGGATTTAAGGCGCTCATGAAGAGTTACGTTGGCTTGAATGGCACCTCATCGCCGCAAGATACGCTTTTCGCCTGCCCGGCGGATGCGTTTTACCCAAGCGACATCACCACAAATGGCCCCTACCCACCGCAGTATGTGCATGAGAGTCTCCATGACCAGCCCATTTTTGATTTTTCGAGTTATGCCTTTAATGGTGGAGACAACGCCACACGTCCGCTTCAATTACTCACCAATATCGTCGTGACACGGCCCGGTCTCACCGGGGTGAAAATGAGTTCTGTAAGACACCCCGGCAGAACACTATTGGTTACGGAAGCCTCGGCACTCTGGCCGTGGTCATGGCACGACCCATCGCCTCCCGTTCAGTTTAACGACGCAAAAAGCGTTGTCAGTTTCGTGGATGGCCATGTCGGTTACATTAAAATCTATTGGCAAAGCACACATCCCGTTGGAACCATTTCTTATGCGGCACTATACGACCCTCCTGCTAGTTACGATTATCAATGGAGTCCCAATTGATTGCTCAAAGCCATAATTCGCCGCTTACACTGCATTGGATCGTTAAGGATGCAGTCCGGGCTGGCTGCGAATAAACACCTCTTGCATTAACCCCTGAATCTGTTATGAAATTCCTGCCTCAGAGTGGCCGGTTTTGATTCGACCCCGGCTGGCTGGCTTTCAAGTGACCGGTGACACCAGTGAAGCCCCTGGTTATTATCATCATAGTTGCCGTGGTCGGCGTCATAGCCGGGGTTCTATTTCTTCGTTCGCGCGTCGCGGAATCAGGTACAATCGCAGGGCTTCCCCAGCGACTTGCGAAGCTCAAGCAGCGGGATAACGACCCGAAGGCATTTCTTGGCTTCTGCACCTGCGACGAGGATGCGCTTTACTTCGTCCATGCTGATGGAGTGTTTTATCTCGATTACGAGCTGACGACACCAGCAAAGAGAAGCCACGCAGATGCCTTTCGCAAGACAGCCGTAGAGTTGGGTTTCTCGGTCATTGGCACCAGCTATTATGGGCAGTATCCGGTTCTCCGCGTGAAGACCGGAGATACAGAAGCGCAGGCAGCAAAAGTTGGTTTGAAGTTTTCCGAGCGGCTTTTCGGACATGACGAGAATACGGTTTATGAGTTTTTACCATGACGATTTTGCCAAACAACGGTCGCAGACCGCCGATTGGCTGAATAACATGAAACAGTTGCAGACAAGCTACAGAATGTATATGGACGACAATAACGATTATTTGCCGCCAAACGAGGTCATCCCCGACACGGACGTTTCATGGGTCCTGGACAACGCACAAACCATAAGGGGTCAGTCCTAGAATTTTGACACTTTTTCCCGGTGACAAGAGAAATTGAATCGGCAGAATACGCCCTTGAAGATGGCCAGGCCCTTGCGCATTCAATATCCCGGAGATGTCACCGGTCACTTGAAAACCAGCCAACCGGGGTCGAATCAAAGCCGGCCACTCTGAGGTGTTTTTTTGAAATCAGGTTTCTTGATTCAAGCAAGGTGCTTTAGGCTCCATTTTGCCGGCAATCAGCGTTGGCTTCGGCGAAGTGTCAGGCGTCAGTCGTCCTTTGCCGTACCTTCTGAACCGGCGGGCTCCCGTTCGCTGCACTGGCGGGTTGGGCAGCCCGGCGGCTGCGGAGACCCAGCGCCAGCGATGAGATAGCAAGACCCGTCAGGAAACCGCCGACGTGCGCAGAGTTGCCAACCAGAAGTGAAGTCGTGATGTGGTTCAAGATTAGGCCGAGGGCCAGGACCAGAACCAACATGGTACCTGCGATAACCATCTGGCGAACGCCGGAAGGCTGGCTTCGGTGAGCATATCCCCATGCGAACATATTCTGGTTTCCTCATGCCTTCAATATTCATTCTGCCATCGTACTACGGATCAAAACCGAAAGGTTGCAGGGAATTTTTGTGGGGATTCGGAACGACTTTTTCGGGAGCTTTACTACAAATATTACGCTTCCAATGAACCTCCGGTTTCGGGGAGCCGAACATCACCCGTGTCGGAGACACGATTGGAAATAGCCCGGCGTTTCAACGCCGGGTCCCCGATCCGAAGTGTGTAAGTCCCGAAGGGACGGCTGAAGGCGATACGTTCGCCGATCGGAATTTGTGGCGCCAGGTCGGCCGTCCCTCCGGGACTTGGGTTCTTTTTTCTCGATACCCGGCGTTGAAACGCCGGGCTATTTCCATCGATCCCTCCGGGATAATCCGCGGGAATTCATTCGCATGAGAGGAATAAACTCGCGTGAAAAGGGCCTGACGGGAGCTTGGGGCTTATTGGGTTCGCGTGTTCTACAAATACACCAGCCCCACGGGCTTCGAATGGATCCCCGTTTCTTCCGTCACCCGTCCACGCTCTTCGTGTCAGCCAGCAATCCATTTATCCGCCAATCCATCAATCCAAAGCTGGTTATCCTTCAATCCAAATTTTCTCTTCGTCGGTTTCGGTTTCAGTTTCGCAGGACTTTCCCGGCGCCCGGGGATACGGGCTGCGACCGCCGAATTTGTTCCAGTTTTGAAATAAACGCTTTAGGTCCGCCTTCCAAATAGCCCTCCTTGCGGCCAATTTCCTGGCCCGCCGGGTTCAGCGCCACATAGGTTGGAAAGCCAATCACTTTGAATTCAGCCTGCAAAGCCGCGTTGTTTGTTTTAAGAGCATCGGTTTGTGTTGTAAAATGCGGAAAGTCCAGGAGCACCATTACCAGGTTGGTTTTGGCGTAAGCGACAAATTCAGGTTGGGACAAAACATCCTCATCAAATTTTCTGCACCACACGCACCAGTCTGAACCGGTGAAATCGAGGAGGATGATTTTGTTTTCTGACTTGGCTTTTTCCAGGGCTTCCGGCAAACCGGCAACCCACGGTAATCGGGACATTTTCTTTTCCACAGCCGAGATTTCGGCCTTTACGCGGTCGTTTGGGACCGTGGCTTCCTGTTCCTCTTCCTTTTGAGATTTGGCGATCAGGATTTTCCCTTCTGGCAGGGAAAATTCCTTGTCGGACAGGGGTTTATTGATTTCAACCTGGTCAAAAAGCCAATCCTCCAGTTCTTCCCCATGATAGTTTCTCTTAATTTCCCCGATAATGACCGTGTCATTCTTCCGGATGTAGTAATCCGTCTCGGAACGGATGAATCGTCTAAGATCCCCTCCGAATGCTGCTTCCTGAGCTTTAGTGACTCCTTTATAAACAACTGCCTTCACTTGATTCAAAAAAGGCATCGTCATGCAGCGGGCGATGACGATGCAATCATTTGTTCCGACCGTTTCAAATTTGACCAACCTGTATTCGTATGGATGCTCAAATTGTCGGGCGACTGAATTATTAATTGTATAATCGTCTCCGGTAATATATTCGTCGTCATCATCGGATTCCGTTTTATATTCTCTTTTAATTATCCGGCCGTTGATAAAAACATAATTGCCGCTTTTAAGGGCGTAGTACGTCCACTGAAACGTTCCGTTTTGGATATACCTCTTTATTTCCAGGGTACCGTCGGGGTTTTTTCTTTGGAACAATTCCAAATGAATATGGCTATTGGGTTTTTGGAAAGGATTTGTGATTTGTATAGATGCCGTGCCGGACTTTTGGGCATGAAGGAAACCAAGTCCCCGGGTCGTTGCTTCAGCATTTGAGAGGATTAATTCGGGCGAGTCCTTCTGCCACCAGTCAATTTCGAGAGGCCCGGCAGCGAGGCTTGCAACCGGCAAAATCCAGGCCAGTAATATCACTTTGAGCATATAATAATATAATCCGGGATTTCCGGTCTAAACACGTGGCACATGACCGGCATGTGCCGTTTTTGTGGTTCTCGAAGCACTCCGCATCATTTCGAGTTTATTTTTCATGCTATTTAGACAATCCAGCGCGCACTGAGTCACGCCATCCCCGAAGATTTCGAGAATCAGAGCCGCGACCGTGAGGCAGGGGTTCCTTTCACGCTAGCGCCCGCGCGCATGAACCACCTATTCCGCTCCCTCACGGTCGCGGCTCTGTTCCCAGGAATCCATCAATCCATCAAAGCCTGGTTACGCCCTCGTTCCCATCCACGCGCACCTGTTTTTTCAAATTCGCCAACAAAAGCACACTTTTTAATCCTAAAACGGCGTTCGTTTCTTGTTGCATCACCTATATATAAAAATGTGTCACGACCTTTCCCCCGTAGCGCAGCCGTCTCGGCTGCGGGTTCAAGCACCGTCTCGGTGCGTGTTCCTGAGACTTGGGACTGTTCTCACGCTTTCCATGAACCGCCTACAAGCGCGGCTGTGTCGAAGACCAGCCGCAGCGCGTTGCAACGTTCGTGGCTGCTGCGGCTGGTGCCCCTTTGCCCCGCACACAGCCGCGCTCCGTACGCCAATCGGTTCATGGTCCCAATGCATGCGAAAAAAATCGAAAGAGGGCTCTCCATGAATCGTGGTGGTGGAACACGGCGCTCTTCGCAAGTGGCGCTGCCATCGCCGTGTAGCGCCGCGTGCAACGGCGCAATCAACGGCCGACGTCCGAAGTTCCAAGTTCGATGTTCAGGTGAAGGACGCGCACCGCTCATTTTCCATCTCCCATCTTCGCCCGTTTCCCGAATGGCTTACCAGTGACATCCAAGGGCTGAAAACTGAAAACTTAATCTTTAAGCGCAACGGTGAAATTGGTACGTTACAGTCATGTCACGGAAGACGTCAGAGCCGCATCACAGCTGGAACGATGTAATCGGGGTCATATTATTGTTTGCCGCGCTGCTGTTGTTCGTTTCGCAAGTTACGTTCGACCGGTTCGATATTGCTTTGTTAAGCGAACCCCACAATCAGCACATCCACAATTTGATTGGTTGGGCAGGCGCGTATATTGCGTGGTTCTCATTTTTGGCGCTGGGCCTGGTCGCATATGTTCTGCCATGGCTGTTGGCATTTTTCGGCGTCGCGTATTTGCTGCAGTTTTTCAGCTATTTGCGCGAGCGTTTGTGGTGGTCTTTGATTTGGGCGTTTGTCCTGGTGATTTCATTGACGGGGATGCTCCATGTTTTTGACAATGCGCATTGGTTTGGGGACATTCACGAATCCATCGGAGCGCAAAGCGCCGGGGGCTTTCTGGGCTACGCTACTTATGGACAGACCCGCAATTACAATTTTGGTTTTTCATTGCTGGCGCCCATTGGCGCGACAATCGTTTACGGGTTGCTGGGCCTGATCAGCCTGCTTTTTCTGACGAATTTCCGTTTGGGTGAATGGATTCGGTATTTGGTCCAGAGCCGCGCCGAAATCCGGCGGGAAAAGGCCGCGGCTATACCGTCGCTTCCGGAAGCAGCGCTGGAACGGCGCGCGCGGGACCTGGAAAAACAGGCGAAGCAACTGCAGGAACAGGTGGCCCGCTCCGGGCTCGGCGCTGACATGCAGCCGGTGCCCGAACCCACCGTCCGCGACCTCTCCGTGCCGCAAGCCAAAGGCCCGCGCATCCGCAAAACCACTCTGCCGGACGCCCCAAAGACCATCGAGCCTGCCGATGAAGGAGACGTCATTCCGGCGAAAGAAGTGGCCGCCGCGACTACGGACGACGTCCTCGGGAAAAAATCGTCGGACAAGGCCGGTGGAAAAGCTGAGGAAGCAAAATCAGTCGAGACAAAGAGCGAGGTCTCGGCGGTCAAAGACGAAGCCGATAAGCAGGATAAACCGGCGGCTGAAAAGCCTGAACCGGAGATTAAAATCACAGGCATCCTGCCGCTCAAACCAAAGGCAAAGCACAAGCCCATTACCGTGGCCCAAACGCCCATCATCGGCAATTACCAGCTACCGACCCTCGATTTCCTGCAATTGCCGGACCTGAACATTAAACCGACCGAATCCCGGGAAGAGCTCATGGCCAATGCGCGGCTGATGCAGCAAACACTCGCGCAATTCGATATCGAAGTCTCGCTCGGTGACATCACCAAAGGCCCGACCATCACGCGCTATGAATTGCATCCCGCGCCGGGCGTTAAGCTCGAAAAAATCACCGCCCTTTCAAACAACATCGCCGCCGCCCTCAAGGCCGAGCGCATTCATATCCTGGCGCCGGTTCCCGGGAAAAGTTCGGTAGGCGTGGAAGTTCCAAATCTCATTAAGACAAAAGTCATCATGCGGGACCTTTTGGAGTCGGACGAATGGCGGGCGACCAAGGCAAAGATTCCCCTGGCGCTGGGCAAGGATGTCTATGGACATCCGATTGTGGCGGACTTGACGGAAATGCCGCACTTGCTGATAGCCGGCAGTACGGGGTCGGGCAAATCGGTTTGCATCAACGCGATCATCGCGTCGCTGCTGTATCGTTTCTCGCCGGACCAGTTGCGGTTTGTGATGATCGATCCAAAGGTGGTCGAACTGCAGCATTACAACGCGCTGCCTCACCTGGTTGTGCCCGTCGTGACAGACCCCAAAAAAGTCATTCTCGCGTTGCGTTGGGTCGTCAACGAGATGGAAAAACGGTACCAGATTTTTGCGAAGGTCGGCGTGCGTAACATTGGGACGTTTAACGCCCGGCCAAACAAAAAGCTCGTGCCGCAGGAGCCGGAACTGCCGCTCATGTCGAAAAAGGAAAAGGTCGAGCCGGGCGCGGAAGGTTTTGCGGTGGAAGTGGACGAGGAAATTGTAGTGCCGCGCGAAGACGACATCGTCATTCCCGAAAAACTCAGTTACATCGTCGTTATCATTGACGAGTTGGCCGACCTGATGCTCGTCGCGCCGGCGGACGTGGAAATGGCGATTGCGCGAATCACGCAGATGGCGCGCGCGGCGGGCATTCATTGCATCGTCGCCACGCAACGGCCGAGCGTGGACGTGATTACGGGAGTCATCAAGGCCAACATTCCCGCCCGTATCGCATTTCAGGTGGCGGCCAAAGTGGATTCTCGCACGATTTTGGACGCGATGGGGGCGGACAAGTTGCTGGGCAAGGGCGATATGCTTTATTTACCGCCTGGCTCGGCGAAATTGATCCGGGCGCAGGGCGCGCTGATCACGGACCAGGAAATTCAAAACATCGTGGATTTCATCGCGCGGCAGGGCAAACCGAACTACGACATCGAGATTCACCAGCAATTGTCCAAACCCGCCGCTTCGGACATTCCCAGCGGCATTGATGAGGACGAAGAACTGATCCAGGACTGCATCGAAGTCATCCGCAGCGAGCAAAAGGCAAGCGTGTCGTTGCTACAACGGCGTTTGCGCCTGGGCTACACGCGCGCGGCGCGCATCATGGATGAACTGGAAAACCGCGGAATCGTAGGCCCCAGCAAAGGCGCCGAACCGCGAGACATCTTGATTGATTTGGACGGTGGCGGGGCGGACGGGGCAGGGCAGGCGGCGGTGTGAACTGCGGAACGTTAAAGCGTTAAAGCGTTGAAGCGAGCAGAGCCTGTCAGCCGTTGCTCGGTCGATTCGTGCCGGCGGCACAACCGGAAATTAGCCAGACACGGAGTGTCTGGTTGCGCCAAATTGGGGATTCGTCCTGAAGGGACAAAGGAATTATACGAGCGTTCCCTACGGTTTGGCCCGCCCCGCTTGCGAAACCGTTGAATACAATATATTTTTAACCGATGACAGTTTCACTTGACAGCGATGTTGAAGAATTCCTGCAGAAGCAGGTCCGTGGCGGCGTTTGCGCGGATGTCAGCGAACTTGTGAATGACGTCATTCGCTCGATCCGTGACCAACAACAAAAGCCATTTGAGGTGACGCCGGAATTGGAAAATTGGTTGCTGGAAGCCGCAGATAAGCCTGCCACGCCCCTTACCGCCGATGACGTTGATTCCATTCGAAAACAGGTTCGTGCGCGCCATAAATTATGACCGCCCTCAAATCGGCCGAATTTCTCGCCGATATTGAACGACAATACGAGTGGTATGCTCTCAAGGCAAACTTGGAAATTGCGGAGCGCTATCTTGACGCGGTACAGGCGACGGTTCGACTAATTGAACTGCATCCGCAAATTGGGCCAATCGGCACTTTCGTTCATAAGCGGTTGAAAGGATGGCGTTACTTTGTGGTTTTTCGTCCTTTCAACAAGCACGTTCTCTTTTACGAAATTGTCGGCGACAACATAATCCTCCGACGGGCGATGCATGGACACCGGAATTTGCCGAGGCGCTTGCTCGAAAGCTAATTCCCCCAAACCCAATCGCCTTTGCTAAAGTCCGTCACCCATCCGTCCTGATTGCTGGGCACTTCCTGGCCGCCATCGTCGATTTCGTTCCATCCAACTGAGTAGAGCAAAAATTTGCCATCTTCCGTCCGGCGATAATGCAATGGCTGGCTGTCGATGATGTCCTGCGGATTGGATTCGATGAATAAGCCAGCACGAAGAGGACTGGCAGAATCACGCAGAAGGCCATCAATATCCATTTTACCGTGTTCACGCGCCGTTGCTTTACAAGATTGCCAACGGCCCGTCAACGTCATTACAATGTCCCCAAAATGCCTACGGTTGCAGAACAGCTGCGCTCGGCGCGCGAAGCCAAAAAACTCACGATTGAACAGGTCGCGGACACTACAAAAATCCGAACGGACCATATCCGGGCTCTCGAAGAGGGTAATTACAACGTTTTTTCAGCGCCCATTTATATCAAGGGTTCAGTCAAGAACTACGCTACTTTGCTCAAACTGGATGTGCCGAAAATTACCGGCGACCTGGATCGGGAATTGAAAGGCACGCCCAATTTCAGCGAACCGCCCCCATTGGTGGAGCAGTCAAGGACGCCCGTTGACCGCGTGATGTTCCTGCTTTCCAAATTGAATTGGAAGGTCGGAGGCATGGCGGCGTTAGTGACGGGAATTGTGGCGATCTTTATCCTGGGGCATTTCGCCTTTCGGCATCTTCATCACAAAGGCAAGGCCCCAAACCTGCCGCCGGCCATGTATCAATCGTCGGGTTCGGATGAAACACTGCCGCTGAAGCATTGACGGTTCGGTTTGCGCGAACCGTCAGTTCAGCGAAAGCGAGTTGAAGAAGATAGCCCGATCTGCCGGATGTGGATTTGCGGTCAAAAAAATCACGTAAAGGACGTAAAAACGTCCGCCAGCGAGAATCATTTTGTATCTGACTGAATAGTTCCCTTTTCCTCCGACTGCATATTCAAATTCTCTGGCCGGATAGCCATCGAATGTCGATTCCTGTTCAAATACAATTTTTGCAGGTCCTTCCGGGATGGAAAGATTCTCCGTTTTTTGGAGAAATTCCTGCGGACTCTTTTTCACGTCAGGTCCCATAAATTTCGCGCTGTCTTCGTATTCAATTGCGAACGAGTTTACCGGGGTATAATTGACATAGAAAAGATGACCTGCATTGGTCCCGGTAGAAACGTTCACCGGCAGATTGGTTGTCACAGGGATTCCGGGAAACATGATGGAGAATTTTCCTTCATGAGATGAGAATCTTTTCCACATTTCAGCGGGCAGGGTTTGGAACTGGATCCGCATTTCAGCGGTATCCGAATGTCGCGCCTCTCGATAGAGAGCAAACAGGCCAATACCGCTGAGCAGCAATATGCCGAGAAGCGCCCAAAGAAATAGATCGCGATTCTTAAGGAATTCGATCACAGATGGATTAATTCAATAAACGATACCAATTATCCCGCTGGCGGGGTTCGTAGCCGAGGTCAGAAATCAGGCGTTTCATATCGGCCACGCCCATGCGAAACGTGGTGCCGGCCTGGGAAACGACGTTTTCCTCGATCATGATGCTGCCCAGGTCGTTTGCGCCGTATTTAAGCGCAATTTGGCCAATGTCCAGTCCCTGCGTCACCCACGAGCTTTGCACGTTTGTGAAGTTATCCAAATAGATCCGCGAGAGGGCCTGGGTGCGCAGATATTCATGAGCGCCGACGGTTGGCGCCTTTAACTTCGTGTGCTCGGCCTGGAACGTCCAGCAAATAAAGGCGGTAAAGCGCCCGGCGTTGTAAGTCAATGATTTGTCCTGCTGCGCTCGGAGGCGTTCCAGGTGTTCGATGCGGTCTTCGATGGTTTCCACGTGGCCGAACATCATCGTTGCGCTGGAATACAAACCGAGCCGGTGCGCCACGTCCATGACTTCGAGCCAGTCGTCACTCATGGCTTTGAGCGGGGAAATCCGCCGGCGCACCCGGTCCACCAGAATTTCACCGCCCCCGCCGGGAATGGAGCCAAGGCCCGCGGCGCGGAAATCAGAGATAATTTTTTCGAGCGGCTCGTTGAAAACCTCCCGGAAATGGATGAATTCGCTGGGACTAAAACCGTGAATATTGAAATCGGGGAATTTATTTTTGACGTGGGACAATAGATCGAGATACCACTGTTTATTGAGCCTGGGATGATGGCCGCCCTGCATGAGCATTTGCGTTCCGCCCAGGGCAATCGTCTCTTCGATTTTTCTGTCCATCTCCGCAAGCGTGATGACGTAGGAGTCATCGTCCTTCTCGACGCGGTAAAATGCGCAGAATTTGCAATAGACGTTACAGACGTTTGTGTAATTGACGTTTCGGTCCACGATATAGGTGACGATGTCATTGCCGCGTCCGCCGAAGTCGGAGGCCTTGGCAAGCTGGCGGCGGCGGTCGGCGAGGGCGCCCAGTTCCTCGATGGGCAGGCGGTACAGTCGCAAGGCATCCGCCTGGGAAATGCGTTTGCCGTCCCAGACTTTTTGGAGCAAATCGTCCAATGTGGCGTCGTAAATCACGGTGTTAAGCTTATACTTTGTGCCTTGAGTCCACAAGCACGAGTCCTGGTCGCGCATCTTGACACTGTTCTTAATGTCGCTGGTGGTAGGGACATCGCGCTGCGATGTCCCCGCCCGCGCAGAGCGGGCGGAACATGTGTGGAACGAGGTCCGATTCCACTTGTTGCGCCGCTGCACGCGGCGCTGGACGCCGCAGCGCGGCGTCCCTACCAAGAACAAGGGTCAAGATGCGCCCATTTCCGTGCGTTTTCGAGCTTTCCTTATTGTTTTTAAGGGGGAATTCTCAATAAAAAGGTTGCTTTCAGGCCTCCAGTTTGGCTTTATCCCTGCTGTGCCAGACAAGCCGCTAATGGAAAAACGGCGACGGATGAGGATATTTTATTCGGGCCAGGTACAGGGAGTCGGGTTTCGCTACACTGTGAAATCCGTGGCGGCAGGATTTGAAGTAACGGGAACTGTGCGTAATTTAGATGATGGCCGGGTAGAATTGATTGCCGAGGGGCGCCGCTCCGAATTGGAGGCGTTTCAGACGGCGATTCGCGACTCCGGTCTTGCTGGATTTATTCGTGACGAGAATGTAACTTGGACCGATGCACAAGATGACATCCGCGGATTTGAAATCACTGTATGATGCATAACGGACGCGGGACCGAACTGAACGAAGTGAAGCGGGAGTCCATCTGATGGATTAAAATCCTGCCGCGGGTTTTTTACTGAAAAATGAAATACGCTATAATTGCAGACATTCATGCCAATCTGGAAGCGCTGACGGCAGTGCTTGCGGATGCCCGGGCGCAAAACCCGACGCATTATGTCTGCCTGGGTGATGTCGTGGGCTACAACGCGAACCCCAAGGAATGTTTAAAGATCATCCGGGATATGAATATCCCCTGCGTAAAGGGCAACCACGACGAATACTGTTCGATGGACGAACAGTTGGAGGGTTTCAATCCCAACGCCGCGGAGGCGGTCCATTGGACGCGCCGGCAACTGAGCGCCGATGACCGCGCATGGCTTCGCGACCTGAAATATACCAAGATGGTGGCCACCTTTTCAATTGTTCACGCCACGCTCGATGCGCCGGACCGTTGGGGATATGTTTTTGACAAGCTCCAGGCGGCGGCCAGCTTCCCGTATCAAACCACGCCGGTTTGCTTTTTTGGCCATACCCACGTGCCGGTGGCGTTCATGCGGGACACCGTGGTGCGAGGCGGGACATTTTCCAAATTCAAGGTGGACCCGGCGAAAAAGTATTTCGTAAACGTCGGCGCTGTGGGCCAGCCCCGCGACAACAATCCCAAGGCGGCCTATGTCATTTATGACCTCGACGCCGGGACCATTGAATTGCGCCGCGTGGAGTATGACATTGCCACCGCCCAGGCAAAAATCCGTGAAGCGGGACTGCCCGAACGGCTGGCTGAGCGATTGGAATTTGGAAAGTAAGTCGCTAACGGCGAGGCGGCGCCGGTTTTCGCGTTCTTTTCCCGTTGTCCGTGTGCTTTGAAAATTCTCATCCTGAAACCAAGTTCACTGGGGGATATCATCCAGGCGCTGCCCGTCCTGCGTTTGTTGAAGCTTCATTTCCGCGACGCGGAAATTTATTGGTGGGTTGATTCCCGATTTGCCTCGTTGCTGGAGGGCGATCCGGATTTGGCCGGCGCCGTATTGTTTAAGCGCGAGCGATGGACTTCACCGGTTCATTGGCCGGAAATGGCGCGCAGCGTCCAATGGATGCGCTCGCAGCAGTTCGATTGGGTCATTGACCTGCAGGGGCTTTTCCGCAGCGCAATCTTTGCCTGGCTTGCGCGAGGCAACCTGCTGATCGGCCTGGACAATCCCAGGGAAGGCGGCCGCGAAGGAGCCAGCGGGCTTTACGACATCGCCGTGGGCGCGTCCGACGATACCCATGCCGTGGCCCGCTATCTTTCCGTTCTTCCGGCGCTCGGCGTCCCAAAGCACATGAATTTTCGTTGGCTGCCGGAGCGTCCTGACGTGTCGGCCGGCGTGAAGTCGAAATGGGCGGAGGCGGCATCCGGGCGCACGCGCTGGATCGCCATTCAACCAGGCGCGCGCTGGCCAACGAAGTGCTGGCCCGCGGAAAACTTTGCTGAGTTGACGCGTCTGTTTGCGCAGAACATTCCTGATGCGCGTTTTGCGGTCATGGGCGGCGCGGAAGACAGGCCTCGCGGGGAAATCATTTCCCGGGCGGCGCCGGAACGTGTCCTGAACCTGTGCGGAGAAACGACGCTGCCCGAAATGATTGAGTGGCTGCGGCTATGCAGCCTGATGATCACAAATGATACCGGCCCGATGCACGCCGCCGCGGCACTGGGCGTGCCGGTTGTCGCCCTGTTTGGGCCAACCGATCCGCATAACACCGGGCCGTATGGGCAGCTTGAGAATGTCATGCGGATTGAATTGCCGTGCTCGCCGTGCTTCAAGTCCTGGTGCCGATGGAAAAATCCAATGGAATGTTTGACGGCGATTTCGCCCGAGGCGGTATTTCGTTTTGCGGAGAAGAAACTTGGAAATTATTCCGCCGCGGCCAATTCCATATCGCGCGTGTAATAGAGAATACGTCCGCAATTCAAGCAGGCGACAATCTCCTTTTCAGACTTGCAGTTCACCAAAATTTGGGCCGGCAATTTCATGTGGCAACCGCCGCAAACGCCGTGGTTGATGCCCACGATGACGTTGTCGCCCTTGCTCTTGAGCAAGCGCTCGTAGCGGTTGCGCACGGTGTCATCCACCGCCGCCGCCAGTTCGGCGCGTCCCTGTTGGAATTCGGAAAGTTCCGTTTTTAGATTTCCTTCGCGCTGGTTTAATTCGCCGACCTGCTTTTCGACGAGGGCTTTTGCGGCGCTGGCTTCGGCCATCGCGCGCAGGACCTCCTTTTGGGCGGTTTCAGCCTGCTCCATCAGCTCAATTTCATGATCTTCGATTTTTGTGATTTCGGCCTTGCAATGCTCGATTTCCTGGGCCAGGGCCCGGTATTCTTCGTTTTTGCGGGTCTGGAGCTGCTGGTTGGCGTATTTCTCGATCTGCGACTTTTTGGATTCCACCTCGATTTCCAGGCGTTTGCGCTCGGATTCGATCTGTTTGACACGGGTCTTGGCGGCGTCCAATTGCGTCTGCGCAGTGGCGGATCTGGTCTGGAGCCCGACGCGTTCGGGTGAAATGTGGGCGAGTTCTTCTTGAACTCGATGAATTTTGCGGTCGCGGTCCTGCAAGACCAAAAGTTTCTCTATCGTGTCCAGCATTGAAACACCAAGATTAGACGCATCACGGGCGCAAGTCAATGCGGCGAATCGGTTGAAAAATCGTTTCAACGTTCCATTAAATCTGGCATCTAATACTCATGCGACGCGCTGGAATTGTGCTTTCCTTGTTTTTCTGCCTTATGGCCTGGGCTGCCCGCGCCGCACACACCCAGGCTTCATTGGTTTTGTCCGATGACGCCGCCAAACCCGGTGATACGGTTTGGGCTGGAGTGTGCTTAAAAATGGAGCCGGGATGGCACACGTACTGGAAAAACTCCGGGGACGCCGGCATGCCCACCACCATAGCCTGGAAATTGCCCTCCGGCGTGACAGCGGGCGACATCCAGTGGCCGTTGCCCGAAAAGCTTCCCCCGGCCGAAGTCACCACGTACGGCTACGACGATGAAACAATGTTGCTCGTACCGCTGAAAATCGGGGCAAATGTCCCGCCCGGCCCGATTACGTTAACCGCGAATCTGACATGGCTGGAATGCAAGGATGTTTGCATTCCGGTCAAAACAGCCGTCCAGGCGACGCTCAACATCGGTAGCGAAACGAAGCCGTCGGCTGACGCCGTGGCGATCAATAAATGGCAACAGCAGGTTCCCCGAGATGCAACGAACTTCTTTCTTATTTCTGCCGGATGGGAAAAATCGGCAAACGGCGATACAAGGCCGCTCATCATCGTAGCTGCCCCGGTGACGGATGACACCGTTCCCGTTGAGTCAGCAGATTTCTTCCCCGCCGCATACGACAATTTCGAAATCCAGCCGGCCACTGACACAATTGGTCTCTCGCCCGACATTCGGCTGCGGAAAAATGTGAAGTTGTTTTCCGGCGATTGGCCCAAAGAAATAAGCGGCGTGCTGGTCATCAGCGGAAATCATCAGCGGTTTGGTTTTAATGTCCAATTTCCCATTGCCGATGAAGCGCCTGCGATCGCAATGACCGCGGCGCCACCGGCAACGGGAACCAACGCGGCAACCGGATCAGGCCGAATGACTGCGCCAATATCCACCGGACTGTTGGTCAAATATCTTTTCTACGCCTTTGTCGGAGGGCTGATTTTGAACGTCATGCCCTGCGTTCTGCCGGTGATTGCGTTGAAGATTCTCGGCTTCGTCAGTGAGGCGCGCAGTGAGCCGCAGCGGGTCCGCAATTTGGGATTTATTTATGCAGCCGGCGTGCTGGTTTCATTTGTGGCGATGGCTCTGATTTTTATTGGCCTCAAAGCTGCGGGCCATCAAGTGGGGTGGGGGATACAGTTTGGCAGCCCGGTTTTTGTTGTCGGCCTGACGGTGCTCTCAATGCTCATCGCCCTGAATTTGTTTGGCGTGTTTGAAATTACGCCCGGCGCAAGACTAATGGACACAGCCGGAAATCTGGCATCCAGGCACGGGGCCGCGGGCGCATTCTTTAATGGTCTGCTGGCGACACTTCTTGCTGCGTCCTGCACGGCCCCGATTTTGGGAGGGGCGCTTGTGTTCGCCTTTGCCCAAAGTGCGACCACTATTTTCCTAATCTTTCTATTTATTGGGATCGGCCTTGCCTCGCCTTACGTCATTTTGAGCTGCAACCCCGCACTGCTGAAGTTCCTGCCAAAACCCGGCGCCTGGATGGAAAAATTTAAAATCGCCATCGGCTTTC
>Ga0335075_10004195_pt1 | contig 22594 bp, 18 predicted proteins | sample Lox_Sample_24_FD_206723 | JGI IMG/M metagenome (GOLD analysis project Ga0335075, IMG submission 206723) | Soil microbial communities from Loxahatchee National Wildlife Refuge, Florida, United States - Lox_Sample_2.4 | ecosystem: Environmental > Terrestrial > Soil > Wetlands | place: USA...
TTTATAGGCCCGAGGCTCCCGGCTGGGAGTTCGGCTGCGCTTATTTCACGGTGACCGCGTCGTCTCGGCTACGCTCCCGCGGCTGCCGTCGCCGGCACGGGATCCTGATCCGTAGCGGCCGCGAGAACCGCGGCGGTGGTGCCGGTGACCAGCCCGGCCCGCCCGACGGCCGCCGGGTCGGCCGGTGAGCGGTCGGGGAACCCGGCCGACCACCCGTTCACCGTGGTCGGCCCCGCCTTCAGCAGCCGGCCGGCATAGCTCTCGTCGGGGATCCTGGCGTGCCCGTTACAGTACTCAACGCCGATCTGCTCGTCCGGCTCGTGCAGGTAGACGGAGACGGAAGTCGACGCCACGTGCTTCACCACGTCCCCGCCGAGTACGCCCTTGTTGATGGCGTGCGCCCGAAACGCGAGGACGTCCTCGACCCCGCCGACCAGCATCGCGATGTGGTCAAGCTTCGCCGGCTCGCCCTGGCCGATCGCGAGCGCGTGGTGGTACTGGTTGCCGCAGCGCAGGAAGGTGATGATCTCTTCGATGCGGTCGGAGACCAGGAAGCCGAGCGCGTCGGTGTAGAACGCCCGCGCCGCCGCGACATCCGCGACGAAGACCACCGCGTGCAGCAGGCACTCGATGCCCCGCGCCGGCGCGGGCGACTGCGGGAGGGTGAGCATCTGCTCGTAGATCTCCCACTCGATGCCGTCCGGCGCGCGAAACCGCAGCGCCCCGGTGACCCGGTCCCGGGCGAAGTTCTCGCCGCGGATACTCGCCACCCCCAGCCGGTGCAGGCGGCGCTCCACCTCGTCGATCGCGGCGGCGTTCACGGCCCGGTAGCCCAGCCGGATCAGGCCCGGCTCGGCACGCTGCTCGAGGCGGACCCAGTGGTGGCGCGTGTCGCCGCTCAGGAACACGACCCCGTCAGCCCGCTCCGTCACCTCCAGCTGGCAGACGTTGCGATAGAACTCGGTGGCACGGTCGAGATCCCGCACCCCATAGGCCACGTAGCCCATCTCCTGAATCAGAGTCATCTCCCGGCTCCTCCCTGAGCGTCGTCCGCAATCGTGGCCTGGCGGGGGTTACCGCCCGCGTTACCCGCGGTCACGGCCCGCCCGGCGGCTTGACCCGCCAGTACCTGGCCAGCGAGCCGGCATCCACCGGAAGGTCGATCCCGGTGATCATGCGGGCCGCGTCGGAGAACAGGAAGACGGCGGCGCGCCCGTAGTCCGACGGCGCCGGGAGCCTCCCCAGCGGCACCTGGCCCGCCGCCACGCTCAGCGACGCCTGGGTCGCGGCGTCCGGACCGGGCACGCCCCACCGGGCGGCCCGCTCCAGCGCCTCCGCCGGGTCGGTCGCGGTCGGGGTCAGGCTGTTGACGCGGATGCCGTATGGCGCCAGTTCCGTCGCGGCCGAGCGGGTCATGTTTAGCAGCCCGCCCTTGGCGGTGGTGTAGCCGATGTTTCCCGGCTCGCCCTGGTGGCCAGCGGTGGAGATGACGTTCACGATCGCTCCGCGCCGGCCATCGGCGGCCAGCTGCCGCGCGATGAGCGAAGAGAACAGGAAGGCACCGTCGAGCATGACGGCGAGCTGCCGCCGCCATTGCGGAAACTCCATGTCGAGGAGCCCGTTGACGGCGTAGACGACCGCGCCGTTGACAAGCAGGTCAATGGGGCCGAGCGCGGCGGTAACCTCCGAGACCGCGCGGCTGACATCGGTCGGATCGCTGGCATCGCAATCCACCGCGCAGGCGGTTCCGCCTTCTCCCTGGATATCCTGCGCGGTCAACGCCGCAAGACGAAGATCTTTGTCTATGCAGCCTACTCGTGCGCCCGCCCGGGCGAGCTCAATCGCTATTCCCGCGCCGATATTTGGGCTTGTGCCGACCATCACCGCCGTGTGACCGGCGAGAGGCCGCTCAATTGCCGCTGGCTGGCTCATAAGAATTCCTTAGGCTCGGTCACGTCGGGCACGTTAAGGCCGATGCCTCGCCCGGTCGCGGCCTGGTAGATGGCCAGCGCCGCGATTAGGTCCTGCGCCGCCGTTCCGACCGACTTGAACAGCGTGGCCTGGGCGCGGCCCGTCCGCTTGACCCGGCCCGCCAGCAGGTCGTCGAGGGTGCCGTGCGGAGCCCACTGCGACTGCTGTGCGAGCAGAGCCATGACGTCGCCGGACTCACTGCCGACCTGGGCCGCGGAGGTATCAAAGACCACGAGGTCCGGGCGCAGCAGTGCGTCGGTATCGATCTCGCGCAGGAACGGCGCCGTGGACCCGATGGACACCACGTGCTGTCCCGCTTCCAGGGTCGAGCCACGGTAGGCCACCTCGCCGCCACGTCCGGTGTTGGTCGCCACGACCACCACGTCAGCCCCGGCAACCGCCTGCTCCGGACTGCCGGCGGGCTCGATCGCTATCCCCAGTCGCTTCGCCATCCGCTGCGCGAATTCCGACCGGCGGGCCGGGTTGCGGCTGTAGACGCGGACGGTGTCGATGTCGCGGACCGCGCACACCGCGGCGAGGTTGGTCTCAGCCTCAAGGCCGGACCCGATGACCCCGGCGGTGCGCGCGTCGGGGCGGGCGAGGTAGCGGGTCGCGACGCCACTGGTGGCCCCGGTCCGCAAGGCGGTTAGATAGGCGGCGTCAATCACGGCCAGTACCTCGCCGCCGTCGATCGCGGAGACGATCACGGCGTACCTGACGCCCTCTTCGATACTGCCGTAAAAGAGCTTGAGACCGAGCACGCCGGCCTCGGGCAAGATCGCCGGCATTACCCGGAACATAGTGGTTCCCAAGCCCAGGTTCAGTCGCTCGGGAATGATTGCACCGGGCCCGGTTATCTCGGCGCGTAGGCCTTGGTCGAGCGAATTAACGAGCGCTCGCATGTCCGCTACACCGCGCACGTCCTTATCGCTCAGAATTAGCGTCACCGAACCCCCTAACGTAAGTGAGAGATATCGTCAGATGGTCGCAGCGCGCTCGTTATTCCATCCGTTACCCACCTTCGGGCCCGGGCCACACGGGCCCGAGCAGGCACGACGGGTCGCGCCGCGACGGCGGGGGCAGGGGGCCGCCAGGCTGCGGACCGCACCGGGCGGATGGCGACGGGTTATGCCGCTGCGCCGGCCCGGGCTGACATAAGGGCAGTAGGGCGCACCGCAATAGCCGCGAGCGGACCTTGCGGCGGGGCATCCTAATTCATCGGCACTATCACTCACAACCCTTTACGAAGAGTCACGTGCCTTTAACCGTGCGTCCAACGAAAATTATCCGCCGGGTAATAGTTGCGATGCCAAGAAGTTTGACGGACACTCTGAGGACATACCCGCGATACACGCACGAGGGTGGGCTCGGCGCCGGTCGCACCCGTGTCGCTGCATGTGCCATCGGCTGGCTCAGGGAGGAGCATGCGTGCCATCTAGTGATGCCCATCGTGACAGCGTGAACGCGCCCCCTGCTCCTCCGCCGACCGCGGCGGCGTTTCCGGCCGCCCTGCTGCCGCACCGCATGCGCCAGCCCGGGATGCCGCGTGGCGTGCTGCGGCGGGAGCGGCTTGACCGTCTCTTCGACGAGATGTTCACGGCATGCGGGGCGCTAGTAGTGTCGGCGGCGGCGGGGTCGGGCAAGACCGTGCAGGCTCAGCTATACGGGGAGGCCCGGGGCCTGCCGGTGGTGTGGCTCACGCTCGGCGCGGTGCACGCCTCGCCCCGGGCCCTGCTATCTGCCCTCGGGGAGGCACTGCGCCCCCGCTGGCGCTCCGACGCCCGGATGCCGACCGGACCAGTGCTGCACCTGGAGGCGACCACCGAGGAGATGGCCGCCATCATCGCCGACGCGGTCCGGTCCGAGCACGCACTGCTCGTCATCGATGAGTGCGAGCACTTGGTGTCGTCGGCGGAGGCGCAGCTTGCCCTGGAAACGTTCCTGGAGTACCGGCCCGACTCGCTCAAGGTTCTCCTGCTCAGCCGGACCGACCTGGCGGGACCCCTGCTGCGGCGCATGCTCGACGGCCGGATCGGCTTGGTGGACGATGACCAACTGCGGCTCACGGCGGCCGAGAACGAGCAGCTCGCCGAGCTACTCGACGGAACACCTGAGCAGCTAGACCCGGTCTTCCAGGCGACCGGCGGGTGGATCGCCGGCGCCGCCTTCAGCTTCCGCTACGGGCTGCGCGAGCAGCGGGTGTCGAACGACCTCCCGTCGGTGATCATGGCCGACGTCCTGTCCGCGCTTCCCCCCGCCGAGCAGCAGTTCCTGCTCGACACCTGCGTCCTGGACGTGGTAACCCGGCAGGCCGCGGTGGCGCTGTGCGGCTCCAGCGCGCACGGGCTGTGGGACGCGATCCGGTCTGGGCACCTGCCGTCCACGACGATGACGGAATCCAGCATCACCTACCACTCGTTGTTCCGTTCGTTCCTGAAGCGAGAGCTGCGGGCGCGCGACCCGCAGCGGTACGTGAACCTCACGTGCCGCTACGGCCGTTACCTGATGGCCCAGCACAACGTGGAGGAGGCGACCGAGCTCTACCTGTCCATCGGCGAGCTCGACCAGGCCCAGGCCGCCGCCGAGGCTGCGGTGAGCGGGCTATGCGACCGCTCGGACTGGGACACGTTCATCAGGTGGGGGGATACGTTCGGCCACGACCGGCTGCTCAGCAGCCCGGTCTTGCTCAGCGCGCAGATCAGGTCGCTGTTCGGGCAGCGGCGCTTTGCGGAAACCGCGGCGCTGATCCGCAAGCTCGACCAGCGCGGCCTGCTGCGGTCCGCGATGCAGGCCGATCCCGCCCTGCTGGCGACCGCCGCCTGGGCGCTGCAGGCCGACCCGGCGGAGGCGCGCCGGCTCCTGGACCGCTACCAGGGAGACTACCGGGCCGAGGTCGTACGGTTCATGTTCCGTGCCTGTACCGACCTGGTTCCCGCCTCGCCACCCCTCGGCTCGGACTGGGGCGATGTCGAGCGGATCATGAGCTGGGGGCTGCTGCTCCAGGGCAGGACCGCCGAGCTGCGGGCCTTCATCCCCAAGGAGCCGCACACTGCGGTCATCAACCCGAACGTCATCCTGGCCGCTATCTTCGGCGGCAACATGGACGAGGCTAGGGAGCTATGGGAGCGCGTCCCGCAGGAGATCAGGGATCGTCCGCAGTCCCATTTCGTCGAGGCGATGCTGCTGCTGAGCGAAGGGGAGCCGGAGCTCGCGCTGGCGGCGATCCAGGTGGCGCTCACGGACAGCCGCAAGACCACGTTCTTCTTGTTTCCCGCTTACGAGGTCATCTCCGGCTCGGCCGTCGCGAGGACGCGGTCGCGGCGCTCCATGACGGCATCGAGCGCACCGCCCGGTCCGGGCAGTCCGCGCTCCTCGAATGGGGCCAGGCGTTCCTCGGTCTTGCCCTGCTCGACGGAGACCAGCCGGACGCGGCCCGCCCGCTGCTGAACGAGTGCGTCCACTCGATGAACAAGGCGCACCGCCGGCTGTTCCTGCCGTTCGCGGCGGCCTGCCTGTCCGAGGCCGAGGCCCGGTGCGGCGACGTCGAGGCCGCGCACGCGGCGGCCGACCTCGCCTATCACACGGCGGCCCTGATGGGGACCTTCTCCGCCCTGCTGCCGGCGCTGCGGTCCTTCCCAGGGATCGCCAAGCGGGAGGACAGCAGGGACCCGGGCAAGATGCGCTGGCGGCGGCTGGTCATCGCCCCGTCGGCCAGGCCGCCCCGGCGGGTGGCCGCAGTGGGCGGCGTTCAGTTGGGGCTGCAGCCGTTCGGTCCCGACCGGGACATCTGGGTCAACGGCGTGGCGCAGAAGATCGGCCGCATCAAGATCATCGAGCTGATGGCGCTGCTGGTCCTGCACCCGGACGGCATCGACCGCGCCCGGCTGCACTCCGCGCTATTCCCGGAGGCGACCCTGCGCAACGGCGGGAACCACTTCCGCCAGATAGCGTTCAAGTTCCGGCAGATCACCGGCCTGTCGCTGGACCGCCGGGACGGGAACGTGGTCGGCCTGCCGGCCGACACCATCGTCGATGCGGCGGACGTGCGGTTCGAGGAGCTCCTGCGGACCGCGAGTTGGGTCACCGACGACGAACGTGTCCTGCGGCTGCGCGGGGCCCTGGACCTCGTGCACGGCCCCTACCTCGGCGGCAGCAACCTGGACTGGGCGGAGGAGCGGCGCAATCACCTGGAGGTCGTCCAGGAGGAAGCACGGCTGGAACTCGTCCGGCTCCTCGTTGAGCTCGGCCAGCCCCAGGTTGCCCGGCAGGAGTGCGAGAAGCTGCTGGCGATCAACCGCTACAGCGACCCCGGGTACCGGCTGCTGGTTCAGATCGAGCGGATGGCGGGCAGCGAGAGCTCCACCCTCGCGGCGTACCGGCGCGCGGTAGTCGCCCTCGAGGAACTCGGGCTCGAGCCGGGCGACACCCGCCGGCTGCTGGAGGCGCGGCCCCCCGCGTCACGCCGTCCCGCCGCACCATCCAAGCCGGCCGGTGCGCGGCCTGCGGCCGAATCTGGTCAACGGCTGAACTCCCGGTTAACGCGACCGGTAATGGCTGGCCGCTGATGGTGCGGGTGTGAATCAGGGACCACTTCAAGGCATCCGGGTTATCGAAGCGGGGCGCTTCGCCTCCGCTCCCTCATGTGCCACCATCCTCGCCGACTGGGGCGCCGAGGTCATCAAGCTGGAGCCCCCGGGCGGAGATCCTGCCCGGGGACCTGGCTCCCTTGACCCGGAGGCCGGTCAGCTGGTTAACCCCCGGTTCGACGTCCACAACCGGACACGCAGCAGTGTCGCGCTCGACCTCACCGCGGCAAGCGGGCGCGCCGTCGCGCACCGGCTGCTCGCCACCGCCGACGTCTTCGTCACCAACCTGCGCCAGCCTGCCCTGGAGCGGCTGGAGCTGGACGCCGCCACCCTGCGGACGCTGGTCCCGAAGCTCGTCTACGCGCAGGTCACCGGTTACGGCGAGGCGGACAGCGACAGCCGACGCAGCTACGACCACGGCGCGTTCTGGTCATACTCGGGCCTGGCGGCACTGTTCGCGGACGGTGACGGAGTACCCCCGCAGCCGGCGGGCGGCCTGGGCGACCGGGCCAGCGGCTCGGCTCTCGCCGGGGCTGTGTGCGCGGCGCTGTTCGCCCGCCAGGGCACCGGGCAGGGTGAACACGTCTCTGTGTCGCTGCTCGGCACCGCCATGTGGCTGATGGCGTCGGACGTCGCCGACGCGCTGCGCGACCCGGACCGCCGACGGGATTCCGACCGCCGGTCCGCCGCGATCCCCACGGTCAACTGCTTCCGGTGCGCCGACGGGCGCTGGCTGTGGCTGCAGTCGATGCTGCCCGAGCGCGAGTGGGAGGCGCTGCTTGACGCCCTTGACGCTCGCTGGCTCGATGAGGACCCGCGGTTCGCGGGCGGCAACGGGCGGCTGACCCCGCAGGACCGGATCGCGCTGGTCGAGACCCTGGATGAGATCTTCAGGCACCGGACCGCCGCCGAGTGGTTCCAGCGGCTGTCAGCGGCCGGGCTGACTGCGGCCGAGGTGCGCGAACTGCCGGAGGCAGTCCGCGATCCGCTCGTGCTCGGCAGCGGCGCCATCCGGCAGGTCGCGCACGCGTCCGGCGCGTACGCCACGGTCAGCTCGCCGTGCTCTTTCGCCGGGGCCTCGCTGACCGAGCCGCGCCCCGCGCCGACGGTGGGCGCCCACACCGAGGAGATCCTCGCCGAGATCGGAATCGACGAACCCGAGCTCAAGGAACTGCGCGCGACCGGCGCCTTCGGGCAGTAGGCCCGGCGGCACCGGTGACCCGCGGGCAGGCGGGGGCGGCGGCCGGACTAGGCCGCGTCGGCGGCCCGCGCGGGCTTCTTGCCGGCTGCGGGCTCCAGGTCGGCGATGGGGCGCAGGCCAACCGAGGCACGGGTACGGTAGCGGCGGTTCACCGAGATGAGCACCGCAGTGAAGGACTCGATCTGCCTGGCCAGCCGCAGCGGCCCCGCGTCGATGCCGGTGCGGCCGGTGACAGCCACGCACAGGCGCCTTATGGTCTCCTTCGCTGCCTCGTCGTCCCCGCAGACCAGCACGTCAGCGGCCGACAGGTCTTCCCGCAGGTCCAGCAGCGAGCGCGCGGACAGGTGATGGAACGCACCGACCACCTGGCTGCCCGGCAGCAGCGTCGCCACATGCTCGGCGGCACTGCCGTGCCCGGTGTCGATGTGGTGCGGCCCGCGGGCGTCGAAGCCGATCGGGTTGGCGCAGGACACGACGACCTTGCCGCTCAGCGCCGGGCCGAGCCCGGCGATCAGCGCCCCGTCCGGGTCCCAGGGCAGGGTGAGCAGGACAACCTCGGCCGCGGCCGCCGCGGCGTCGTTCGTCATCGCCGCCGGCCGCAGAGCGCCGGCCGGAAGCCGTTCGGCGAGCAGGTCCGCGCAGTGCGCCGCCCGGTCGAGGGACCGGGAGCCGATGATCACGCGGTGCCCGGCAGCCGCCAGGCGCAGCCCGAGGCCGCTCCCGTGCTCGCCAGTGCCCCCGATAACGCCGATGCTGAGGGAAGAGTCGGCCACGTCAACCTCTCGATAGGTATCCAGCGAAGGCATCCGATGCGCCTTCGCGACAACTATCGAGAACCGGCGGTTATCGCTGTCGTTAACCAGACCGCGAAACGGCCCCTGATCTCCGTGTTAACGCTGCCGTTACGTGCCCTTGCGCCCGGTATCCGGCCTGCGGCACAGTCGGTGCAACGACCTCCGGGCAGCGGCAGAGGTCACGCGAGAAAGGCAGGTGTCCATGCCGGCACTCACCGCCGTCGACGACGGCCCGCACGTCCCGCCGGAGGTCACTGCCCCGGGCTGGCGGGAGTCCTGGGCACTGGACTGGCACGACCGGACCGCCGGGGTGGCCGCAGCCTACCGCGTGCTGGCGATCCCGGGCGGACGCGGCCCGCAGGCCCGCTCCTGGACGCTAGCCGGCGGCGCGGTCACTACCCGGGCCGAAGCCGCCGGACCAGGCCTGCACGTGGACGCCCACGGTGTCCGCGCGGGCGGGCTGAGCATGCGGGCCCTCGTCCCGCTGCGCTCGTACGCGGTCACGGCCGGGCCGGGAACCCACCTCACCTACACGTCCGGCACCGACGACGCGATCCGATTCTCCATGAGCGGCCAGCGCGCCGATCCCGGTGAGCACTACGAGTCGTTCGGGACCGTGGCCGGGACGATTCGCGGCTGCGGGGACCTGACCGAGATCGCGGCGCTGGGGCACTACCGGCACTCGTGGGGCGCGCTTGACCCCGGCGCGCGACTCGTGCGGTCGGTCCACGGCACGTTCGGCGGCGGCCTGTTCTTCACGGTGTCGGAGTACCGGACCCCCGCGGGCACCGTGGCGGTCGGCTACCTCGCAGACGACGCCGAGTTCCACGGGGTGGAGAAGGCCCGGCTCCAGGTGGAGACAGACCGCCGCGGCCGCCCCCAGAGCCTCGACCTGATGATCGCGACCGCGGACCGGCGTGACTTCCGCATCCTGGGGACGGTGATCGCGGCTGCCTTCGACGGGCCCGGGTTCGCGGAATTCAGCCTAGGCCGCTACCGGGGCACGGGGGTCATCGAGCTTCACCCGCGACGGTTAACGCGCGGCATAACGACGGCCGCGGCTAGGTCGCCGACAGCAGCGTCCCCGGCGCGGGCGACAACAGTTCCTCGTGCCACCCGGTGCAATAGGCCCGAGCCGCGGCACGCCACCGGCCGATCCGGGGATCATGAGAGGTCATGAGGCTGATGTGGCTAGCCACGTCGGTGGCCCACAGGCTCACCGCCGTGGTATCGGTCATGAGCGCCTCGTACATCCCCACCAGCCGGTGCCCGTGGTCGAGCGCCACCGGCCGCCACTGCTCGTTCATGGCGGCCAGGTAGTCCCGCCCGACGCCGGGGCGGACGGCGGTGACCTCGTGCACGAACAGCGTGCCCTTGACCCCGTCGGCCGCGAGCTGCTGCACCGGCGGCGACCAGGGGACGCTGGCCATCAGGAAGTCCTCGCCGCCCGAGCGGACCTCGTCGAACTGGTCGAAGTAGACGTCCATCTGGCGGCGGGCCGACCCGTAAGTGCGCTCAAGGAAGTCTCCCCACCCGGACCAGCCGCCGGGCACCTGCCAGATATTGAGGACCGTCGGCCAGCGTCCGGTCATCCCCACCGTCTGCCAGGTGCCGACCATGGTGAAACCCTGCATGGTCTTGGCGATCTCCTGGTACCGTTCCCGGGCTTGCAGGCTTCGGCAGGCGATCGTCTCGTGCACGAACAGTTCCATGGCCGCTCAGGCCGGGTTGCGGCCGATGAAGAACTCCGCGTCATCGTCCGGGGCATCCAGGATCCCGGCCGCCGCGGCCCCGGCCCGGTAGGCGCTCATCTGCGGCGCCACCAGCCGCTGGGTGGGCATCCGCAGCGGACCCCCGTTGAAGCCGGCCAGCCAGGCCTGGTACTTCCAGGCCATGCGGTGCACGCTGTTCGCGCCCGCGACGCCGATCCGCTCGTTCGCCCGCCGCGCCGGGTCGACCTTCCAGTACAGCTCCATCGCCTCGGCGTACCTGCCCTGATGGCACAGCGACAGCATCGCGGGCACCGCGCCGCCCAGGCACTCGGTGTTGGAAGTGGCGATTAGCTGCAGCGGCAAGATCGTGGCCAGTGGAATGGCCTGCATCTCCAGGGGCATGGTGACGATCACCCGGTCGCTGAGGGCGTTCCAGGTCTCGGTGAACCCCGCGATGGCGGGCATGCCGCCCTCGGCCTTGACCGCCGCGACGTTGGGGATCTCGTCGACCATCTCGGTGAGCATCTCCAGGGGGATGGACGCCGGGTGCAGCCGCTCGAAGCCCCACAGCGGCACCGGGAACAAGATCACCGCCATGCTTGTCTCCGCGCAGAACGCGGCGGTGTAGTCGTAGATGTCGCGCAGCGACCTCGGGTAGAAGGACGGCGGGTAGGACAGCAGGGTCAGGTTCGTCCCGGCCTCAGCGGACCGCTTGGCCACCTCGATGTTCTCCGCGAGGGTGTTGAAGCTCGCGTGAAAGATCAGCTCGAGCCGGCCGTCGGCCTCGTCGGCGGCCCACTCCACCATCTGTACGTACTCGTCGGCGGTCACCGCGGTCTCCGCCACCACTAGCGCGCCCTTGAAGCCGAGCTCGATCTCCCGGCGCACGTCGTGCCGGATCGCGGCCTCGTTGAGCCCGCTCAGGTCGCTGGTGTACGACGGGATGATCACGTTGCACACCCCCCGCATCTCGGCGCGGGCCCACTCCCGCGCTTCCATCCGTCCGAACCGGGCCATCGCCCACCATCCTTCTGTCGTATACGGTCCCCTGAGGCGGCAGCCGTCAGGGTCACTGAGAGCCGGCCGCGGCGAGCTTGTCCCTGATGAGCTCGCGCAGCCGGAATTTCTGCACCTTCCCGGACTGCGTCTTGGGCAGTTCGGTGACGATCTCCACCCGCTCGGGCAGCTTTTGCCGGGCTAGCTGCTTTCCGGCCAGATACTCGGTCACATCCGCGAGCGTCGGCGAGGTCCCCGGCACCGGGACGATGAACGCGCAGGCGCGCTCGGTCAGCACCGGGTCGGGCATGGCGACGACCGCCACTTCGCGGACAGCGGGGTGCTCGAAGAGGAGGTTCTCCACCTCGGTCGCGCTGATGTTCTCGCCGCCGCGCAGGATGATGTCCTTCTTGCGGCCCTGGATCGACACGTACCCGTCGGCGTCGGCCGCCGCCAGGTCGCCAGTGCGGAACCAGCTGCCTGCGGTGAAAGCGTCCTCGTTGTCGGCCACGGTCAGGTAACAGGGGAACATCTCGGGACCGCGGACGAGAAGCTCGCCGGTCTCCCCTGCGGGCAGGTCCGCGCCGGAGTCGCCGACGATGCGATACTCGGCCCCGCCGATGGCCTGCCCGTCGGTGCCTGCCCGCTTATCCTCCGGCGCTCCCGGCGGCGAGGTGGACAGCGTCGGGAACTCCGTCGACCCGTACACGCGGGTCGCGGTCGTGCCCAGCCGGAGTTCTGCCTGCCGGATCAGTCCCGGCGGCACGTCGGCTCCGCCGCACGCGAAGACCCGCAGGGACGACACGTCGTAGGATGCCAGGTCCGGGTGGTGCACGAGCCCGTGCAGGAACGGCGTCGCGGCGACGGTGAACGAGCACCGCTCCGCCTCGATCAGCCGCAGGGCCGCGGCCGGATCCCAGATGTCCTGCAGCACGACGCGGGTGCCGAGCATCGCGGGCAGCTGCAGCCCGTACAGCAGCCCGGTGATGTGGGTGACCGGCGACGGCATCCACACCACGTCATCGGGGCGCAGCCCGTACACGTCGATGATGCTGCGGCACTCGTAGTCCAGGGTGTTGTGGGTGTGCAGCACGCCCTTCGGGTCTGCGGTGGTCCCGGAGGTGAACATGAGCAGCATGGGGTCGTCGGGACTGCGTTCCACCGCCGGGGGCGCCTCGCCGTCCCACCGCAGCAGTTCTTCGAACGGCAGCTGGCCCCCGGCCTCCGTTGCCGGCGCTGTCTCCCGTCGGTCTGCGGATCGGGCGACCACGACGTGCCGCAGATCCGGCAGCCCGGGACGCAGCCCGGCGAGCATGGCCGGGTAGTCGAAGTTCCGGAACGTCTCCGGCACCACGACGACCCGGCTGCGCGCCTGGCGCAGGATGTAGCCGACCTCGCGCTGCCGGTAGATCGGGATGATCGGGTTGCTGACCGCGCCCAGCCGCAGCACCGCGTGGTGCAGGATCAGGGCCTCGTGCCAGTTGGGCAGCTGCCAGGAAACGGCTTCCCCCGCCCCGATCCCCAGCCCCGCGAGGTGGGCCGCCACCGCCCCGATCGACTCCTCAAGCTCCCGGTAGGTGATCCGGGTTGACGCGTCGATCACGGCGACCGCGTCAGGGAACTTGCGCGCGGCGGCGGCCACGTGGGCGTCGATAAGGTCGTCGCGCCAGTAGCCCGCCAGCCGGGCGCGGTCACGCCGACCGGCGGGAACGGCGACGCGGATCATCCTAGGAGAACTCCTTGATGCGGCTGGCGACCGTAGGCAGTTCGGCCAGGTGCGCGGAGAACCAGCTGCCTGCCGCCCGGGCGGCGAGGTCCAGGGCCGTCAGGTTGCTGTAGAGGGTCATGTGGCTGGTGTCGGGGAGCACGACGAGCTTCTTGTCCGACGAGGGGATCGAGTCGTAGACCGCCGTCTCGAGGTCCCACAGGGTGATGTCGTCCTTGTTCGCGACGATCAGCATCACTGGCTTGTTGACCAGCCGCTTTGCGTAGGGCGCGGCGTTGTAGGCGAGCAGGTGCTCCACCGACGCGATCGTGTTGCGGTGCTCGTGCGAGGGGGCCTGGGTCGCCTTGAGCTCGTCGAACACCACCTTGACCTCGTCGAACGGCCAGGTGACGAGGCCGTCCTCGGGTCTCTTCGGCGTGCCGGACATCGGGATGTAGCTGTGCTGGCCGCTGGTGAAGCGCTTGCGCCGGTCCTCCAGGATGGCGTCCTGGAGCTTGCGGAACCGCTCCGAGCCGTGCACCCGCCACATGTTGTCGTAGCCGTCAATCACCGGCACGTTGCTGACCACTACCTTCACCCGCGGGTCGATCGCGCCGAGGATGATCACGTGGCCGCCGCTGTAGGAGATCCCCCAGGCGCCGATGCGGTCGGCCGCGATGTCCGGCCGGCCTTCCAGGTAGGTGATGGCGTTTTGGTAGTCCTCGATCTGGTCCCACGGGTCCAGGTGCTGGCGAGGTTCCCCGTCGCTGGCGCCAAGCCGGCGGTAGTCGAAGATGAGGGCGGCGAAGCCGCGGTCGACGAATTCCTTGGCGTACTGCGGCTGGCGCAGTTCCTTGACGTAGCACCACCCGCCGGCCATGACAATCGCGGGAAACGGCCCCTCGCCCTCGGGTAGGTAGAGGTCGCCGCGGACTGTCTCGCCGCCGCTGGTGAACGCAACCTCGTGCACGGACATGTCGAAAGGCTCCTGTCTGCCGGTGTTTCTCCCAGCAGCGTCCGACCCTCGCGTTATCGGCCTCGTTATCCGCTCCGCCCCCCTGTGCGGCACTGTCCGCGGCCGATAATGCGGCCCGTAATGAGCGGATTGCCACACTGCTACGGTCCCGGTCACGGACGACACTGGAGGGGCGCCTGCCATGGCCTACCGCGACGGAGTCGTCATCGATGACCGGTCGCGCGGTATATTCCGCGTGCACCGGTCGGCGATGACGTCCGAGCAGATCTTCGCCGACGAGCGAGCTCGTATTTTCAATCGCTGCTGGCTGTACGTCGGCCACGCGTCCGAGGTCGCCAGGCCCGGCGACTACCTGCGGCGCTGGGTGGGCGGCCAGCCGGTGATCTTCCTGCGCGACAGCGCGGGCACCGTGCGGATCCACTACAACACGTGCACGCACCGGGGGGCGACCCTGTGCCGGGAGGAATCCGGCAACACCCGGGTCTTTCAGTGCTTCTACCACGCCTGGACCTTCGACACGACCGGGAAGCTCGTCGTGACCCCCGGCGCGGACGCCTACGCGGCCGGATTCGATAAGGCTGACTACGCCCTGCGCGGTCCGGCCCGGGTGGCGGAGTACCGCGGGCTGTACTTCATCAACCACGACCCGGACGCCGTTGACCTGCTCACCTACCTGGCCGGGGCGACCGAGTACCTCGACCTCATCCTCGACCAGGGCGACGAGGGAATGCGGATCGTCGACGGCGCGCACCGTTACAGCGCCAAGGCGAACTGGAAGCTCATGGTGGAAAACAGCATCGACGGCTATCACGCGCCCACGGTGCACGCCACCTACATCGACTTCGTCAAGGACAGCGGCGGCGGCCAGAACCCGGCCGCCCTCGGCACCGGCGGCGGCCTTGACCTCGGCAACGGCCACGCGGTCATCGAGAGCGTGGCCGCCTGGGCCAAGCCGACTTACTGGGAGCCGTTCTTCGGGGACGAGGCCCGCCCGGAGATCGAGGCCAAGCGGGCCCGGCTGATCGGCCGGTACGGCGCCGAGCGCGGCGAGCGGATCGCCGGGAACTTCCGCAACCTGCTGATCTTTCCCAACCTGATTGTCAACGACGTGGCGGCCATCACCGTGCGGCGGGTGGAGCCGGTCGCACCAGACCGGGTCTCCGTCGAGGCGTGGGCGCTGGCCCCGGTCGAGGAAGCAGCCGGCAGCGCCGCGCTGCAGCGCCGCCTGGACAACTTCCTCACCTTCCTCGGCCCGGGCGGGTTCGCCAGTCCGGACGACGTCGAGGCCCTGGAGTCCTGCCAGCAGGGGTACGCTGCCCAGCCCGCCGTGGAGTGGAGCGACATCTCCCGCGGCATGGCCCGGGTCCCCCTGCCCAATGACGAGCTGCAGATCCGCACGTTCTGGCGGACGTGGGCCAGCCAGCTGGACGACGCCGGGTTCCCTGAGCAGGTCGTGGATGTCGAGGCTCCCAAGGTCTCCCAGCCGGCGGCCCGGTCATGACCGCCGCAATCACCGGGCAGGACACCGGGCTCCGCAGCCGGGTCGAGGACTTCCTGTACGCCGAGGCCGCTCTGCTAGATGAGTGGCGCCTTGACGACTGGCTCGGACTGCTCACGGACGACGCCCGCTACGAGGTGCCGAGCACCGACCGGCCCGGCGGCCACCCGGATACCACCCTCATGCTGGTCTCCGACACCCGGTCCATGATCACTGCCCGCGTCAAGCGGCTGAACAGCCGCAAGGCCTACCGCGAGTTCCCCTGGTCGCGCACCAGGCGCATCGTCGGCAACGTCCGCGTGCTCGCCGTCACCGAGTCCGGGGAGCTTGAGGTGACCGCGAACTTCGCGGTCTACCGGACAAGGAACGGCCAGACCCACTGCTACGCGGGCCGCTCTCTGCACCGCCTGGTGCCCGACGGAGAGGGATTCCTGATCGCCTTCCGGCGGGCCGAGCTCGACCAGGAGACCCTCGACGAGCACGGGACGCTGAGCATCATCCTCTAGGCCACACCGCCTACCTTTCGTGATGGGACGACAAGCACCGTGGATCGCCGCCTGACCCAGAACGCCGAACGCCTGCGGTTCCGTATCGACGCCACCCGCTGCGACGGCCAGGGCGTGTGCGCGCTCGTGGCGCCGGAACTGTTCGGCCTGGACCGCTACGGGCTGGCGTACGTGATCCCCGGATCGCAGGAACTCGCCGACGCCGACCCGGATGTGCGCGCCCGGGGGCTGGAGGCAGACGCGCTCTGCCCACGCAACGCCATCCGCGAAGACCCGGCCCCGCCGGCCAGGCCCGCTCGCGCGACCGAGGCCGAGGCTGAGGCCGACCAGGAGACGGCGGACAAGCCAGCGGAGCGCGAGGCCCTGGCCCCTGAGCGCCGGCCGCGTCTGCTGCTGGAGGAGCCGGAGACGGTCGCCGGCTGGCGGGAGCGCGGCGGCTGGGCCGACCATGACAGCGCCGCCCTGATCGACCTCGTCGAGCGGGCGGGGATCCTCGGCCAGGGCGGCGCGGCGTTCCCGGCCGCCGCCAAGTGGCGGCGGGTCGTCGGCGCCGAGCGCCCGGTCGTCTTGGCCAACGCGGCCGAGCGGGAGCCGGGAACGGTCAAGGACCGGTACCTGACGGGAAGCCGGCCGGGACTGGTTCTGGACGGTATCCGGCTGTCGATGGCCGCGGTCGGCGCGGACGAGGCCATCATCGCCGTCGACGAGGACGCGACCGCCGAGCATGACGCGCTGACGGCGGAGATCACCGAAGCCGCGCGGCTGGGCCTGCTGCGCGGCGAGATCCGCGTGCACAAGGTCCCCGCCCGGTACGTCGCGGGCGAGGAGACTTCTGTCATCAGCCTGCTCAACGGCGGCCCGGCGATTCCGCGGATCAGGCCGCCGTACCCGAGCGACTCGGGGATCGGCGGGCGGCCGACGCTGGTGCACAACGTGGAGACGCTCGCCCAGGTCGCGCTGGCCGCCGCGCTGGGCGCGGCGGAGTTCCGCGCGGAAGGCCTGCCGGAGGCACCGGGTACCGGGCTGTTCTCCGTTGGCCCGTTCGGCGGCCCGGCCCGTCTCGTGGAACGGCCCCTGGGCTACCCCCTGCGCGCGCTGCTCGCTGAGACAGGCCTCCTGGACGGCGCCCGCGCGGTCCTGGTCGGCGGGTACGCAGGCGGGCTGCTGCCCCCGGACGCTTTCGACACGCCGCTCGCCCCGGCGCCCCTGGCCGCGGCCGGAGCGGCGCTCGGCACGAAGTCGGTGCAGGTGATCGGCGAGCATCATTGCCCCGTGCGGGTGGCCGCCGAAATCACCGGCTACTTCGGGGCAGAAAGCGCGGGCCAATGCCCGCCGTGCTCACGCGGACTGCCTGACATGGCGGCGCTGCTGGCCGCCCTGGAGGCCGGAACAGCGGGCGCGGGGACGGTCACTGAACTACGCGGCTTCATGTCCACGCTTTCCGGGCGCGGCGTCTGCCGGCTGCCCGACGGTGCCGCCCGGGTCACGCTGTCGCTGCTGTCCGCGTTCGGGGACGCGGTGGAAGAGCACCTTCGGGGCGGCTGCCCGCTCCACTGAGGCCATCGCGCCCGGGCAGGCCTGCGCCAACCTCGCGGGCGCAATATCTCGGCCGCACCACGGCGCACAGGTAACGGCCAGCATAACAACGCCGATGCGAGGTTCGGCTCACGTCAGCTTGGAGGGCCGATGCACACCACAATTTCCCTTGCCATCGCCGGCCTAGGATCCGGTGGGGCCATTGCTCTCATGACGCTCGGCCTAGTGGTGATCTACCGGGGTTCCGGAGTGCTGAACTTCGCCCACGGGGGGATCGCCACAATGGCGGCGTACGTCTTCATCCGCTTCTACTACGACTGGGGCTTGCCGCTGCCGGTGGGCATCATCATCGGCGTCGTCGTAGCGACCGTCATCGGCGTCGTGTTCCAGTACTTCGTCATCCGTCCCATCGCGGACGCCCCGGTGCTAACTAAGATCGTCGCCACCCTGGGTCTGCTCGTCGCGCTGGTGAACCTCGTCTCGCCGATCTTCGGCAACGGCCTGCCGCCGCCCCTGCAGTTCCTCCCGGCCCAGCGCATCCAGCTGCCGTTCGGCAGCCCGCCGTTCGGCCTCGGCGAGGACCGGCTGATCATCGCCCTTGTGGCGGTAGTGGTCGCCATCGGATTGTGGGCCCTGTACCGGTTCACCCGATTCGGGGTGGCTACCCGCGCCGCGACGGAGAACGAGCGGGCGGCGATCTTGCTTGGCCAGTCGCCGCAGCGGCTCGCGGTCATCAACTGGGCGCTTGGGTCGGCGCTGGCCGGCTTCGCGGGCATCCTGCTCGCCAGCCTGGTCCAGCTCACCCCCGGGTACTACACCGAGCTGATGATCCCGGTCGTCGCCGCCGCGCTCGTCGGCGGGTTCCAATCGTTCAGCCTCGCCGCGATCGCCGGGCTCGTCATCGGCTGCGGGCAGGCGGCGCTCGGCCTGTATGCCGTGTCCTGGCAGAACGCGACCGGAGTTCCCGGCTGGCAGGAGGCCCTGCCCTTCGTCATCATCGCCGTGGTGCTGTGCCTGCGCGGCCGCAGCATCCCCGAACGGGCGTTCCTGCTGAACCGGCCCCTGCCGAAGGTGCCCAAGCGGCAGTCCGGCAAGACCCTTGGCGTGATCGCCGTCGCGGGCATCGCCTACTATGCGCTGGTGCCCGGCGAGTGGGCCGACCCGATGACGACCTCGCTGATCGGGGCGATCGTCTTCCTGTCCTTCGTCGTCGTGGTCGGCTACGTGGGCCAGATCTCGCTGGTGCAGATGGGCTTCGCCGGAGTGGGGGCGCTGACCGCGGCCCAGGTGGCGTCGATCTCGGGGATCCCGTTCCCCCTCCCGCTGATCGTCGGGGCGGCGGCCGCGGTGCCGCTCGGCCTGCTCATCGGGATCCCCGCGTTGCGGGTACGGGGCATCAACCTGGCTGTCATCACCCTGGGCGCGGCGTTCACCCTTGAGCAGATGCTCTTCAACGACCCGTCTCTCACCGGCCGCGACACCGGTCTCGTCGTCGCCGCACCGACCCTGTTCGGGGTCAGCCTGAACTCGGTCACCAACCCGCGGGCGTTCGGCTACTTCGTCCTCGCGGTATTCCTGCTGGCGGCCATCGCCGTCATGCTCGTGCGGCGCTCGCCGCTGGGCATGCGGTTCCTGGCCATCCGAGCCAACGAGCGCGGGGCAGCGGCGGCGGGAATCTCCATCACCCGCACCAAGCTGGCGGCCTTCGCCATCGCGGGAGCGATCGCCGGGCTCGCCGGGGGCCTCATGGCCTACCACGACCTGAACGTCTCGTTCACCGACTTCACCACCCTCGCGTCCATCACGTACTTGTCGCTGGCGTACCTGGGCGGGATCACCTCGGTAGGCGGCGCCCTGACCGCGGGCATCCTCGTGGTCAGCGGCGGTGTCGTCAGCAACCTGTTCGGCACCGGGTCCTTCAGTACCACATGGATCCCGGTGCTGGCCGGCCTCGGCACCATGCAGATCGTGGTCACCCAGCCGGAGGGACTCGTCGGTGCCAACGCGGCACTGCTGCGGCTCGCGGCCCGAGCCCTGCCCCAGTGGGCCAGGCGCCCCGCCCCGACCACACCAGAGCCCGCCAGTGACCCCACGGACCCCGCACCAGCCGCGGTCGCTGCGCAGCCGCAGGAAGCGAACACGACCGGAGGAAGCCAGCATGCCTAGTCACGCGGCCACGCGAGCCGCCCCAGTCGACGAGCAGCGGCGGGCGACAGAACTCGTCATCACCGGGCTCTCGGTCTCGTTCGGCGGCGTGCATGCCCTGAGCGACGTCGACCTGTCGATCGCCGCGGGCGAGCTCGTCGGCCTCATCGGGCCGAACGGAGCGGGCAAGAGCACCTTCGTCGACGCGGTGACCGGCTACGTGCGGCCGACCGGCGGGCAGGTGAGCTTCGACGGCCGGGCCGCGACCCGGTGGTCTCCGTCCCGGCTCGCCCACGCGGGGCTGGTGCGCACCTTCCAGCACCTGGAGCTGTTCGATGACCTGACCGTCTGGGAGAACATCGCCATCGCGGCCCGGTCAAGCTGCCGCGGCTCGGCCGCCACCGCCGCGCGCGCCCTCGACCTGTGCAAGCTCAGCGACATTCGCGACTACGTGGTCACGCAGGTCCCCGCGGGCCGCCGCCGCCTCGTCGCCCTGGCCCGAGCGCTGGCGGCGGCACCGATCCTGCTGCTGGCCGACGAGCCGGCGGCCGGCCTCGACAGCCACGAGTCCGCCGAGTTCGGCACCGTGCTGCGCGGCCTGGTCGACGACGGGCTCGGCATCCTGCTCATCGACCACGACATGAGCCTCGTCCTGTCGGTCTGTGACCGGCTCGCGGTGCTCGTCTCCGGGGCCAAGCTGACCGAGGGCACGCCCGCTGAGGTCCGCATCAACAAGGCCGTGATCGCCGCGTACCTGGGAGGAGCAGCGACATGACAGAACTGCTGGCGGCCCGCGGCCTCACGATCGGCTACGGCAAGGCCGCCGTCGGCTGGGACCTCGACCTGGCTGTCCGGCCGGGTGAGATCCTCGCTCTGCTCGGCCCGAACGGCGCGGGTAAGACAACCACCCTGCTGACCCTCGCCGGGTTCCTCCCGCCGCTAGCCGGCACCGTCAGCTTCAGCGGGAAAAGCACCGCCAAGATACGGCCCGAGCAGCTTGCCCGCGGCGGGCTCGCCTTCATCCCCGATGACCGGGCGCTGCTGGCGAGCCTCACCGTTCGGGAGACGCTGCGTCTGGTGAACAATCCCGTGATCGCCCCCACGGAACTGTTCCCCCAGCTCGAGCAGCTCATGGACCGCAAGTGCGGGCTGCTGTCCGGCGGCGAACAGCAGATGGTCGCCATCGCCCGGGCCCTGTCGCCGCGGCCGCCGCTGGTGATGATCGACGAGCTGTCGCTCGGCCTCGCCCCGGTCGTGGTCGAGCGCCTGCTAGCCGTCCTGCGGCGGGAGGCGGATGAGGCTGGCACCGCCGTCCTTCTCGTCGAGCAGCAGATCCAGGAGGCACTCACCGTCGCGGACCGCGCGCTCGTCCTCGTGCACGGCCGGGTTGTGCTGAGCGAAGACGCCCGGACATTGCGCGAGAACAAGCACCTCATCGAGTCCAGCTACCTGGGCGAGAACGCACTCACGTAAGCGCCAGGGCGGCCCAATTCCGTAGGCCGCCCGCACGGTAACGGTGCAGGTAACCAATTTCGCAAACGTTAGTTATGGCCCGCGAGGCCAAAAGAAAGAGCATCCATAGAAAGGGACGAAATGCAAGCCACCAGAAAATCCGGCTGGCTGCCACGCGGCAGGCGTGCGGTCGGCATCGCAGCCACTGCCGGTGTCATGATGATCGCCGGGTGCAGCTCAAGCTCATCCCCGGCCAGCACCAGCAGCACCGGCGGGAGCAGCAGTTCGAGTTCCGCCAGTTCCCTCAGCGGGACACCATACGTTTTCGGCACCGACTCAACCGACAGTTCGCAATCACTGAGCTTGGTCGGCGCCGCCGACGGCTTCGTGGCCTGGGCGGATTACACGAACGCGCACGGCGGGATCAACGGCCACCCCGTAAAAGTCATCCGGTGCAACGACGAGAACACGCCGGACGGCGACACGGCGTGCGCCCGTCAGCTCATTAGCAACCAGCAGGTCCTGGCGGTCGCCGGCAGCGAGAGCGGCGTGCTCTCCTCATCCGGCGAGCCGCTGTTCGCGGCGGCCGGACTGCCGTACGTGTGCGGCAACCCGCTGGCGCCGGTGGAGTTCCAGGCCAGTTCCGCGTTCTGCGTCACCGGCGGGCCGTCGGCCGAGTACGCCGCGCTGGTCGACTACCTCGTCGGCACGCTGCACATCAAGAACATCGTGTCCGTGAACATCGGGACTACGGTAGGCCTGCAAACCACCGCGTTCTGGTCCGCGATCGCCAAGAAGGAAGGCGCGACCGTCGAGGACGTTGTCGTGCAGCCAGCCGAAGCGGACTACACGCCGGCGGTCACCCAGGCGCAGGCCGACCACGGCGGGGCGTACCTGATCGGCATCGACCCGGCCTCCACGGCCCGGTTCTTCCAGGCGGCCGCCCAGGACGGCGTGAGCGTCCCGATGGCCACCGTCGGGTCCGCCGTCACCGAGGCGGTGACCCAGGCCGCACAGCAGTATCCTGGCCCCTTCTATTACACTCAGTCGGCTCCGATCCTCGATACCGAGAACCCGAACATCGCGGCCTACCTGTCGCAGATGAAGGCGGACGGGTACGAATCGCAGGTCGGCAACGCGTCGGTCGCGTCCTGGATGACCGGGCTGGCCCTCAAGGCCGCCATCACCAAACTCGGTGCGGGCAACGTCACCCGCTCCGCGCTTAACAACCTGTTCCAGAAGCAGTCCCTGACGAATGTGCCGCTACTGCCCAGTCCGCTGACCCTCGCGAACGCCCCCGCGGGCTTCCCCCACCTGGCGAACGCCAGCACCTACATCGTCAAACAGCAGGGATCATCGTCGTCCTACGTCGGCGGCCGGATCACCGCCCAGTACTTCGGCGGCTGACGCCGCAGCGGCCGGCACACGCAAAAGGAGCCGGCCCGGCGCGGGGAGACCTGCGCCGGGCCGGCTCTGCTGCATGCGATGCCGCGGGCGGAGGTGCGAGCCGGGCGGC